>Ga0180433_10000865_pt1 | contig 51418 bp, 65 predicted proteins | sample SS_ome_8_FD_132980 | JGI IMG/M metagenome (GOLD analysis project Ga0180433, IMG submission 132980) | Hypersaline lake sediment archaeal communities from the Salton Sea, California, USA - SS_1_D_1 metaG | ecosystem: Environmental > Aquatic > Non-marine Saline and Alkaline > Hypersaline >...
AAAGATGTCGAAAGAGGAAATTGCCGATCTTGACGGCACGACCTTTGATGCCAATGATGTAGGTAAGAAGATCAAATCACGATCAGAAAAGATCAATGAATTCATTACAGCCTTCGTCAATGCAGGTGTTGACAAAGAACAGGCCGTCGTACTAGCAACAAATGCTGTTGACAATCCGCAACTTTTGACCATTAAAGAATAAATATTAACCTAGCAATCGGTAGAACAACCTAAAAGGTCAATGATTAAGTTCATTGGCCTTTCTTTTTGCACACATCTAATGTAATTAACCTGGGGATATGACATAGATCGTTTAATTATTGAACGGTCTATGGTTAAATGTACGTAATTTTATGTTGACAACACTACGTAGATCAATTATTATGGTTATTATGGTTATTATGGTTGATATTTCTATTAGGCTATTACATATATCTCTAAAAAAAAAATTATAAACATATATGTATTAGCCTAACAGCCTTAAGCACCTTAAGAGCCATATCAGCCTATTGAATTGAACATTTGAAGTGAGGAGGATTTAGTATGGGACATAAGTTTAAAGAGTGGAGTGTTGAAGATGTGATGGAGTACTTTGATGAATGGTTGGAGGGAGATGAAAATATGGCAGAAGAGCTTATGTGTAGAGTGGAGGACATGATCGGCCGTGGCAACTATAACCATTTAATGAGAGGATTCAGAGACTATTTGAAGGAAGTAGTAGGTATCAAAGGTATTCCATTTGCTACTTATAGGAGGGTCAGGTAATGGCTAAGAATTATGGATATAAGAGAAGAGATCCTTATAAAGAAGATAGTACAAAAGGAGGAGCTTTGCTCAATCCTAAGACGTACAAAGGTGATGTGTTGGTTCAGTTGTGGATAGATAGTAGAATATTAGCCACGTTGAGCAACTGGTTGGACAATGGAGGTATGGTGACTAGGTTTATGAGTGATGTGGTGAGGACCACGTTGGAACAGGTAGTTGAGCATTTGAAGGAACAAGGTGAAGTTGAAATGGTTGAGCTTTGTAGAGATGCTAGGGATTTGTTGAAGAGGAAGTATAGAGTAGATTTAAATCCAGGTGGGAAAGGTGGAAGGAATAAGCTGCACAATCTCACACTTGATGAGAGAAGGAAGAGAAATAGAGAAGTGGACGTAAGACAGAGCAGTTATACTGATGAGCAACTGAATAGAGCCATGGAGAAGTATGATGTAGAGAAGAGAATTGAAGATGCTAAGAGAAGAGCTGAAGAAGTTAGGAAGAAGTGGGAAGTAGATGAAAATGGTGTAGTTCAGAATACAGGTAGACCATATGATGTAGATCCTAATACAGTTAATATAGAAGAAATGAAGGTGGAGAAGAAAAAAGAAGACAAATCTTCAATTGTGGAAGTTAGTGTTAAGAAAGAGAAAGAGAAAAGAGAGAGTGGTGTGCCTAAGCAGAAGACAGAAGAGGAGATTGAAGATCATATTGATAGGATAGCTAAGAAAGATAAAGAATATGAAGAGAAGTTGAAGAGGATGTGAATTAGATTGTTTAATTATTAAACGATCTAACCGCCCGTGACACTTTTGGCCAAAACTGTAAATGAAAATAACACTTGACAAGGGATTATTTTTATGATATAATAAGGGCGTGAAAATAAAGAATGAAATAAAGATCGTTTGAAAGGAGGTGAGTGATAGATGTTGATGGCAATCTTAGACATTCGTGAAGATTGTGTGTTGGGTACTTTTAACAAATATGCTTACAATAAGTGTAGGCATATAGTTGAAGGTGAACCTACGTTGGAAGTTAGAGATAACAAGATACAGGTAATGTACTATGATAAGCAAGAAGAAGTTGTACAAAGGTGAGTTTAATTACTTTGGTGAGACTTATAAACTGTTTACGCAGGCCGAGTCAGAGGTATTTGCATTCTACAATTTCATCAATCAGTTGAGGAAGAAACTAAAGGTGTCAAAGAATAGGTTGTTTTATTACTTTGATGGAAGTAGGGATAACTATTATATTAGAGAGGAGGTGAAAAAAGATGAAAGCCAAGACCGCACGAAGATTCTTGCGAAGGAATAGTTGGACTATTGCTAAGCATAACTTAGGCATTCATGTTAGTCCTAGCATTAAGCGAAGGATTAAAGAAGCAATAAGGGTAGTTACTAAGTCTATGAAGTAAATAGGAGAAGATACTGTGGGAAAAGTGACGATCCTTGGACAGAACATTCGGATAGTAAGGCCAGAGAAAGTTAACAATCCTATCGTTTATAAGAAGGATAGACCTCAGGCTAGGTATCATCTCAGGCCAAAGTTGATTAAAACTAACTTACAATGGATTAAGGATAGTATAACTATTCCACCAAGTCCTAGTTATTGGATGAAATGAGATCGTTTAATTATTAAACGATCTGATTGGAGATTAAGATGACAGCAGAAGAAAGGAAAGAGCTGGAGCGTCAAAGAGCTGCAGCGAAGGTTCATTGCAATGAAGTCTACAGCATTATTCTTCAGATGAAAGGGATGCTTGATACTTATTATAAATATTACTATCGCTGGAAAGATAAATACGAAAAGGCTGATCGACAACTGGCCGAGCAAGACAAGTTGCATAAAGTTAAGGCGCAAGCTTCTGGATCACGTAAGAAGCAACCTGAGCTTGAATTGAAGTTGACTAAAGAACAGGTAATTAGGATTGCAGACGAGCTTGGAATTAAACTTGAATTAAGCTTTGATGATGAAGGAGGTGAATAAAGATGAATGAACACAGACTTGATTTCAAACTGACAAGGGCAGCCAGAAAATCTGGCGGTGACAGGTATGAGTGCAATCTTGCTAATGAACCTAAGCCAATGGTTATCTACATTCCGCAGGTAATCTGTAGAGAAAATGGCAAGCCTAAGGAAAGGTTGACTTTGACCATCTCGGATTAAATGTACCAAAAATTATGTTGACAACGAACTGATCTTCCATTATAATGGAATTTCATTGTTGAGTTAACGTACAAGAAAGGGGGTGATGAGACGTTGAAATAGAACTGTTGTTATTAGGCATTTTGTTAACTGTATTACTAACACTTTAATGGGAGGATTTAAAAGATGATTCAAAAAGAAGTCACGGCAAAAGTACCTGTAAAGGAAGGTAGGAATTCAGAAGAGCTCGGGCCTGCAACTATTCTCGTTGACTATCCCGAGACAGTCGAAGAAGCCATCGAGTGGACTACGGAGGAAGCACTGTTGTCCAACGCTTTCGCGAACTGGAGAGTGACAATCCAAGCCAATATGCGAACTGCCTTGCTTGGAGGAATGGATGAGGAGGCTATTCAGAACAAGTTGGGTAAATCTGTAATGGGTGTTGCTCAGACTGGTGGAAGGGTTGATGTACAGACTGCTTTCATCGCTAAGTTTAAAACTGCCACGCCAGAGAAGCAGGCTGAGATGCTTGAGATGTTAAGGACTGCAGCGCAAGATTAAAAGCATTCTCCTTTCATTGTTCACCTCGTTGGAGCGTCCTAGGTTTGTCCTAGGGCGCTTTTTAAAAACTTAAAAATGAACATTTTAGGTATGTAATGAATAGATCGTTTAATAATTAAACAAACTTGACGCAAGGAGAATAAGAAGATGAAAGCATTAAAAGAAAGACTTGCTGATAGAAAAGAAGAATATGAAAATATAGTTAAGGCCGAACATCTTGTTGAATCCTACCTTGAAAAAATAACTCCATTATTCCCGCCTAATACAAGCATAACTGGGACTATCTACGAAAAAAGTGCATTTCTGTACTTCTCAGTTGAATCAGTTGAAGAGTTTGAAGAGAACACAATTTCTAAATTATCAGATATGTTCAACATTCCTTGGAAAAGAACTGTTAGTGAAGATGTAATATATCATTCCGTAGATCTTGTAATTGACGAGGGTGAATATGATCTTTATTTAACAGTGAGTTCCAAACCAACTGAGTCATGTAGAATAGTTAAGGTGTCTACTGGGAAAGTGAAAAAAACTAAGAAATGGGTAGAGGTTGAGGAAGCAGAATTTGAGTATGTAGTGGAGTGTTCAGATGACTAACCAATGGCAGCGTTGGAAAGGGATAATGAAGTGTTATCCTTTCGAGGAGAAACGACTTGCTAAATGGAAGCCTCCTTTCATTGTCCAACCTAAATACGATGGAGTTCGCTGTCGAGCTATTCCACTCGAGAACGGCAAATACATCTTGTTGTCAAGTGAAGAGAATGTAATCTTCTCAGTACCTCACATCAATGAGATTCTTGAGAAACTACGTTTAACCGCCGAGCTTGACGGTGAACTCTATCGGCATGGGATGAGTTTTGAGGAAATAACTTCTATTACATCCAGAACTGTGAACATTCATCCTGGGTATAAACAGATGAGATTTCACATCTTTGATGTAGTCAATGCTCAACCCCAGATGCAGCGCACGCTAGTGATTGAAAACCTACGTGGAATTTCTCCGTTGTTAGAAGTTGCGCCATTCTGGCTTTGTGAATCACTTGATGATGTAATGAGAGTTTATGACAAGCTTATTGAAATGAACTATGAAGGAATAATTGTTAGGCATAATTTAGCTCCTTATGAAAGGAAGAGGAGTGCATTAGTAATGAAATTTAAACCTAAAAAAGAAGATGTTTACAGAATCACTGGATGGAAAGAAGAATTCACTATCAGTGGAGAACCGAAGGGTAGAATAGGAGCTATTATCTGCAAAAGCCAAGATGGAGACGAGTTCTCTGTTGGATCAGGCCTCACCGACATAGACAGGGAAGCTCTTTGGCTTATAAGAGAATCATTAAAAGGGCAACAGATCAAAGTTCAATATCAGCACATAACTTCTGGGAAGAAAGTACCACGCTTCCCAGTGTTCGTGGAGGTGATTGAAGATGTACAATGAAAAAGAAGAAGTAGAAGACAAAGGAAAAGAATGGTCATTCTATGTTGCGGGCGTGAAGTTCCATGATGCTTATAAGTGCATAGATAGAATGAAAGTCGGAGACAAACTTCAAATGATAGCTGAGCCTGAGAACAAGTTCGACCCTAATGCAATTAGGCTTGAATTTGAAGATATTATGATCGGCTATGTCAAAGGGAAGATCAGCGCAGAGGTCAGCGCCGCTACTATGTACGGTCGACTTGACTGCTCTATCATTGAACTAAATCTTGAAGCAAAACCTTGGGAATCAATCAAAGTAAAGATAACGGAGGTAGTGTAATGAAATCTGTATTTTGTGCTTATTGTGGAAAACAACTATTTGTATATCGAAAGGCTGTACCATCAAAGATGAAAATCTACGACTTCATCGAGCCTCATAATTGTCTTGGTGAAGAGGAAAGGCCTGAGGAGTTTAAATTTGAACTTGTTGAAGATGAGAAGAAGCCACCTATTGACCTTCCACAAAGGTTTGGTAAACAAAAGATCGTTCAATTATTAAACGATCTTGAGCCAAAAACCACTAACCCATTGCAGATGAAAACTGGTGACAAACGAAACAAAGATCATCTTCGCAAAGAACTATCATCAACTGCACCTAAGAGCTTAATAGATAACATACAAGGATTATCAAACTCAACACCAGAAGGAGATATAGACAAAGAACCTGAGGAGGCCTAAAATGGCTAAGGTATTTGTAGTCAACAAATCAGCTCATGATTTTAGTCCTGCAGAAAGATACGGCGAAATCATCTTTTTGTCCGAAGGTGCTATGAACCGATATGCTACTAATCATATGCATAGGAAGTTCACTGAGATTATGAAAAATTCTAACGAACACGACTACATCGTACCATGTAGCCTAAATGTAATGAATAGTATTGCCTGCGCTATTTTTGCAAGAATCCACGGCAGGCTTAATTTGTTGCTGTTTAAGGAAGGAGATTATATTGAACGTAACTTAGTAATCTAAAAAATGAAAGGAGAAAAAGCAATGGCGATAACTGAAAGAACGTTGAAGAAATGGAGGAGAGAAGCACTTTGGTTTAAAGAGTCTGAACCAATTGAGGGAACTATAGATGCTAATTTAACTTATGTTACAAAAGTACAGCTCTGTGATCGCATCCTCCGCATGACGCAGGAACTTCTTGACCAACACTTGCTTCGAAAGGAGGTGCGATGAACTTTCCAATTCAAGAACATCCAACATGGAAGAAGCGCGACTCGTCTAAACTTGACACTTATCTCGAATGTCCTCGAAAGTATTTCTTCGAATACATTCTTGGTTGGCGTCCTGATCGGCCAGCACATGACCTCTATTTCGGCGAGTCTTGGCACAAAGCTCGTGAGTGGCAACTGCTCCACGGCTACGATGATGTAGGAGGTGCATTCAAAGCTTTTATTGAATACTACCGTAAACAGTTCCCACCAGAAACTGACGACCTTTATCGACCGAAAGATCCAACGGCAGTAGGTAAAGCTCTAGTTAAATTCGCAGATGAACGGCAAGGTGATTTGACTGAAAATGAAGTCTTGTTAACTGAAACTAGCGGAACAGTGCCTGTCGACGAGAACCGATTCCTCTATTATCGAATGGACTCTGTTATGCGTAGAAAAGAAGATGGTAAAATCTTCTCTTGGGATCATAAGTCTGCGAAGAAATTCAGTCGTCAATGGGAAGAGAAGTTCTTTCTCTCAACTCAAAACGGAACCTACACACATTGCCTTTATTGCATGTATCCTATTAAACAAGTACTTGGAATCGAATTTTGCGGAACTGCATTTGAATATCTAAAGCGTGGCAGTCGTTACCGCTCACAAGGTTATCACATTAACTTTCAACGTGTCCCTGCTTTCAAGTCACCTGAGATGATGAACGTCTGGCTTTGGCAGGTAAATGATTACCTAGATGATATCGACAGAGATATGGAACGACTTTTTGATTGCAAGGAAAACGAACCAGTAATGATGGCTTTTCAGCAACGTACTACTTCGTGCCCTAACTACTGGGGCTGTGCTTATCATGACTATTGCATGGCCTGGCCTAATCCCTTACAACAATGCTATGAACCGCCCTTAGGTTTTCGCATTGAGAGATGGGACCCAGAAGCAATAGAAACTACTAACAAAAGGAACTTGGAGTGGAAGTAATGACCACTAACAACATAGAAATATGTTTCACTAAAGAACAACTTGAGGAAGAATTTAGATTATTTCCTGGATACCCTATTTTCTTCGTCAAGGATACTGATGCAAGTAGGAGATTAGTAGAGAAGATGACCAGAAATCTTGATCCTGGGAGAATAATAATGCTAGAACTTGATGAGTACAAAGCACTTAAAATAGAAGCTGTAACAATGAGGTTATCATGAAATGTCCTGACTGCGAAACTGTTTGGTTAGATGAAGAGATAATAGACATGGACAAAGCAAAGGATTTGTTTGAAGTAGTTTACAAATGTCCTAAGTGTAACACTGTGTTCTTCGGTACTATGTACCGAGACTTGGAACAATCAACTGGAAAAATAGACTGTGAAAAATGCGAGGAGAAAAAGTAATGAATGCAAAAGATTGGGAAAGCCTAAGAGGTAAACTTATTCATGTAAAGGTATTGAGTGTTGTTCCTCTTGCACCAAGAAGTCACATGATTCAACTTGAAATCGTAGAAACTGATGATTATGCAGATGTTGAAGTCTTCGAATATGACGAGGAGGGACAGAGAGATGCCTTATGATCCTATGAAAGAACTAAAAAGAGTAACAGACTATTACAACAAAGACCCCTTACAAAAGCGCTTCAGTGCAATAGTTACTGGAGAAACTAATGCAGGTAAGACTTATTTATTAAGAAGCGCAAGGTTTCCTATCCACATAGATTCATTCGATCCTGGAGGAACAAAGTGCTTAGGTGACTTAATAAGATGTGAAGAAAACCCTAACGGCCAAATCATAGCTGACACGACCTTCGAGAACGAAGATCCTTTCAATCCATCTGCTTATGCTGAGTGGCAAAAGGTAACTAACTTAAGATTGGAAACAGGCTACTTCAATCTCTTCGGAACCTATTGCTTAGATGGCTTAACAACCTTTGGCAAAGCAGTAATGAACTTTCAACTTGCATCGAAAGGCCGTGAAGGTGAAGTTCCTCAAATGCGTAAGGACTTCAATCCACAAAAGAACTTCATCGAAAATTACATACGAAAACTAATGAACCTATCCTGCGATTTCATCTTGACTGGCCACTTGAAAGAAATCGAGGAATTGCTAGCTATCGATTCTAGCTCAGGAATAAAACGAAAGGAGGTGAAATATCGTCTTTATGTAACTGGCCAAGCAGTAATAACAATTCCACTTTTATTCGATGAACTTTACACTATAATCGGAAAGGGCAATCCGCCCAAGCGAGAGATGCTTATCGACTCTCTCGGTAAATATATAGCTAGGTCAAGACTAAAAAGAAATGGCAAACTGGATGCGGTCGAAGAGCCTAATATTAGAAAGTTATTGAAGAAAATTGGCCTAAAATGGGAAGATAAACCAAGGCTTGAAACAAACAAGACCGTTTAATTATTAAACAATCTAACCAACGGAGGTACTTAATGGAAGAAAAAACCTACCTAATAACTCACGAAAATGGAACTCGTAGGAAGATCACAGTTCCAGCTGATTGGAAAGTCACTTTCGGCCCTGCAGCTAAGGGCCTAAAGCATGATGGTACAAGAGGCCTCAAAATCCCCTTGGCCCTTCGCTTCTATGAAAGTGACACAAAGCAACGAGCCATATTCACTGATGTTGTAAGCTTCAGGGATACTTCTATAAAAATAGAAGAGGAAAAAGTAAGAATCCAAGAAAAAGATGGCTACACTGAATGTGAAGGTGTCAGACAACGCACTACATTTCAGGCCAAGGTTAGAGAATGGATAAATCCTGATGCAATAGCCGAAACACCTGCTTTACCGTCTGACACCAAGATGTTTGATATGGATGAAGAATAAACACTAACAATTTAAACGGAGGTACTTTTTATGCTAAGTGATTACAGTGATCTGGAACAAGAAATTGCCGACGCTCCTGAGCCTAAAGTTCTTAAGGCCGGAACAGAGGTACATGCAAGAATCATCAACGTACGAACTGGAGTCAGCGACAAGAATGACTGTGTCTGGTACACACCAGTCTTCGACGTCCCTGACGATCCTATGGTAATCGAGTTCAACGATTTCTTCTGGGATCTTGATCGTGAAAAGCTTGATGAAAAGCAGTTTCAAAGAAACCTTTTTAAATTCAAGAACTTCGCCACAGCATTTGGCATCGACTTCTCACGTCCCTTCTCTTGGGAAGATGACTTGCCAGGCAAAACCGGCTGGTTGATTACTGGAGTTAGGAAAAGTGAGGAGTATGGAGAACAGAACATCGTGAAGAAGTACGTTGTGCCTAAGTAATTAACCAAACCGTACAATTTACAAAACTTGGAAAAAATTCACTAAACAATTCTCGGCGACTTCATCTGAAGTCTGGGGCATGGGAGCTGGTAATTACTTGTGATTGTCTATTGATTTAGATATTGGAGCCAGGAGCCAGTGCCGAGATCGTTTAATAATTAAACAATCTAATGAGGAAACGAAGATGACCAACGAAGAATATCGTCCAAAGTTTTCTTTCGAGATCAGTGAAGAGCTAAAACAACGAGCTAATCGCACACTTGCTGTCTACGGCTTGCGTAAAAGTATCTTCACACCCATTCTTGAAGATGTCTTAGACCTAATCGAGAAGCACGGCCAGATGTTTGTCGGCGCTATTCTTGATCAAGCTATTAAACCGCACGAAGTGATACCAACTATTGCAAAAGCCGAGAGGAAAGTCAATGGCAAATCTTGAAGATCTAAAAATACCTGCCTTAACAAATATGTCTCAAGACGAGGCAATAGAATACCTACGTCAACTCCGATTATCTCGCCGAGTCCCTGTGAAGAAACAGTCTAAATCAACTGTTAAAAAGAAAGCAAAAGCTAAAGCTATTCCAAAGGTGAATGCTAAGCAAGCACAGGAACTATTAAAAATACTCGGAGGATGAACTATGAACAATGCACAGAGAGACATAGATAGAACAGTATTAGTTCTTGATGTTACGCTAGAGATGCTTAGATGTATGGAAAGTCTGTCTAATTGGAGACTATGGATAGCTTTAACGTTCTTAGGCAAAAGATTTTCAAAATCTCTACTGAAACTGAAGGAGCTATAACTATGAACAACATAGAAGTTGGCAAGGTAGCTATGATTAACTTAGCTGACATAGAAGTTGGCGAACGAACTAGGCAGGAAATGGGAGACATTGAAGGGCTTGAAGATTCACTTAAGGAAAGTGGATTGATCAGCCCTTTAGCAGTCAAAGCATCTGACAATGGCAAGTACTTGCTCTTAGCAGGCGAACGGAGATACATTGTTCTGCGCAAAAACAAAGTTGAAACAATCCCTGCTCGCATCTATCCACCTGACATATCTGAGATTGAGATAAAGGTAATTGAGAAGTCCGAAAACTTTTATCGTAAAGATATGGAATACTATGAATACGATGCTTTGGTTCTTGAAATACATAAGCTTCAACAATCTATCTACGGTGTCAAGGCGCCAGGGCCTGGTCACTTGGGTCATTCAGTTGAAGACACCGGCAAGATGATAGGTAAGACAAAGGGACACGTATCATCTGCAATCAAACGAGCTGAAGCACGTGAGGCTTTTCCTGAACTCTTCGACCGTTGCAAGACACAGAAAGATGCAAGTAACCTAATGCAGAAGATGGACGAGATGGTTGTGAAGGAAGCTTTGGCTAAGAAAATAGAATTAAACAAAGCTAGCAACACAGTCCAACAGCTGTCCAACTCATTTATCGTCGGAGACTTCTTTGAAAAAGTTAGGGAAATTCCAGATAGTATCATGCACTTGGTTGAAATTGACCCTCCGTATGCTATCAACTTGCAAGCAGCAAAGAAATCTGAAGGCGAATCACATTACATGAAAGAAAATTACAACGAAGTAGACACACGAGACTATGAATCCTTCATGACTCAGACATTTGCTGAGTGCTACCGAGTAATGTCCGATCACTCATGGTTACTATGTTGGTTTGGACCTGAGCCGTGGTTCAATGATATTTACCTAGCATTGCGCTCAGCTGGGTTTAACACAACTCGTATGTGTGGCATTTGGTCAAAGCCTTCAGGTCAATCTAAACGCCCCGAGATGCATCTAGCTAACTCATATGAAATGTTCTTCTACGCATGGAAAGGTAGGCCTGCACTCAACCAACCTGGTAGGCGCAACATCTTCGATTTCTCTCCAGTCCCACCGCAACAGAAGACGCATCCAACTGAACGACCAATCGAGTTGATGAAAGAAATCTACAACACCTTCGCCTTCCCAGGATCTCGTGTGTTAATACCTTTCCTCGGCTCAGGTAATGGCATCTTAGCTGCGGACGACTTAGGTATGTCAGCAGTTGGTTTCGAACTATCCAAAGCATATAAGGATAGTTTCTTGGTTAAGATATGTAATAAATAGACCGTTTAATTATTAAACGATCTCGAGGAGAAAAGATGAAGCGAACTTATGTCCCACCTTCTGGCAATCGCCAAGCTAAGATAGCCATCTGCGGTGAACAGCCTGGAGTTATGGAGATTAGACAAGGCAAACCTTTTGTAGGTCCTGCAGGTCATGGTCTTGATGAATGTTTAAAGATGACACGCATTGCTAGGATTGATCTGTACTTAACAAATGTCATAAAAGACCTCGATCTACCTCTTGCCAAATACATAGACCTACGAAGCTCTGGCAAATACACTATATCAAAAGAAGGCTATCAATACATAGAGGAACTCGGCGAAGAACTTAAAAAGCTAAACCCTAATGTAGTGGTAGCCTTCGGCAACATTCCTTTGATTGCACTAACAAATCGAGTGGGAATAACAAAGTGGCGTGGCAGTGTACTTGAGTCAACTATTGTACCTAACCTAAAAGTAATACCTACCTTCCACCCTGCCACGTTCATCCCACCTAAGTTCAACTTCCTAAACAAACCTTTAATATGTGAAGACTTACTGAGGGCTAAAGATGAATCAGAATACAAGGAAATCAGAAGGATACCAAGAAAAGTTATCATCAAACCAAGCTTCAGACAGTCTATCCAATTTCTTGAATACTGCTATGAAGCTGGAGTTCATGGACAGACTATTGATCTTGACATCGAGGTCATCAATGGGGAGGTCGATTGCATATCACTTGCTTATTCTCCTACGGAATCAATCAGTATCCCATTCATTGATTCGAGGGGTGATTATTTTACTGTTGACCAAGAGCTTGAGATTATGTTACTGGTTGCGAAGATCTTATCCTCGAACAGATTGGCTAAGCGGGGAGCTAACTTTATATTCGACACTCAGTTCCTATTTCATAAGTACGGTATCGTCCCACGAGGCAACATACACTGCACACAAATAGCCCAAAAGATTGCCTTCCCAGACTTCAACGCAGGATTAGACTTCGTAACTACAATGCACACAGACATTCCATACTATAAACAAGACGGAAAGCAATGGATGAAAAGAGGTATCGGCACCTGGGAACAATGGTGGACTTATAATGGAATGGATACTATAGCAACAGCAGCTTCGCACCAAAGTCAGATACAAGAACTAATCAAACAAGACAACTTACACACCTACGAGAGACAACGTAAGTTAATCAAACCACTCATTTACATGGCTGAGCGTGGTATTAGAATCGATGTAGATGGAATGGTCAAGTACAAAGCAGTCGAAGAAGCTAAACTATCTCAGCTGGCCGAAGATCTAAATGCCGAAGTCGGTTATGAAATAAACTACAACTCACCTATTCAATTAATGCATTATTTCTACACTGAACTAGGCCTAAAACCTTATAAGAAAAAGAATGCAAAAGGCAAGTACGTTGACACATCAGACGTCGACGCACTCAAACGCATAGCTAGGCGTGGTTACAAAGCAGCACAAATAATGTTAGACATTCGCAGCCTTAGCAAACGAATCTCAACTTACCTAAACATAGGAAAGGTAGACAAAGATGGACGCTATCGAAGTTCATATAAACCAGTTGGAGCTGAAACAGGTAGACTCTCTTCAGGTGAAACTATCTTTGGAACTGGAGGCAATCAACAGAACTGGCCTCACGACTTACTTCGATTCTTTCTTTTTGACGAAGGTTATATTGGATACTCTTTCGACCTCTCTCAGATTGAGAATAGAATCGTTGCTTATGTCGGCGGAGTCCTCTCGCAAATCAAAGCCTTCGAGGAAGGAATCGACCTCCATCGAATGACCGCTTCAGTTATCTTCAACAAACCATATGATAAGATCTCAGCTGAAGATGGTTCCTCAACACTCGGCGATGGTAGACAAAGCGAGCGCTTTTGGGGTAAGAAAGGTAACCATGCAACTAACTACGACGTAGGTTACAAGACCTTCGCTCTCAAGAATGAAATGACTGAGACCGAAGCCAAGCGCACACTTGAACTAATCCACCGAGGGTATCCACAAATCAGAGGTGGCTATCACCTCGTAATCCAACAAATGTTGAAGAAGAATAGAATAGTAACAAACCTAATGGGTCGCAATAGATTATTCCTAGGGCCTATCATACCTTCTTACCCAAACGTACCTAAAGGTGCTTGCCTTAACACCTACCGTGAAGCTTATGCGCAACTTCCACAATCAACAACTGCCGATAAGATTAACGAACAAGGAATTGAATTCATCTATTACAACCAAGACCTATTCAAACCTGTTGAACTTCTAACTCAAATCCATGACTCAGTGGTCTTCCAAATACCTTTATCAGTCCCTTGGAATGAACAAGCTAAGATATTACTTAGAATAAAACGCTCACTTGAGCAACCTCTTTACTGGCACAAACAGGAAATCAAAACACCTGCTGATCTATGCATTGGCTATAATATGTGCAAAGAGGATATGGTAGAATTGAAAAGCAAAGAGATACCAAGTAGCATAACATCACTTGCAACCAAACTAGAGGAGGTTTACAATGAGCTTAAAACAAAGCATGCTTAAATCTTTCGACGCTAAGGCAGTTATTAAGTTCGAAGGTCTTGACAAATCATCTGTTGCATCAGATGTATTCAAACTAGTTCAACATTACCTAAACTACAACCTCTCCCACCAAATCATGATAGACACAGTCAACACTACCATCTACATAGGACGAAAGATATAACAAGATGCCAAAGCGAGAGCTTCCTGACTGGATCGCAGGGTTCATGGAGTATACTAAAAACTCTGAGCCACCTCCTTTATTCCGCAAGTGGTGTGCCATCTCAACAATCGCTGCAGCTATGCAAAGGAAGGTACGTGTAGACTGGGGATCAGACTTGATAATGTACCCTAATATGTACATCATCTTAGTAGGCCCTTCCGCAACTGGTAAGGGTACAGCTATGAACTCAGCCCTTAACATAATTAAAGAAGTCCCTGCAATCAAGATGAGTGCCCAAGCAACTTCACTCCAAGCACTAATCCGCAGACTAAAGGAAACTAACTTAACCGACATAGACATCGGCACAGGCAATCAACAATACCATAGTTCAATGACAATATTTTCCAAGGAGTTTACCGTATTCTTGGGATACCACAATAGAGAACTAATGGCATCTCTATGTGACTGGTATGACTGTGATAGTAGATGGTCTTATGAAACTATTTCAAGAAAGAAAGAAGAGATCATCGGAGTTTGGGTTAACCTCCTTGGAGGAACAACTCCTGATTCAATACAAAGTTCCCTACCTATAGAGTCAATAGGTGGTGGTCTAACGAGCCGAATCATCTTTGTCGTTGCAGAGAAGAAAGGTCAACTCGTCGTCTTACCAACTCAGACTCCGGAAGAAGTTGAACTACAATTACTTCTAATCCACGATCTTGAGAGAATATCTATGCTCTCGGGCGGTTTTAAGTGGACTGAAAACTTCGCATCCTCCTGGTCTGACTGGTGCTATTACGCTGAAGACCATCCACCTTTCTACGACCCTAAGTTCGATGGATACATGGGAAGACGTCGATCTCATGTGATGAAACTTTCAATGATCCTAAGTGTATCTCACGGTAGGCACGGACTTGTGTTGACCAAAGATGACTTCGATGAAGCTGTTAAACTGATTGAAGAAGTAGAAATCAAAATGCCTTTGGTGTTCAAAGGTGTGGGCAAAAGTGACTCGGCCAGCTCATTGCATAAAGCAGTTGCATTCATAGAGAATTCAAAAACTAGCGAAATACCTTTCTACCAATTCGCTCGTTACTTCAGTAATGATATGGATAAGGTAATGATGGATAGAGTGATCGGCACTTTGGAATCGATGAAGGTGATCAAGTTCTTACATAAACCAGGTGGGGATGATTTAATTAAGATATTGCCTAAAGATGATAATAACGAGACCGTTTAATTATTAAACAATCTATTTTTTCAATTTCTCATACTCATCTAAAAATTTATCACTAATAACTCCTCCAGCTGTAGATATAATATTAAACTCTTTCCACAACTGCTTTCTTTCATCTTCACTTGATATCTCAAGTCTGTCATAAAACATCTTAGCCCTCGCTTCTGGCAACAACCCTTTCATTCGTCTCCAGAAAGACTTCTCAGGTAAGTTTTTAATAGCTATCTCAAATTCATATCTATCAAACAGTCTGTCTTGTGTATCTATATCTTTAAAGCTCTTCAAGTAACTAAACACTTCCTTCTTACTAACATTCTTATCATACAAATAACCTTCAACCAGCGTGTCGAAACCTCTATTCTCCACAAAGTTCTTAAGCACACTCTCCTGCTCAACCTCACTAAACTTCTTTGCATGCTTCGAGTAAGGATTAGTTACACCAAAGAACCTTTTAATAACTGGAATCTTACTAATAACCTGAGCTAAATGCTGCTCTTTCTTACTCTTAGGTAAGTCACTAAAAGCTGCATCATATCCCTGCCCCAATAAGTAAGACCAAACTGTTCCATTGGTAACAAGTTCCTCAACCATATACTTAGTCCGCTCAGGCGAAAGCCCTGTCAATTTACCTACGTCCTTATAGAACTCCGGCGTATTCTTCGTATACTCCTCTCTACTCTCAGGCCAACTAAATGGTTTATCAGTCTTCCGCCAAATATCTTCGTTCAACCAGAAATCTTTATTAGTAACATAACCTAACAATCCACTAATACTTGGTGGCAATTCAGTCACACCAACAGGGCTTTGTTCCTTAAGTGAATCAACTACTCTATCAACATCAACTTCATTCCCTAACCACTTATCAGCCGCTGCTTCGAAGAATGTTTTAAAAAATTTCTGCCCAGGATCTAACGGTATCTTAATATAAGGATACCTCATATTGCCATGCTCGTCTTCAAATCCAAACTGATCACCTAAAGGAATACACAAGTTATTCTGCATATCTATATTACCTTTAAGATTCTTAGCAGTCTGCGGATGCATCTTTTGCATAGCTATGTAAATACCAGTAGTTAACGCACCTAATTGTGCAAGCTTATAAGTACTTCTAACTGGATTATCTTTAAACGATCTTAACAAACCTCTTGTTCCCTGAATAGCTGCATTTAAATAAGGAATACCATTATCAGCTGCTTTCCCAATCCCTCCGCCTTGACCGAAGTCCATATAGTCCCTAGCAGCGAACGTAGCTTCTTGTGGACTCTTTCCTTTCCTCAGTGCTCTCTCACGAATCGCTAACCTAGTCATTATCTCAGACGTCTCGCCGAAGTAACCGAAGAAATCATAAAGCTTATCAATAGGCCCTTCAATATGTCTACCTCTTTGAAGTAACCTACCTTGGTGTACCATAAACTCCATGCCACCGCCTTCGTTGATATAATTCTCATACCTACCTCTTCTCAACACAGCGTCTGAGAATACAGATGTTAAGTCATGAGTCATCTGTATACCAAAGACAGGCATATTAGCATTATACAGCGGTTTCCACTTACCATTCTCAAACGTCCTGGCTGCAAACCAAGTATGCATCACATCCCTTGGTAAGTTAGCCAATGCAAATCCCCAGTTGATTCCAGTCGCAAATGTCCTTAACACGGCAGAGCCTGACAACCACCTGACCATTTGACTAAGCCTATAGCTCATCTCTGGATTACTAACAATCCATTCTTTAGACATCTCCGGCGACAAGTAAATAGTCTTTCTCTGCCCTTCCTCGTAAACAAAGAACCTGTTCCAACCACTAGGTATCTTATCACCTTTCTTTTCCTTAATCCTGACAAATGGATTAGTTTCATCTTTCCTAGCTAACTCAAGCAATGCTCGATTAGCTTTGTTATTCATCACTCTGCCATAAGCTCTATTAAAAACTTCAAGCGCCATTACTTGTGAACTAGGTTCAAATACATCTGTGTCCCTACCTCTTGCAAGCGACTCCACACCTGAGTCATAAACAGTTCTTTTCTTCTTCCCTACCTTCGCTTGATATTTCTTATCATAAACATCTACAAGTTTCAACCTACGATAATTGTGAGAACTTAAATCAGCAAACTCTTGTTCACTAATCAATCCTTCACTTAACATATCTTGCAATGGCTTCTTCATCCATTCAAAGTATGCATCGACTCTTCTTGATAATGTAGAAGCTTGTTCCGGAGAAAGTTTCTCAATCTCAGGAAACAATTCTAAATAAGCAATTGAGTTCTTGGGTTCTATTTCTTTAGGAAACTTAAATTGCTTCGGAGTTTTATACCTACCAATGTCTACCATTCTTGATGCAAGTATTAAATTATCAAGTACTCTTTTCTCTGTCTGCGTAAGCCCGCCATAAACCTCTTTCCCCATCTGCTTAAGCATCCTTGCAGCAATTGATGAAGAACCTTTGGCTAAGTACATTCTTTGAATAACTTCATAACCTTCACTACTTAACTTATCAAGCAAGTCTTTTCTAATATTCCCTGACCTGTCAATAAAGCTTCTATTAAACTCATCCCTAATCATCTTAGCTGCAACTTTTGGCTTAAACGCCTTCATACCTCTTGCATACTTCGTATACTCAGCAACTTTGCGTGCACCTGCTACTATGTCCTTAGCTGCTTGATCAAGAGGAATGCCTGAATAGAGTTTGGTTCCAGCTGTTACGTCAGTAAGATTACCAACACTATCAGCAAGTCCTTCTCCATAAAGCATCTCGTCCAATGATTCCCAAGGTGGGACTAACTTCCTGGCTTCAGAACTCATATTCATACGATGCTCGGCTAACCTAGCCTCCATTTCACCAGGAGTTGTCTTATAAACCTTACGAGCTTCTGACTTAGGTATAGCTATATACTCGGCAATCATCTTAGCATCAGCAGGACTGGACGTTTCAGCCACATCTCTTATAGATCTTATTGTGTTACCTACATCAGCAGTACCCTCATCCATCTCCATTAAAAGCTCACCAAGACTTCTTCTTACATATTGATCTCTAGCTAAATCATACATTTCTTCAACATACTGTCTAACCAATTTCTTCTGTTCTGCTTTTACAGAAGTACCCATAAATGCATTCATTCTTGTATTAATAGCATGTTGAAGCTCATGAAAGAAACTTGTTTTATCTCCAAATCGTTGAAGAAAGATGAAGCTACCAGACTGCTGACCTGCTGGCTCTAACTTAGGATCAAAGATAACTTTTAGATTCTTCGCTTCTGGTATAGCCTTATACAATTCAGGATAGTCAAGTATATCAGTAATAGGTCTTTGTGCAGTCTTACCTGCAATATTTAAAGTTCTAACAGCCTGAGGTACATTATACTTAGCTTTCGTATCATCTATCTCATACCTCCACTTTCCATCCCTTCCAAGCCAGAAGCCAGTGTGATCGAAAAGAGGTTCGTTGCGATAGAGACTACCTACCTTAATATCGTATCCGTACTTTCCTCTCTTTACCCTACCAGGAAATAAATCCTTGAACTTCTTTATTGTATCTACAACTGCAACTGGAATCGAATCCAAAGGAATCATCATATTAAGATCAACAGTAGGAACCTCAGCCCTCTCCGCTCTCCTAGCCCACTTAGCTGCTTCGGAAATAGTTTCTTTCCAATCAAGATGTTCGGCGCTATCTTCAAACAACATTCTAAGTTCATCAGCTCTTGCTGCTAACTCACTTAAATAATCCCTCGTTGCAGCTACATCTACATCCTTGCCATCCAAATACCTATTCATGTCATTCAGTAATTTCGCCGTAGTAACATTAATATCTCTAGCAGGCATATTAGGGTCTTGGTTAATGAGTTCTTCTACGCTCGGTGAGATACTCTTCCTCGATTCAAACAACTTATCCCTAAACTCAGTAACCTTAGGTTCTTGACGGAAAGGACTTTTATGTGTAGATAATTCAACAGGTTCCCTCGTACCTGTTTGAAGATCGAGGTCGGTGATTGGTTCTTTTGGAGCTTTGTCTTCCCAGTACTTCAACATCTCTTCATATTCATCAAGCGTACGTACTGTCTTCTTAGTATCCATTCTATACATACGCATTACATCAGTTTCAAAATCCAGCTTAGCAGTTTCAAGTGCTTCTCCAAGTGGAAGATCATAGATTCTTTCATACAACTTAGCAACATTACTTACAGTAATAGCATCAGGACCAGGACCTTTTCCTTTTATTTCCCACTTGACTTTAGGATATTTTTTCTTTAATTCATTAACCTGCCTAAGCGCTACATCTGCTCCTTGATCAGTGAACGCTTCAATATCTACAATAACTTTAGTAGGTTTGGCTCTATTAGCGGACTCATAGTAATCATTGTGAGCTATGTACTTACCACGTCTTGCAGTTGGCACTTCAACTTGTACTTCATACTCACCTACCCAAGATCTATCTTTTGTTAGGTCAAGTGCAGAACCTCTGTCTAAACCCTTTGAAAGTATTCCATCAAGTCTGTCAAGAGTAGTTCCATGAGTAGGGACTGGTTCAACCTCAGCCTTCGGTTCAGACCGTTTAATTTTTAAACGATCTTTTCCCTTCAACGCCTTATCAATTTGAACATCTACCAGCGCTTTCTGAGGTTGACTTTTAATTTTATCAATAGTCTTCCTCTTACTACTCAAATCCTCCTTTATCATCTTACCATAATCTAAATTAGCTTGAATCTCAGCAGCTTCCATTTCCAGCTGATTCTTCTCCATGTCAAGAATCTTTTGCTGAACTAACCTGATTCTTTCATCAACAGTTTGCTTCAGCAACTCTTCACGATCAATAACTTGCTTCGCCCTTCTCGTTATGCTCTCAGCCTTCGCAGTAACTTCCCTATTAGCGCCTTTGTAAAGCCTACCAAGCGCTACCAATCCACCTATGTCACCTGCGAACCTGGCCAGCCCTCTTAAATTTGGATAGTCTTTCAATGACTCTGACTCACTAACAGCTTTCCCAACTTCAGACAACGCCAAGGCCGGAGCCATAGCTGTTGAACCAACTAACTGCGTCTCTGCACTAGGCTTACCTAAAAGCGGTTCAACTCCACCTTTCTGCCACCACTCCATTGCTTCACTCATCCCGTCAGAAGCTGCGTCATAGAGTTCTTCAAAATCAAATGGTCTACCCATTCTCTCAAGCATCTTCTGGCCTGCAGTCAAAATACCTATACCAAAACCAGGCAATGACAAGACAAACTCAGCACCTCCCCTAACGATCTCCATAGGGTTCTTCGCAAGCTCAGCATACCCACTCAATGTATCAACAAAGTCAGCTTTAAACTTCTCAGTCAATATAGGATTGATCCTGGTTTCATCGTACTCTTTAACACTCTTACCTAACGCAGTGTCCATTCCCATACTGAAAATGCTTGGCTCACCTTCACTAACCTCAGCAGGCCCAAACTCTGGTTCGTCAACTACTTCATCACTTAAATCAGGCTTAACATACTTAGATGCATTAATTTTCTCTAAATAACTAGAAGTTTCCTTAGGCACCCTACCTCTAGCAATCGCAGTAGGCCCTGCATTATAGGCCATAATAGCCTTATCCCAATCTCCGAACCTTTTATACAGCTTACTTAAATACTCTGCGCTGTAATCAATAGAAGCACGTGGATCAGTTGGGTCAATATCTGGATGATATTTAGGCATTATCTGTGCAATACCAACTGCACCTGCAGGTGACTTTGCACTAGGATCAAATTGACTCTCTGTCTTAATCACATTAGCAAGCAAATTCTCAGGCAATCCATACTGTTTCTCAGCCTGAGCAATCTGGTCTAAATAAGGCTGAGCACGGTCAGAAGGTTCGAAGGAATAAAGTGGCTGACTACCAGGCTCAGCATACATCTGATCAGTCAAACTCGGCTGACTAAACATTTGATCAGTTAAAGACTTAGACTCTTCACTCTGAAACATCTGATCTGTTAAACTAGTTGGCATATCTAACCTCACTGGTCGTTCCATCAGGCCATTCAACTACGAATATAAAAGTTCTTCCCTCAACCCTAGACTTGTTCATATCTATCTTACCACCAGCAGCTGAGATTTTACCTCTTACATAGTTCTCGACTTTCTGAATTTTCTCTTTCTCAGTGCTATCAACTGTATCAATTCTAAACTCACGAGAAGTTTTGTAGCTTTCAACATCCTTCGCAAATCCCTTAGGATCAGTAAAATACTTCTTACTCTTCACATCAGCCTGAGCTTCCCAAGACTCTTTCTTCTCACCTAAAGAAATCCTTGTAGCTCCAGCTTTCTTTTGTTCAAAGAAAAACTCCTTAAAACCTTCATCAGCTTCAGCTAAGTCATAAATTTCCTTAATCGTAGGTTCATCTACCTGATTGGCCCACTCATTATAAGGCATCACACCTTCACCCCTTTGTTTCGCATCAAAGGCATAATATGAGTAAGCCTTAGTCTTAGTATCAAGCGACTTCCAATCATCAAAGCTTAACTCACCAAGACCTGGAACTTCCAGTGGAGAAGTCCTCAACATCTCAGCCCAACCTCTCATTTCTTTTGAAGTAGCAATCCTTGACTGTGTCTCAGCTTGCTTCATCAAGTTCATCTTATAAGCAGCATCAACAAGGTCACTAAACTTCTTATCCTTCAACTGCGATTCAAAACTCGCAACACTAGAAGCACCACCAAATGCCTTCGCAACATCGCTCGGTGTCAGCCCTACTAGGTTGGCATCTGAAATTGTACCTAGTGGACTAGAGGAAGGGTTTAGGAATCCAGGGATTCTCGGTTGCTCTCCTGCACCAACACTACCACCAGCTGTCATAGGACCTGACTGATATGGAGTGAACTCATCTCCATATTCACCTGTCAAGCCACCTTGATTTTGACCTCCAGAAGCTAACGCAGAAGTAGGCACCTTAAACGACAAATTATCTTTGTCACCAGACATCTTCGCGCCTGCAGGCATACCACCTAACATCTGCCTAAGCATCTGCAGATACTGCTGTTGCAATCCAGCTGCACTCTTAGCACCTAAATACTGCTGTCCAACAGGTATCATACCTGATATTGGATTCTGCCCTTGCAACAACGACTGACCACCACCTAACATAGCAGCCATAAGCAAATTCTGATTAATAGCCATCTATTCCTCCATTATAAGAAAGCAGACGCAGCACCTAACACACCGCCTATTACAGCACCAGGTACTCCACCACCTACCATCGCACCCATAGCAGCGCCACCCATAGCTCCGCCGAGCATAGATTGCATCATAGATGGTTCCTCATTCGTACCAGAAGTACCACCACCTATCGCTGCCAGTACATTAGCTCCGTACTGAAATACGCTCAGGTCCCACAATCCGTCTTTCTCACCAATCTTTAAGTTAATATCAGTTTCTTCCTTCTCAGCAACTATCTTAATTCTCTTCCCCTCAATCACTGTCTTCATATAAGACTCTTCCCAACTAATTCTCTGAAGCATTAGATGAAGCATTTGCTGAGCACCATTCATACGAATCTTCTCAACCTCTACATCTTTAAGCAAGTTTGCTTTGGCAGCTGCTACCCTTAACTCGGTTCCATGTTTAGCTACATCTCTGTCCCTGAACCCCTCAATAATAGCTTGACCAATGACAAAAGCTGAACTGACAACTGCATTAATATCTCTCATTCCAGCCTGAAACCTAGGTAAGACCTTTGCAGTTATCTCGTCATCCAGAACATCTGCAAAAGCATCTACATCATCATCTATATCATCATCAGTTATTCCATCTACTTCTACCGACGCAATAGCTTGTGTGTAAAGTGCTGCCCAATCTGTCGTGTCAGTAATACCTGCTAAAATTGCAGCGAAGGCTGTAATAGCAGCTTCGTATGCAGTGATATCAGCTGAAGGATCGTAAGCTGTCTCACCGCTCCAAGGTGAGCTACCATAAGCAGAGTTAATTGCGTCAGTTACTGAATTAGTAGCGGTATCACTTCCTCCATTATCCAACCAGCTTCCATGAATAGTCTCCATGTAATCAGGATAATCAACAACTCCGGAACCTCCTCCGCCACCACCACTTGATCCTTTTCCCATAGTTATTCTCCGCCGAGATCGTTTAATTTTTGAACGATCTTTTTAACGTCAAAAGAAATGAATGTGAAAGATGTGTCTCCACCTAGCCTTTTAACTAACTTAACAACTCCTGGTCGATCAGTGTAGGCCATCACCTGTGCACAGCCCTTTGATTTAGCATATTTTGAAAGTGTATTAAGGCCTGAAAACCAACTTTTATCATCAACATCTTCGTACCCATAAAGGCAATAGATTAACAAGTTCTTCGTATTAGAAACATCGTCGTAGATCATCTTAGTCAACACAAGGCCTTCAAACTTAACCTCAGGATTCCTTGTATAAGAAGCCCAACACTGTGTTTTACCAGCTAACAATGATGAGAGAACACGATTCATCTTGTCTGGGCTTTCATAAGCAACAGGTGGTAGCGACTGTTCGACTGCATACTTAACGATATCCCAAAGAGATGAAATCTGCTCAGGTAATAATCTAACAAGCATTATCTTTGTCCTCGTAAAGGTGGTGCATAGACGCCTCTGATCCCTCTTAAATCAGTCATCTTATACCTCACCTTGATATAGCTAAGTCTAATTGATCTGTAAATGAAGTTAAACTTCAACTCAACGACAAAATCACTTCCACCACCTGCAATGATTGCTGCAATTCCTTCATTATTCATAGGTACATAATCACTATATCCCCACTCCTCCATCGTGTTCATCCAACCTACTCGTGCCCTAACACCTAACAATACCAAAGCATTTGACTCGACACTGAAAATGGTCTTATCACCTCGATAACCAAAATCTAACATAGCTGTAGCAATTATAGGATCATAATCAGCTACTGTATTAGGTAACATAACAGTCTCATCGTCATAAGTAGGTATGTACCAAACTGCTGATGGATGCTGTGGTGATTCAGTTGCACCATAAGGTGAGAGTAACAAAGTTGATTCGCTATCACCTATGTAAAAGTCCTTTTTATTCTTATCATATCGTACTAAAATGTCACCTTCATCCATGTTACTTATGTATGAGTAATAGCCAAGTTCTCTAATTCCTTCCCTTGTTATCTCCCTAACAACAAGGTCACTTCCAACATAGACATGACGGCTTAACGTACCATCTATCGCACCTCTATTAATAAGCCCTATATCATCAAGCTCGGTGAATCTAAATGTCGGAGCAGGGTCGCTAACAGGTGTCATTAACACTACACCTTTATCTGAATAACCAATCACTGAGTCTTCCAACCTTCTAACATGATAAACCTCACCACCATAAGGGTCACGGCGATATCCAGATACGTTACCTTGATTAAGCGTAAAGTTTGCTTCACCAATCTTACTCCATACATAAAAGGTCTCATCACAGTCGTACCATTCACTTAACACACAGCCACCTATCATCTGCCCCTTGAAATTGCAGACAGTTCGCATCATAGGTATGTCGTCATCTGCTATAACTTCATGCCAGTCGTCAATAGTTGTATTCCAATAGATCATTATAAATCCATTGGTCATAAAGGCGTACTCGCCGAAGTCAGCAACTTCCGTCAAGGTACCAGTGCCGAAAGTAGCTACGTCGCAATCGAAGATGTGAGTGACTACATAATCATCAGTTATGTGGTAGAACTTATCTTCCATATTAACCACTGCATCCCTGATAATCAAGAAGTTATATCTCTCACCTTGAATGAACTGAGGAAAAGGCCAAGAGTAAAGCATATCAACTGATCCACTCAAAGGATCATCTGTACATGCTTCATAACCTTCAATTCCTCTTCTACCTATTCTAAACCCAAGAGCGCGCCACAAGAAACTTGGATCGGTAGGTATCGTATCAGTTGGGTCAACACCTTTCTTCAACGCTTCGTCAATGATTAGTTCATATTCTCTCATTGAACCACTCCGAATTTCCTTTTTAGCTTATCAAGGAACTTTCCATCTTCTGCTGAATGATGCTTCTTCGCCCTATAAGCCTTATATGCCCTCTCACAGGAGGACTTGCTAACGTACATTCAATCACTTGATCCCAAGCGATACTTGCCGTTACTTCATCTTATGCAAGGCATCTCATTCCTCCGGCGGTTCTATTTTATCAAGCTCGTCGATTAAGAAACTACGCATCTTAACTTCCTTAACATCAGGCGCCCACATTAGACATATCCATGCCTCGGTGATTTTCTCTTCCGGATCAATAGGATCAATGGAGACTATTAATCTATCACATGAATAGACTTGCTTATCAGGCTTGACAAGAAGTGTTTTTCCAGTCATTATATAAGTATGCGCAGACTCATCTGCATCGCCTGCTAAAGTAACTGTAACTCTAGCACCTGCTTTGAGTTTCTTATCAATCCTAACTGCGCCTTTAAATATAACACCTCTAGATGCAAACAAGTATCTTAATATCTCACCTTTTACATCCTCTCCGACTACGCAGTTAGATATCGGATAAGGTGTAGTCATAGCAGTTATTTTCTTCACAGATCGACGAAGAAGTCTTAGCAAGACTGTTTCAATCTTAGATATTCTCTTCTCATCTATTGGGGAGTCTTTTTTAAATATCGGCTGTTTCATCTTAATCCTCTATCTGGCTAACTTCAGCAATTAGTTCTTCAACCAAGTCCATGCCAATTCCAGTTGTTTCGGCCTTTATTGCAGCTGTCCAGTCGTTAACACCTTGTGTGTTTCTATTAACAACTTCTAAATATCTCATAGCAGACATGACAAGTGTTAGTGGATGAACCACTGACCAATAGTTTGTATCAGTCTCTGCAGATAGCTCGTGAGAATAATAAAGACCTTTTATTTCCAATGAGATCTTTTCATCTGTAGGCACGTTAATTAAGATTGCATTATACTCATGTACATTCCCTGCAGGTATATCTACCCAACCAACGAAAGATTCTATGTCAGTCACATCTGCATCTTCTGGAACATAACGAGTTATGCAAGGTGAGTAATAAAGAGGAGTGCCAGTATCACGAGAAGCAGGCAGTTCTGTCATATAACCACTGATTAATTCCTGCAAAGGAACTTTCTCAAGCTGCCAACGTTCACTAATCGATGCAGCCCAAACCTCTTTAATCGCCCTACAGAGTGGAAAGAAGGCACTAAATCCACCTACTTCAACAAACCTAAAGCTTGAAGCCCAAGATTTTTGTGTTTCATCTAATCGATCAAGGTACTTCCTTCCCTCGTTGAGGTAGAAGTCAGCGCCGTTATCTGAACCGTCTTCATTAACCAAGTCAAATCGGCCTGAGATTTTTCTAAACTGAGTTCTTAATTCTAATAAATTCATCTTACCTCCACCAATGAGATCGTTTAATTATTAAACGAACTGGCGGGCAAGGAGGTGGAATCCCGCCAGCCCGTTATTGGCCTATTGGGAGGTTAGCATTACACAGTGTTGTCTAGGCCAACTCCATTAAGAACAGCGCATTTTTGAGGAAGACCAAACTCAAGACCACATTCAGTCAAGTACTCCTCATTAGTACCATCAATCCTACGCTGTCCGTAGCCTTCAGGATGAGACTTAGAAGAATTCTCACCGTAGAAAGCAGTGTCATCGATGTACTTATACTCCAGTTCCTTCGGCTCAATGATAACTCCCATGTTACGAGTAGTTGCGTCGTAAGAGAACAATGGATGAGTTTTCATATATATAGAACCAAAAGGTGTAAGCCACTCGCGAATTTTCATGCCGTAAGTTTTCTGGCCAGGATTTAAAAGTACATTACCACCTGCCATCGCAAGTGCATCGATACCGAGGAGAAAACCACTACCACAAAGACACAGTTTCTCCTCAGCACCATAACGGAAGATTTGCTCAAGGTAATATTTCAACCAAGTTTCACCGCCTGCAGCCCAGGTCTGACCTGAATAAGTTGCGTTCAACGAATAGTCATCACAGTTAGCTGCAGCATAGGTGCGAATGAAGTTGATCACACCCATAGTTGTTCGTTCCGGCTTGCCGTTATCGCCAGTGTTTTCAGTCCTAATTCCCCACAAGAACGCCAGCTCCATCTCCCACGAATGCATCTCGAGACATTCAGCTTTGGCCTTCTGATAATCATTACCAGTGCGAAGCCTTGTCTTTCGAGCGGTTCGAGTAATGGAAAGAGGTGAGCGGAAGATCTGCGTATAATTGTAGACCTTCGTAGGGTTAAGCGCAATAGCATCTGGCATCTCACCACCCTCAGGATTGATGTTTCCAACAATCTTGAAAGTGTCGCAGTCGCTAAGATCATGCGTTGTTGAGTTGTCATCGGCTTCGAGTAATCTCACAGCAAGCACTGAGTTGACTCCGCCGTAAGCGATGTCGACTACCTTACCAATCACATCTACAGTGTAATCAGAAGCATCACGAAGAAGAATCTGATGGCCTGCCCTGACGCGGTTAGCGAGGGTTGTAGTGATTACACAATAAAGAACATCACCTGCCACACCGCCAGTCACATAAGCTGTCGTACAACCAGCATCTGTGTAGATGGCATCTACGTCACCGCCCACAGATGTCATTTCCTGTGTCCACCAATGAAACTGAGGATCGTCAACTTTCTTCGATCCCATCATTGACAAGATAGCGGTAAGTGGTGCTTGGCCGTTAGGGTAAAGTTTCAGTATCTGTTGGCGCCAGTTTAGGGGTCTCTGATCAGTGACCCAGTCGCCGGTGCCTCTCATTCCTAAGAACATAGTTTATTCCTCCATAATTGTTATAGTCTATATGCCACGAAAGTGTCCGCAGCAGTCTTCCTAACCCTGAAGGTACCAGAGCTAGGAAATTCAGAGTTAACATGAGCAGACTCGATAAGAGCTTGCCCGACAATTGAAAATCCTGTGTTAGCTGTTAAGGTTATAGTGTCAGCAAGAGCTGCAGACAAGTTGATTATAGTGAAATCAAACGAATCATTGTTGATAACAAAAGATGTCAACGCATCATCCATGTCTGAACCAAGTGGCAACGTGTAAGCTTGTGTTGCCCCAGCTGAATGTGTACCAGTTATTAGGCCTCCCTTAAGGGCAGCTGCGGTAATCGTGGCAGCTACGGTCATTGCCGTAGGTGCAGTCTGCCTTTTACCGACTAATGTTCTAAACATTATTTCGGTATCACTGGTCATTATGCCACGCTTTAGTAAAAAACTTCGAAGACCCATTAGTTAATTCCTCCAAATAAAGTTAAAGTACTTTGACAAATATCTGATCAAAGATAAATTTCAGCGCTCCAAGCATATGCCAATAGAGACCATCGCTGTAAAGCAAAGCAGACTCGCATTCATTGAAGAACTCAATATCAGTCCAACATTCTGAGTCTCCTCTATCGGTGATGGTTATAGTGTTGACAGCATCTACGTCACGGCAGAGTATGCTATAAAATCTTCCTTTAGCTTCAGCGACTGGAGGTAATGTAATAGTGATCGGCCCAGTCTCATCATTAGCTATTGGTCTCATAACGTAATTACGAGTGTTCATTTCATAGTTAGCGCCAGGATCGTGATACTTGTCAACTATAACCTTATCATGTTGAGCGCCTCTATCTTCAAGCATTTGAAACTCCTATTGAGCAAACTTCTCGTAAAGGGAAAAATGGTTTTCAGTTAGTTGCCTTCTGTCATTGAGTTGCTTTAGCAAGCCTTTAATGATTGGAGTTATAGTGCCATTTAGCTCGATTTCAACTTCACCTATTTCATCTGCAGCTTCAGGTATCCAAGATACTTTACCTCCATCTTGTTTGAAATCAAGTTTTTTAAGCTCCTCTGCATTAAAAGAAATCGCTTCTCGCCCCTCCCTGACAAGTTTTAGGGAAAGAAAGTCTCCCTTATACTCAGCCAACATACCACCTAGTAATACTCTCTCCATCACTGATAATCTCATTTTCCCCTCCTTAGAGAAATAAGGTTAGTGGTTAGTTACTTCTTAGGCACAGATTTAGTGCCTTTTGGTTTCTTCTTAGGCAATGCCTTGATAGCATCAACCCTAGATTTAACTGCTTTCTCTTCAGCCATTAGTTGTCCTCCAAAAAAGATTGTTTAATTATTAAACGGTCTGATTATGCCCACGCCTGATCGTCAGACAGTGCTAGGTAATAAGTATCACCATTTATACGGCATTTTAAGAACCCATCAGCAGCATTTGCAGTATGATCATAGAAGAAATCACCTGCACCACTCGTCACGCCGTTGATGTCAAAGAGAAATCCAGCGTCATCAAATTGAGTCGCTTCATCACCCCAGACATTTACGCCAAGTATTGCTATAGGAACTCCACCACCTACGTATGATGTAGGCAGGTTAACTTCAGCTTCATACAGCCAGTAAGTTCCACTTCCACCAGGAACTGCTCCACCAGGCATGTCAAGTTCGGCGCAGACTACACCGATGAGACCAGTTACATAACCGCTATCCATTAAGTTAACAACTGCACAAACTGCATTTCCCCATGCTCCGAGCTGAACATCTGAGAACAGTGTGACTCGCATAGTCTCGCATTGATTTACAGCAGAAGCAGCGTCCAAAATCAACTGGACACGGTCAGTGTTAATGTTGTAAGTGTTATCCACCCTAGAAGAAGTGAACTGAGCTGCCCTAACACCACTAGGGAAGATCATCCACTTTCGACCATCAGAGTAGAACCACGCACCTTGGCCATCCTCATAAAACACAATGTCAGCGATCCAGTCTTCACTGTCATCATTGTTGTCTTCCACAGTGACAGGGTAAGCAGCACTGGCACCACCGTCAGGGATTAGGATAGAATACATCCTACCTTTCGCATCCGCCACAGGTGGAAGAGTTATAGTAATTGCAGCGGCTTCATCAACAGCATTTGGTCGCAGTGTGTAGTCACGGGTAGTCATTTCGTAATCCACTAAGGGATCATGAAACTTGTCCGGCACTGCCATCTGGTGTTGAGCGCCATTTCTTTCAAGAGCCATAAGTTATACCTCCGATAAAGTTTTATTCATTTGGTCAATCTCATTTTGAATGGGAGTGACATCTGGTTTAGTTGATTTTTGTCTAGGTTGACTCTTTTTACGAGGCAGCCTAGGTTTAGGTTCCTGTGGTGACTGGTTAGGGTTAATAGCTTTTTTGTAAAGCTCAAGCCGCTTGCGAGATTCTTTTTCCACGTCCTCAAGTATCTCTTCCATTCTCTTGTCAGGGTTATTAGCTGCAACTTCCTCAAATACGGCGCTGACAACTCGTTTAAATGGCTTGAGGTCCTCGTTAGCTTCGTAGAAATCCTCGCTTGCTTTTCGTAACGAGATTACAGTTGCTACGTTGTTCTTTACAATCTCAGGTAAGGATCGCAAGATGTTTTCACCGAGTACTTTTCTGGCCGAGTCAATGCCTTGTGTGTAGACCTTATTTAAAAGCTTATTCAACTCAGCCGGGTCTCTGGTTAAATCATCTACATCCACACCACCTAAGAAGTCAACTTCTTCTATTTCAAGTTTTTCTGGTTTAGGTTCAGGTTTAGGTTCTTCCTTTGGTTCTGGTTTAGGTTCAGGTTCTTTAGGTGCTGAGAGATCATCTACTCGCTTTCTCAGCTCCTCATTTTCTCTTTTGATCCTGTCGAGTTCTGGTTCTTCTGGTTTAGGTTCTTCTTCAATTTCTTCAGGTTTCTCTTCAGTTGTTTCTTCAACTTTTTCCTCAACTTCTTCCTCGCCTTTTCCTTCCTCTTCATCTCCTTCAGACTCGGCAGATTCATCTTCCTTTACTTCCTCCTTAGGTTCTTCAGGCTCAGGTTCAGGCTCCTCTTCAGAAACCGTAACAGAAGGTTCATCAGTTACTTTTAACATCTCATCAATTTGGTCCTCAATACTTTGTGGCATAGCTAACCTCCGATTAAGATTGTTTAATTATTAAACGGTCTTTATACATTCGCAGCTCGGTCGACCTCTCTCCAATAACCATCTGTTCCGGCTCCGTCACCTCCTACGTTGACAAGAACTAGTACATCATCTATTGCAGGGCTGTAGTCACCACCTGCAGGGGCTAGGTTTAAGTGAAACGTACCGTTAGCTTTTGTATTGCTATCGGTTATGTCTATGTTTGTGTCTTGGAAAATTAGCATCTTAATCATTCCTTGAGTTCCGCCGAGGAAGGCTGTCAAAGCACAAGCAGCACCTGAGTTTGAGATAATTAAGGTTTCGTAACCTTCTTCACTTAACTCAGTTCCGATAGTAAGTGTCGTCGCTCCGGCGATGTCCAGTGATTGCGCACCTACTGCACCAGTACCTGATAAACTAATTGAGTTCATCTCAACTCTATTAGCTCTTATATAACTCGGCAGTTCACTAACTAAGACACTATCTTCAGGTTTCGTCGCGTCTATTGTCATTCTTTTGCTCCTCCAATATTTGTAAGAAAATGTCAGGTAAAGACAATAGATAATCAACTGTCTTTATTCTTCCATTTAAGTCGCCTAAATGTGTTAGTACAGATGCAGAGCTTGGATTAGTTTCAGCGATGTCTTCTACCATGGTTCTAGTTTCTATTTCAAATCCTTTCTTCCAAGCACCTAATTCACGTTTAATGTCTTTCCATATGAAAGATTTTTTAAATTCAAGTATCTGATCCTTTGTAGCTCTAACTAATACTTTTTTATCTTCCATTAAGCAGCTCCTATGGGAACTAAGTTACCTGCCTGAGCTTGTTGTTCAACTTGTTCATCAGGCATAGTTTGACCTTGAACTTGGTTAATATTTCGTCTAAAATCTTCTACATTCTTAGCACCTAATTGCTGAGCTATGTACATGAAGATTCTTGTTACATCAAACTGTTGCATAAGTTCAGGTGTTGTACCAATGATCTTAAACATCTCAACCCAAACTTCAGAGAAGTTACCTCCAGGTATTGAACCGTCCCTTGGTATGAAGTCTACTCCAACAGCTAAGTCGTAAGGCGAAACAGGTATTGAACCTGAGGTTTTTCCAAAGTTTTTTGCAAGCTGTTCTCGGTACCTTCCTGTAATTCTTACGAATTGTTCTTCTGATAAATACTGCTGTGTATGAACTGCATATTGAGTACCTATATCTTGCATGAACTGCATACCTATTAGCATAGCAATTCGTTGTAAGCGTGACATTGCGCTACTTCGAGTCCCTTGGAATTCACCTCTTGTGAGTCGCTCAGGACCTGATTGACGAAGCGCGCCTTGCATAGAGGTGTCGGCACCACTTATTCGATCCATCCAGCTTGTTATGTATGCTGAGTCAGCTATATTGTTTCTTGTTATGTCATTTACACCAAGTTGCTGTACAACCTTGTCAACTCCACGTCCCCAAGCAGGTCGACGTAACCTGATTAATTTCCCAGGTTCTGGGTCTTTCAAGTCATTAATATTAACCAGATAAGGATCAACAACCAGCATATCATTAATGGCTTTGCGTACATTAGATACATGGCTATTAAATAGGAAATCAAGAGTGTGCTGAAGTCCATATAACACCTCCATTCGGCCGATAGGTGTTGCTGAGTAACCGTCGAACTCAGGTGATGCCACAGCAACTGGATACATCCCGTGGTTGTGAGTTGCTTTCTCACACCTTGTTATTACATCATCTGCTGATAATGTGAAGAACCATTTCTCAGGATATTCACTATCGCCGAGTTCCCACTCTTTTGGAATTAAGTTAACATACATATTAATGTTGTCTACAGGACTTGTAGAACCTGTCAAGCCACGGCGCACGTCAGTTGCACCACCTAACTTTGTTTCCCTTTCTGATTGATCATTCGCTAATGATGATTTCTTATCTTTCTTAGCATGAAGATACCTAACATTAAACATTCCTGAGTTAGGTTGATTTTCTTCAGAAAGCATATTCATTAAGTTATCACGATCTACCCAGCCTACAAACTCACCGTCTTGAGTGTTATTAGATGAGACAGATGGATCAGGTAGAAACATATAAGGGTCGATGTTGCTTAGATCATTGCCTTCGAATAGTAAAGATTCTATGTAATTTACTGTGTTCTCAGTCTGCTCACCAATATCTGACCTGGTTACAATAGAAGACTTAATTGCTTTTTTACCATATATCTGCTTCCACCCAGGTATTGCCGGACCTATACCGTAACATAGTGAATCGCGCAGTGATGTGTGAACTGCTAATGGCACCTTATTCTTAATACAATGAAGGCGAATAACTAACTCCATTAACATTGCACCTATTGTGTCGTCATCTTCCACTCCTTCATATTGAAACATAGGGTCTTGAAAGAAAGCCATTGTCAAATAAGTCAACAACGCTTCGAGCATTGAGTAAGAATAAGGAAAGACTATTGACACAGGCTTTGATGTATCTTTCTTTTGCAGTGCTTGTTCCTTGTCTTTCAACGGAATGTAGATAGTCATCTTCCTATCAACTTCTCTCCAAGCAGGAAAGCGCTTAGACATTTCATTCCTTGACTCCCTAGCACGAGTCCAGATCTTGTTTCGTAAGTTAGTGTGAAACTTAGAATCTGGTTTTAGATCAAGCTCATAGGGATAGTCATAGTCATATTCTTTTCTTGTGTAGTCAACTTTCGTAGTGTCAGACTCACCTGTTACAATATAAGGCATTTTATAACCTTCTCCATAAGTTAAAAAGGAACATCATTCATCTCAACAATATCTTCTGCCGGAACTGTGTTTATTTTAGAGTAATCAGTTACTGTGTTTACAGTTTTTAATCCACTCGGAGCATCACCTGAATGAGTTATCACGAATGTAGGATCTGCGCCCAAGTAAGCAGCTGCTAAACACGAATCAGGTACGTCTACAGTAACTGTTTCGTTTATAGTAATGCTATAAGCTGCTACAGCTGGTAGAGTTACAGTTACTACAGTATCACTTGTACGAACAACTTCATTAAAATCTAACTCACCAGCAGTGATCATCTGAGCATCCCAACCACCTGCTTGTGCCTGATTCGAGTCCATTCCAGCTATTAATGCAGTGGTCTCAGCACTGTTATTACCAACATCTGCATCCCATGTAGTGTTGGTTACAGTTAGAATGATAGTCTCACCACCAGCTATTATCTCAGACTCATCGACGTTGTCAGCTACCGTTCCGGTAAGTGTGAGGATAACAGAAGCATCATCTTCCAATACAAGAAAAGTTGGAGACGCAACTGGAGTTGTACCAGTTGATGTTATACAGCTGTCAGGAACTGTGATGGTTATAGTTTCATTAGCAGTTATAGCATAAGCAGCTTCGGCCGGTAAAGTTATTGTAACAACTGTATCGTTTGTGCGAACTATGTCTGTGTGATCTAAGTCTGCCTTAACCTCTGCGTCCCAGCCATTAGCCTCTGATTGCGCCGAATCTATCCCTGCAATCAAAGCTGTAGTCAAAGCATTATTGTCTCCAACTGTGGCTTCCCATTCACAGTTGCTTAAGGTAATGATAATAGTTTCACCACCAGCTACTACTTCTGACTCTAAGACATTTCCAGATACTGCAGTTCCAGATAATGCAGCTGAAGGTACAGCTCCACCGGTGTAGACATAAGCGCCTCTTTCCCATGAGCCATAGGTGTCCTGGTCTACTGTTCGAACAGTTGGAGGAAATGTAGACCAGTCTACATAAGAATCATCTAAGCAATCATCCCAGTACATGTTGTAAGTTATACCTTGTACTGTAATGCTTCCAGCAAGACCACTTAAATCCTTTCCATTATCTTTGCATGCAGAACCACCTGTTAATGTGTAGTCATACCCAGCTGCATTATTAAATCCAGGATCTCCATCTGCCCCGGCCGGAGCATCATTCTCCAAACCGTAAGATGCCTGCAACGTAGCGACTGACCTATCTCCACCTGAGTAATAGACAACTGACGTTTGTCCTGGCCAGTAATACTGGTCATGTTCCAAAGATGTAATAGCTGATGAATTAGTCAAGTCCATTTGAACATAGTCAGCTTCATTAGGACGGTTTTTGTATAAGATATTGTTCTTAATATTAACTTCAGAAGAAGCAACTCCAGTGCCTATACCAATCCCAGAGACCGAGCCACTTATTGGATTCGTTGCATTTTCACAGATTGTGTTGTTGTAGATATTGACATTCTTGACTTCATCACTATCTGCATATCTATGAACTTGAATCCCTGACCATTTTGAGGATTTATAGATAACATTAGCCCATATATGGACGTTTTCGCAGTCTATTCCATTTGTACCATAGTGGTTGCCATCACCTGTGTCGTGATAAGGAGTTACAAAGATATTTATAGCATTATCCCATACTCTATTTCCATATATATAAAATCCATCCACATCAGCAGCAGCAGATATTCCCATACTTTCATTACTAGAGTCATGGCCGTAGACATCGTTAAATCTTATGATAAAATCTTCTCCACTTTTCCCACCGATACCGTCTTCCTGGCTACCCCAGTTATGGTTGAATACCTCATTATACTCAATTAAAAAGCGCTTAGACATAACAGCACCGGCACCCTCCCAAGAGATACCGGCAGTTCCGTAGTTACCTTCTGTACCGTCCGCCCAGGACTTATTATAACTGATTATACAATCAGTAGTATAGGCAGCTTTTACATCATAACCAGCTGTCCCAGAACCGATATTTTTAAAGTTGTTTCCATCACCAGATGCTCCACCTATTGTTATGTATGTGTTCGGAGTGGAGTAGTTAGACGATCCAAAGATGCCCCTGTTTTCTATATGATGGATGTAGTTACGACGTATAGTAATATGATCACTACCACCAGTTCCATTACCGTATACTATTCCCTCACCACAGTCTCTGATCTCAAAGTCTTGAATTATTATATAATCATTAGTTGAATTTAAAGATATTCCATGATCACCAGAGCCATAGCTGTCTAAGTCAATAGTACAATGTGTCCCACCTGGAGCACCTATAGGATCGTAGTCACCACCTTGATATCCATCAAATGTAACTGGATTTCCAGATGTACCATATATCTGCGGAGACACCTTTGTTGTGATATTCGCTGTAGTGTCGAAGTAATAAGTGTTACCACCTTTGTCTCCAGTCAAGGCATTGAAATCAGCTACTGAATAATCTGTTAATACACCAGACTGAGAAACAGTAAAGTTAGCTGCATGAGCAGTTGTTAGAAATAGACTTAAAATCAACGTAAGTAATAGTAATCTTTTCATATCTAAATCTCAATCACCGTGCTGTCGGGTCTGAAGTAAATTGTATTAGCGCTTAGTGCAAAACCTATTCGTTGAACTTGGTCACCTGCACCTACAGGAGCAGTTTGAGTCATTGCGCCTGTTGTGCAAGAGACATATAAAGGACCTGCAGACCATCCCCAGGCGGTGTTACAGATTTGACCTTCTAACAATACCTTCTTAGAACCAGCTCCTGCTTCAAGCGCCATAGCGACACAGAGCATAGTCGCTGCAGAATCTGCGTCTGTGCGCTCGTAGTGGAAATCATTAGCGCAGTATAAAGGATTGCCAAAAGCAGCACTTGCATCGTCTACAGTCACCGTCATTATGGTACCTTGATAGGTACCGTTTACTGTTAATATACCCTCATGAACCAGGTCTTCAGCTTCAGGGGCTGGGTCACCTAGCCTTAACACGTCATTTGCGTCAGTAGGTGCTCCGGCCTTTATTGGAGCATCAGTTTCGATGGCAGAGTCAAAGTCTCCATCGTCGTAAGCTACGATATCTTCAGCACTTCCTATTCTTACAGTTTGTATTGCCATAAGTTCGTTTAATTATTGAACGATCTTGTTTGATAAATCGTCTAGCTTTAAGTCAATAATTCTATGTATTCCAATAGATGGAATTTCACTAAATACATAAGCACCTATTTCCCAGCCAGGGCCGTAGTCATCTTGGTCTAGTGTCAAGACTAAGTCAGTCCATCTACTAAGCCACTCTAAACCATATAGCAAATCATCACCAAGGTCTGTCCCTGCATCACGGCATGGAGATAGAGGCATGATGTGGAAGTCATCGTTTGCGGCATCTGCGAAGTGGGGATTGGACGAAACAGCACCAGTTCCCGCTGCAAAGGTTGCCGATCCTGTGGCATTCCACCTATCTTGAGTAGCATGATTATAATAACAGTTATAATTTATGGTAGGCTCTGTAGAGTTGTTTATGACATAAATACCATAAGGACTTGTGCTGAGTATATTGTTTGCCCAGGTTGAAGCAGGAGCACCATCATTCCCTGGGTCATCTATTCTTACATTCATTTGGGTGTTGTTGTAACAGGTATTATTATAAAATACATTACCTGTTGAATTGTCATTTGACAATCTTAAACCAATATCGTTGGCGTAGCATATATTTCCAAATACCACACTATCGACAGCATAATAGATATTTATACCTGCCGAAGTATTATTTGTTCCACTATCGCAATCAGTGACTTTATTTCTTCTAATTATACAACCGTCAGACAAATAATCAGTTTTTTCGTATGCAAAATCAAGGATAATCCCATCACCATCCCCGGCTCCATTGTTCTCAACTGTTGTGATAACATTATCCTCCACAATAAGCCCACGACACCACTGAAGTTGCATACCATTGACGCTTGAGTTTGTTCCATTACCGATAGTTGTCAGTCCATTCCGTGCGATGTAGGATGTTCCACCCGTACTTTTTATCCCAGATTGGTACTGAATCGCGGCTTTTGTTGTATCTGTAAATATGCAATCTGTGACTTGGATATTATATGGTGAAGAGTCATTAGCCCCACAAGCCGCCTCAACGCTATATGTCCGTACACCATATACAGACCCGGAAAATGTGCAATCATTAACTACAACAGTATGGAGGACCCCAGTTCCTCCCTGTGTAAAATTGATAGCTTCAACTGCACCAGAGAAAGTACACCCATCAATTGTTATAGTGGATATTGTATTGCCAGCGTCAGCATACCCATAAATACCATATGTTCCTGTACCCCCTGAAAAAGTACAATCGTTAAATGTGATTGTGCTATCTCTCAGAATATATGCTATTTGACCTGCCCCGCCCTGCCAAGTACCTCCGTTTATGGTTGTATTTGCACCAACCCTCACTGTACTGGCAGCATCGGTTGAAATAATCGTGGCTCCGGTTGCGTTGATTGTGACTGCTGTATCTGCTATTTCAAAAGAGTGATCAGCATCAAGTTCAGCGTCTGTGTATGTTCCAGCACATATATTAAGTGTTCCACCTGCGCCAGCGTCTGTTACGGCTTTTGCGGCGGCTTCTAAATCTCCCTCTGTGTCGGCATCTGTAACCTCATCACAACTTGCAGCACCCGATTCATAGTAAATTGAGCCACCAGTTTCTTTTACATAAACCGTTGCCCCCCAACAAGGCCAGGCAAACAACAAAATCGCAATTGTAAGTAATAGTTTTTTCATTTTTCCTCTATTTATCAAATTCAGATGAAATTTGAATCTTTGCAGGAGTCCCGTTAGCTTCGCTTATGTATCTAAATGACCTTATCCAATCACCGTTAGTTATTCTTAAACTATAGGTTTTATACAAGATATGGCCAAGACCTACCGTCGGCAAAGATTCTTGGACAGGATCGACTCCGCCTACTGTCCATCTAATGTGTGCATCTTCACAGGTAATGTAAACAGCAGCTGCTTTGTTAGCCCCTGTTACGGCTATTACATTAGCAGGAAGGCTTTGTGCAGCGTCAGTTGAGTAAGCGTATTGAGTAGCAGTGAACACAGACCCTTGTGTAGTCATTACTTTGTCGGTAGCAAGTGACAATGTAGGAATTGTGAGTAATATGAGAGTTATTATTAGTTTTCTTAACATCTTCTCCTCCAATAAAGTTCGTTTAATAATTAAACGATCTGTTTAACATAATGGATTGTAGACCTTCATCTCTGCCCATTTGCCATGAAGTCTTACATCCCCAGCGAATACAACATAAGCTTGGAGTCTCCAAGTTCCTTTTTGATCTAAAGTATCTGTGTTAGTGTCGTAAGACATGACTGTGCTAAGAACTGTATCAGGAGTCCAGTAGCCAGTTGTCTTGTCAGGCTTTTCGTACTTTATTCTCGCTTCTGTGTAATCAGTTAAGTCGATACTTGTACTGAGTGTTATAGTTACACTATCACCTACGAAAGTTTCCATTATAGTCTCGCTTTTTAGCTATTAGTATGGCTTCTCTTTCTCCATTCCAGCGTTCGTATTTTAGTAAAGTATCACCTGGTAACTTAATATCGTTTATGTTTAAGACTGGAGATAGATGACTTGGATTCTCACTCCCATTCGGTTCGATAGGGAAGATAAGGCACATAACTGAAATGCTAATATTCCACATACGAATTAGCTTATCGTCTCTGTCTTTTAAATGTTCAATAGTATGTGCGCAGTAGACATTTCTACATGAGATGTCTTTGAGAAGCGCATAACTTCTTACATTATGGTCTGATGCAATGAGACGTTTTATGTGACTTATTTCACATCCTACAACGTCATAACCTAGCATTTTCCATACTTCAACTTCAAATCCATCTCCGCTGCCGAAGCATAGGACGGGTTCGTCTATTGGAAAGTAAGGTGCAGCTTCTCCAATGTTTCTTAGTACTCGAAAGCGCTTCTCGGTATTACGAGTATAGTCACAATGTCGGTCTTGTAATTCTGCGATATTCAAAAGTCTTTTCCCCAAGGTGGATTTGCAAGAAGTTCCTCAAATGAAATCTTTTGGTTTTCAAGAATCCATTGCCGTTCTTCTTCACCTATTTCCTTAGCTATTCTTAATGCTTGCTCGACGTCAGCGAAGTAGCGTTCCATTTTAGTTTTTGTAAAGTTATCTCGAAGAAACTGTTCTCCACCGTAGATGTAAGCTGCCACGGCGTGGCCAGTGCCAGGTTGATAATCTCCATGTCGGCCGTAGAGTCTGTATTTAACATAAGGTCTGCACGGCTTAGGATACTCGCCAAAGTGATAGCTTACTCCATGAGGTATGCCCCAGTTTTCGTAGCCAAATATCCAAGGCTTGATGCCTAGGTAAGGGATTAGTCCTCCCCATCCTACATTGTGTTTCGCTAGACAGCCGTAACCACCTATTGCATGGTAGACATCTTTGCGAATCATATGAGGCATGCCTTTCCAAGTTATTTTAAGTTCCTTGTTAGTCATCTTGCCCCATGAGCCTAGGCAGTTTCTATGAAGACGAAAGCTCATCTTTCTTGCATGGCTAGAGTTGTGCGCCCATTGGATAGGTGCGTGTACGAAACCTATTGGCTCACCCTCATGTCGACGGAAGAAGCGTAGACAAGATGTAATTACATCTCTTCCAACCAATGAATGGGAGTCTGTGTAGAAGATGTATTCGCCTTTAGCTTCAACTGCAGCTCGCTCCATAGCTTTGGCTTCGCCTGGGATGTCTTGACGAATTAGTCGAGTCGTGCCATCTTTGATCTGGCCGCTTAAGATCATCTCGACACACTCAAGGTATTCTTTGTCTGAGTTGTCTACAACGACAATCTCACCATCGATACCTTTCATTGCCTCGACTGCGGATAAGACTGTTACGAGAAGCATCTGCAGGTCGTTTCTGTTAGCTATTATTACGGAGACTTTTTTCATTAATCCATCTTCTCAACAGTAGACTTAAACTGACCGCACCAATCATCTTTGCCAGTCAAGGGCCATACAAGCTTATATTCGTCATTTTCTTCAGTTTTCATAACAGAAGGGCTCGGAGCATTTGCTTTACATACTCCAAAGTTCCTCTCACTCATGTCCATCTCCCAAAATTTACAGTCTGCACATCTCATTTTAAATCCTCCTTAGGTTTAAGGTTACCAACAAATTTCTGATTCCAGTCTTAATTCTCTTGAAATTATTGACATGAATATGAGATCATCTAAGATCAAAGAATCTGCTTTTAACTCTGTCATAATACGTGAAGTGAGGTATCTTTCACATATTGGTCCTGGTGTTGTTGTAGTAGTTGTAGTGGTAGTAGTTGTTGTTGTACTGGTTGTTGTGGTAGTTGTCGTAGTAGTTGTAGTTGTGGTTGTGGTTGTGGTTGTTGTACTTGTTGTAGTCGGACCTGCAGTTGTTGTTGTAGTTGTAGTCGTAGTTGTAGGTCCTGCAGTGGTAGTCGTTGTAGTTGTAGTCGTAGGTCCAGCTGTGGTTGTAGTAGTTGTTGTAGTGGTCGTTGGTGCTGCTGTTGTGGTAGTGGGAGCAACAGTGGTTGTAGTAGTGGTGGTAGTAGTTGTAGTAGGTGCTAAGGTTGTAGTTGTCGTCGTTGTCGTGGTAGTCGTAGGAGCTAATGTTGTAGTCGTAGTAGTTGTAGTCGTTGTAGGAGCAAGCGTAGTTGTAGTAGTACTTGTTGTAGTACTAGTTGTTGTGGTAGTTGTAGTTGTCGTACTTGTTGTAGTAGACGTAGTCGTTGTTGATGTAGTCGTTGTTGTAGTTGTAGTAGACGTTGTGGTACTAGTTGTCGTTGTAGTAGTTGTCGTACTTGTCGTACTTGTAGTGGTTGTAGTAGATGTAGTAGTTGTAGTTGTAGTGCTCGTTGTAGTACTAGTGGTTGTAGTAGTCGTCGTAGTACTAGTCGTGGTACTCGTAGTAGTTGTGGTTGTCGTGGTACTTGTAGTTGTAGATGTTGTCGTTGTAGTGGTAGTAGTACTAGTAGTTGTACTGGTAGTAGTCGTAGTGGTTGTTGTACTGGTTGTAGTACTAGTCGTTGTCGTTGTAGTGGTTGTACTTGTAGTAGTGGACGTTGTTGTAGTCGTTGTTGTCGTCGTAGTTGGAGCAACAGTTGTAGTTGTAGTTGTTGTCGGCGCAGCTGTGGTCGTTGTAGTAGTCGGAGCAGCGGTAGTTGTTGTAGTGGTGGTGGAGCCAGCCGCCTCTATATGACTTGCCCCAATCCAGAACGGTGTGCCGTTATCCCTTGCCGTTCCTGCGATGTCTTCAGTTACGCCAGAACCGTAAAGGTTGTCGCCGTCATTGACTATTTCAAGATTTGTAGAATCTCCATCAGGGTCTAAACGGTAATCATTTGAACCATAATTTTCAAAGACTGAGTTTGTATGAACGTCTGTATCATCGTAATCTTCGTCTGGACTCGTGCCATCTTCAGAGATATTTTTGGCATGGGTATCCCAATAACTTGTATTTGTATAACCTGTTGAATTGCCTTGGCATAAATTATTTTTTAAAACATTTGTGCCACTGTCCCTATTATTTGCAATTCCTATCGAACAACCAATAACAGTGTTATTGTAAACATTCAAATCCCCATAATTATATTTTTCAATTCCTTCTTTTGACGATATCCCATAGACAACACAATTTCTCACTGTTGCGTTGTATGAATCTGTCCGAATAGCTATCCCAGTCTCGCTATTGCTATCACCATATACTAATAACCTATCAATTAGTATGCTATTGCCGCTGCCAGCGTCAGTGGCATCAACCCCAAAATTATCTGTACCTCTGGTGTCTAATGCAAGATTGGTGACTGCAACATAATCCATTTGACCTTGTGTTGCAGCATTAAGAGATATTTTATTATATGTTCCATAATTTATTCTTGCACCATTTCCATAGGCCCCGCCATCATGTTCATCTCCTGGATATGCTGTGATTAATAGAAGGTGTGAATTTGTTGTGTCTATATCAAATGTAACAACAGATGATATTGATGTTTCTTCGCTTTTGTGTTGTAACGTCAGATTACCTATCAACTGTGCATCAACATTTAATTCTGCGTCTGCCAAATCCGTAGCATCACAACCAGCCGCTCCAATAGTATACTCACCACTTGTCCAAGACGCCTTTCTATCAAAAAACTCATGATCTTTTCTTACTGCAAGATCCTCATGTAATAAGTAAGTCGTAAAATCTCTATCCTGATAAATATATGGTGATACTTTTTCATAATCGAAAAGCGTTTCAAAGTGGGTCTGTGTTATCCAATTTTTGTCAAGCCAATCCTTTAAATCAATAAACCAATCCCTGACCCGTTCTGTTTTTGTTTCTTCATTATAACCAATGTCCCAGGGATAACGCCCTTTATCGTCTGTTACATATAGATATTTTTTTAGTGCATAGACAGAAGGTTTTGTAGATTTCCAATCTTCCCTTGATGATGTAGTCCCCCTAATTTTCCAGTAATCATGAGGGGTTTGAATAACACAACGATGCGGGTTTGGACTTCCGTCATAGTATCCATCAGGACGGATATCAGCGACTTGAAAATTAGTCCAATATTTTAACCGTTCTGCTAAGTCGGCAGAGGGCTTTTTGTTACCTATTTTGATTGATATTTGCATCTACTGCCAACCACTCCAATCAAAATTTGTATTTGATTTGCTTACTACAATATCCTCGGTTATTCTTGTCCTTATTTCTGGTGAATTATCATATAGAATAATATTTGAAGTAAGTTCTTTATATTTATTCCAATCTCTTTGTTCTTCTGGAGTATTTCTAAATTTATCCATAAAATTAGAAAGCCTGTAAATATCTGGGGATTTATTTAAATCCGATTTTTGCGCTTCAATCATTACATCATATGAACGACCCCTGGTAATCCGTTTTGCGCTTATTTGACAATATGGGCATTCATAGATAGAAATATCTTGTGAATCATCTAAATCTACTTCTCGTTCCCACAATCCCCATTCATCTTCTGGTGCCGTAATAAAACCACAATATTTACATTTAACTATTGTTTTCATATTGTTTACTCCATGCCCTATGCCACCAAGGGCTATTCACATATCCAAGGTGAATGTTTATTATTCTGCCGAAAACCCAAAGCCAGAAGGACTGCCAGGTAAGTCGGCAATAAGATCGTTTAATAATTAAACGGTCTCATTTTGATTTCAGTTCCTCAAGAGACTTGAGGACTTCGCTATTTACTTTACGTTGTTCGTGCTTGAATTCTTTTAAGTCTTCCTTGATAGTCTCAAGAGACTGTGTTATTAGTTTTGTGTTAGTTTTGCAGTCAGCTAGTTTCTCACGGTGCTTTTCGACCTTTTGCTCTATTCTCTTTATCTCCTCGGCCTTTGCAACTTGACGTGAGTCGTAAGCGCCATAGACAAGCATTGCTATGATTCCAAGTGCTGTTACGATAACTGCAACAGTTGTTCCTAAATAACCTTTTGAAACTTTAGTGTTTAAGCATTTGATAAGCTCTAATTTACATTTAGGATCAGGACATTCATCTATCATGCATATCTCCAGTTTTCAAGTGTAGGTTCGTAGTCAAGTTCTTTGAATTCAGCTTCAATGTCAGCAGGGTCTTCTTTTGGACTGAAGTAGCGTTCACCGAGTTCTAACATCTCAATGATGTAAGCTAAGCAGTCCATTAAGTCCCAGAGACGAGAACGAGGAAACATTAAGAGTTGTTGTTCAAGCTTTTTAACAGTCGCACATGCAGCATTATGGTAGATGTAGCCTTGTCGATAATAAGGAACTAGTTCCTTCACACGCAGTTCTTTCTTCATCCCTCCACGAGCTTTTAGCCAGATGAGTTCGAAGAATTTGCCGGTTTTAAACATCTGGTTTTTAATTGGCTGCTTGATGAATTCGTTGAGGGAAGTTTCCTCGATGCCAAGAACTTTGGCATTTAATCTAATTCCCATCCCGAATAAGGCATCATAAATCTCGTCAGGATACATCTTTTCGGAAATTGCATCTCGGACGTAAAGTCGAGCGCTGTTCAAGTCTATGCCCACGCCTACTATGGCTGATTCAGCTGAGTGAATCTTGACTGTCTTAGCAGGGTCAAGGATTACTACAGTTTCTACATTTTGATCAGATTGCACATCAGGTTCTGACTTCTTTATATCAAACTCGCTGACTGAATTTTCTATTGGTTTATTGTAATATCTAAAATAACCTTGTTGGAAAGCAGAGTCTTTAGTTGAAATTGGAAGGTTTCGTAGTTCGCGGAAAAAGACGTCGGTCTGTCCAGATGCCTGATGTTCTTCCCATTCCTTCATTATTTCTTCATCAGACATGAAGATTGGCGCTGTTGAATGAAAGTCGTCGTCGCAAGCTTCTAGGCGGACAGATTTCCATTCTTCAGATTCGAGCAACTTTTGTAACACAGAGTCTTCGTGCTTCAAGGTGTCAATGTAGACGATTTTCCAATTTCTGTGAAGGCGAGGGACTGCTTTGATTACGTCTGCGTAGAGCCACTCGTACCAAGCTTTTCTTATCTCGTCGTTGCGTATCTTTTCAGGGTCTTCAAGGTCGTCTATTACTATTAAACCAGGTCGATCATTCTTGAATAAAACACCACGAACTTGCTGACCTGCTCCACGTGGCCAGACAAGTGTGTCATAAGCAACCCATGCTTTTTTGCTAAACACTTCATCAAATTCATTATTACCTACACTTCGTGTTCTGAAGTCGCCGAAGAAGTGTTTGATCATTCTGTTGGTTACAAGTTCTCGGCGCAGATTTTCAGTTTGAAGTGAAGCTGCATCGTGAGATTTGTTAATGTAGCAAATAAATCCTGTGTGACGAAATAAGATGTAACGAGCCATTAAAGCAAGGGCGACGATAGAAGTCTTACCCCAACCTCGAGGTGCAGCAATAGCTACTTTATTATCAGGACCATCGATTAGGTCAAAGATCTTCCCATGAATGTTCTTGGCGAAAGGTGCGTAGAAACGTTCAGGGAAGAAGGTTTTAGCCATTACTTCCGTGTCGATGGAGCTAAGAGATAATATTTGTTCTGTGGTTTTGTCCATAGATTGTTTAATAATTAAACGGTCTTAAGACCCATCTACCTCCACAACAGTTATTGTTATTAGAATCTCATTAGATCCATCTGGAAGAAGCCCAGCTGCAGTTTGGTATACAGAACCGAACTTGTTAAACGCAACAACGTGTTCTTGCCAGTACATTACAGAAGTATCACCAGTCCAATCTGTTGAATCTATTGTAACAGTATCTGCAGTACCTGATGCTACACCTCCATAGGCAACCTTAGCCGTAACATCCCCAGCAGTGATAGCAGCATGCGCTCTAGCTGATATAGCCCAAACATACACATCCTTTCCATTAACGTACCAAGGCTGCTCTGTTTCAGTGTCTCTTAAAGCATTGGTATCGACAGCTACATTTGCAGCCACGTCTTTTATATAAAAGGAATATTCATGCTTTGGCCAGCTCGTTTCACCTGTTATATGATCTGCATTGCTGAAGTAGTAATTGGCAGTTACTATGTCTCTGAAGTAATTTTGACCTAGATAAAGTCCATCAACGTCATGAGATGCATCGACTCCACTGCAGGAAATTCCGTAGTTTCCATCGGACATGAAATTTCCTTTTATTATCAAGTCGTCTACGAAAGATCCTACACCAGACCCATTAACACCAGTTGAAATACAGTGGAAAGCAGCGGCAGTGTCTCTTATTTGATTATTAAAGATTGATACTTCTGTGACATTAATAGCATATATCCCATGAGATGTAGTTGTATCGATTATATTACCGTCTATGGTAATCTGGGACGAGTGAGTAACATCGGTTGAGTCACCATCAACTCTTATACCGTAGCCTACAACATCATAAATGTTATTTCCTTTTATTACTACATTCTCTACATTAGCTGTAATATCGACTGCAGCACTAGCACCAGTTCCTGGATCATCATCTGTGTCATTTATAACGTTACCTATTATGTTAATGTTTCTTTGTCTGTTCTGCAAAAAGGTAGAATACACCGCTATCGGAGATCCATCACAACCTTCTATTACATTACCTACTATGTTTCCAAAACTAGAGCCAGATGAAGCGTAGATAGCGTGCCGACCTACACCATTAAATATATTATTGGTTAGATCAAATCTCGTATTATCAGTGTCGCATAAGATACCATAACCTAATGTATTGTCGTCTTTGTAAGGGATGTCGAAGAAGAAATTGTTTGTGGATATAAAGTCGTCAGAGTCATGGAATTGAAGGGCTATTGTAGATTTGGAGAAGGAACAGTCTTGAACTATTGAATTTGTACTATCTTCAAAGTAGACAAGGCGTTCCTCGGTAGTGTCGTCGTCCGAGCCAATGAAAGATATGTCATTAATCTCTACATTGCTTTCAGTATCTACATGGACTGCATTGATTCCAGCCGTTGTAATCTGTATTACCGATACGTCTCTTCCAAGACCTCTAAGGGCCATGTTTGAGTCTAAGAGAATTTCGGCGTCTACGTTGTAAGTTTTAGCCCCAAGCTGCACAATACCAGAGGTTCCAACTGCATCAACAGCATTGTTTATTTGAACATCATCAGCCGTTCCATCTATACCCCACCACTCAGGGAGAGCTACTTTATGATATGTAAGATTAGCTACACCAGTTCCAGCTAGATTAAATATCTGATATTCCCCTGCAATGACCTCTGATTGAAGAGTTAAAACATGGCCTGTTTCAATAGTTATAAGGCAGCCTTTTTTAACTTCCAATGCTTGATAAGCATCGAGAGTTGTGTCAAATTCTACTGTCTCTGGTTGATCAACGTAGATGGTGAGATTTACATCTTCATCTGCGGTAAAATTTACGGCTGAACGAATACGGTTGAACCAAGATGTGTGAACTATCGAACCCGCAAGAAAATCAAAGTCATTTGCGCCAGAGAAGATTTGGTAAGTTCCAGCTTCAATCTTTTTTAGGCCATCTAATGTAAACCCTCCATCTGTTATGATGAAAGGAGATTCCCAACGAAGAGTTACATTATCGCCTACAGTAGCATCTGCAGTGAGTGTTTCAGCACGTGAGATAACCATTGTTAAGGTATCATCACTTGTAACATCGAGAGCTTCGTCAAGGTCGTCGAACCAAGCTGAGCGGACTGTAGCACCAACAGGAAAATCAATGTCTCCAGCACCAGAGAAGATTTCCCGATCACCTGCGTCGATGTCATAGGTTTGTAATGTTAGCTGAGTTGTCACAGCAAGGGAACCGTTAGACATAAATTTTAATCTAACATTAATAGGTATTGTTAAAGTACCTACTGCTTCCTCACCAGTGATGATTAAGATTCGCTCATTAGCTCCAATAGCAGTTATAGCATCGTCGATAGTTGTATATGCACGAGTGTCGACCCACTTACCACCGATACCTGTGACAATTACTAATGGGAAGTATTCGGCAAAAGCAACTACAGCAACGACGAAGATTGCTAAAAGAGATGATAGGATAATCTTTTTCATTTTGGCTCCAGCTCGTTTAATGATTGAACAGTCTTATATTCCATCTGAAGGAGTTCCAGGTGGAAGAGGAGATTGTTTGAGATACATAGCAGCTGCAACGATTGCACTTACAAGGGCAACCATTCCAAGTTTGCCTGCGCTGTCCTGCATGTTAAAAGCAATTGGGTCAACTATCATTACTGTAATCGAGTTCGCTGCCCCACCTATGATCGCGCTGATTAGGCCTTTGGCCCACTTATGCCATTTCATTTAAAGTACTCCACTGGAGATTTGTCGATGAATAGTTGATTGATGTCTTCGACTGTCGGCTCGCCTTTGTCAAAGGCTTTGGAGATAGTGATTACGGCTGTAGGTCCGTAACGAAGAATTGCTTGAGCGATAGCGATTGTTAATGCAGCACTTTCCATCTTAGTTTTCCTCCTTTAAGATGATAGGTTTTAGGTATTCTAGTAAATCTGCAAGGCGTGCCGAGACATCTGCGGCGGATTTGAGGTAAATGTCCTTGTTTTGGTCAGTCGCTAACATTTTATAATTAAGAAGTGCATTAACTGCTTCGTTATGAGTCACCATGTAGACGTTTCCGATCTTAATTGCTTCTGTTTTTTGCTCTTCGGACATAAGACCTTGTTTGTAAAGGTCTCCGGCGACGTTAAGTGTTGAGTCATAAGTTGCCTTGCTAACTGCTAAAGTGTCAAAAGACGACTTTATGAAGGAGTTAGCACAGGCAACTAAGGTAAATGTTAAAAAAAGGAGAAATGAAATGTTTCTTATTTTGCTTCTCATGATTACCTCCCAGATTGTTTAATAATTAAACGGTCTCATTTCGGATCATACTCACAATGAATATGATTACCTTCATCAACAACATCCCATTGAGGACTTAGTACTTGTTTTATTAAGTGAATTTCAATCCCAGGTTGTATATCAAATGCTAAACCTACATAGTGGAGAGACCCAGGACTGTGATTTCCGTCTCGTATAGACGTAACATAGAGGTCATGCCCGTGCCCTTCGTACGCATGAGCAACTCGTCCAAGCCCTTTCTGTGCCACTGACTTCAAGCATCCACAAACTCCTTGTTTAATCCACAGTGTCATTTGTCATCTCATCATTTGGCAAGCCGCCGAGGATTCGCCGGTTGGACTTATTTAGACTCACCTTCAACCTCAACAATCATCCCAGATGCTTTCGCAGCAGCAATTCCTCTTTTCTTAAACTCTTCAATTTCTGCAAGAGTGGCAGTGGTGTTAAAAGATTGAGATTGAACTCTTGTCGGGACACGCAAGCCAGACAATTCAAGTACGACGGTGTCAGCAGCTTTCTTCTGTAAATCTTTCGAGGTGTTCCCGTCTTCGTTTTCGAACAAGTCATCGTAGACCTTAAGTGCTTTATCTGTTAAGACTCGGATTTTTTCACTAACGACGCTTGCTTCTTCGTCTCTTGATTTGCGCAGTTTTGCAAGTTTTCTCTCGCCCAATTCAGAATTTAATGTATTAGAGACCGTCTGAGGTGAGATATTCAAGATTTCGGCAATCTCAGTTTGCTTAAACCCTCTGACGGCCAAATTCACTATTTCATGATTCCTCTGCCACAAAGACTTAACATTATAAGTCTTGCGATCCTCTGATCGGCGCAGGTCAGGTTCCCTCATCTCGAAACCGTATAGAGAATTTCTATTCATTTTAGAGGACCTGCAAAGCGTTGGGATCGCCAGGAGGCGGCGAGACAACTGGCAAAACATTTGTAGGAGGGACGAAGACCTCATGCGTGTAAGTTACTGTATTACTAGGTCCACTCTCACCTGCTTCATTATAAGCTGTTGCGTGGAAAGTGTACTCAACACCTGGAGTTAGGTTAAGCAAGTCCATATTGCAGGACCTGACATCTCCAACGACGTTGTAATTGTAGTTATTAGTTCCGTCTGTGAAATAGATAATAAACCCATCTGCTCCATCATGATCCCATTGTAGCTCGGCCGCGACCACTGGTAAGGGCAGAATCAACAAAATACCTAAAATAATACCTAAAATCTTCATAACTAACCTCCTAAGCAGTTATTACTTTAAACTTATCCTGCATCCATTATACGTGTAGAACAATGTTTTGTCAACATAATTTTGTGTAATTTTTCGTTTCTACAAATTATACAGAAATTTTCATTTAAAACCAGATCGTTTAATTATTAAACAATCTGCCGTCCCTCCAAATTTCCCAGCACTCACTTAACAACTAACACATCCAGTTATTGTAATCATACAATTTGGTACATTTATTAAATCTTCCCACAAAATGTAGAGGAGTCAACCCGCGCAGATTTAAGTCGAGCTTCCCCCTTCGAGGCTGAAAAAATAAATGTTGACAAGCATGGTGGTTGTGTTATTCTATAATTGAAAATTAAATATTGATTTTGTTCTTTGATAATTTGAAGTACGTTGTTTGACGCTTGGCGGTATTGACAATGTGCAAGGTTCTACCGATTGCGCATCGAACACAACGAGGTGCAATTATGGAGAATACAATAGGTGAAGCTATTGGTATACAGATAGACAATTTCTCGGTCAAGAATGATGCAGGCGATACGGTCAAGATCAGGGTTAAAATAGATTATTCAAATATGTCCGATCTTGATATTATGAACTGTTTGAATGGTAACAGGCGTATCCCATTACAGCGTGTATTGAGAAAGATGTCGAAAGAGGAAATTGCCGATCTTGACGGCACGACCTTTGATGCCAATGATGTAGGTAAGAAGATCAAATCACGATCAGAAAAGATCAATGAATTCATTACAGCCTTCGTCAATGC
>Ga0180433_10000867_pt1 | contig 51355 bp, 48 predicted proteins | sample SS_ome_8_FD_132980 | JGI IMG/M metagenome (GOLD analysis project Ga0180433, IMG submission 132980) | Hypersaline lake sediment archaeal communities from the Salton Sea, California, USA - SS_1_D_1 metaG | ecosystem: Environmental > Aquatic > Non-marine Saline and Alkaline > Hypersaline >...
AAGGATCAAACACTTTCGAGCCATTGCAACAAGATACGATAAATTGAAAAGAAATTACGAATCTGTGGTAGCATTGGCGTGTGGGGTTATGTGGTTACCCATGTGAATTGTAAACAGCCCCTACCTTAATGTTGTTCTTTATCTCATCGAATCGATGAAGCTTGACTCCGAGCGCGATGAGCCAGAGGGCTTCGCAGACTTATTTCATCTACTCTACAATGCGATTGTTATCGATCAAAATGGGGATGTGCAACAGGCACCACCGTACCAGCGCTACACCTACAAGCAAATGCAGGATGATTGCCGTATTGTAAAAGAGTTTATATTGTCAAAGGAGAACCAAGCCGAGAGTGAAAAAAAACCTGCTAGTAAAGCAGCTAAAGCTACTCGCATGCGAGTCTATCACATCATCGATAACATCATCTTTGCTTTGGCACTTGCACTTTTTCTCCTCTCTATCATCGGCGTCATTTGTTCCGGTGTTGCCTTAGCCGGTATACCGCTCATCCCAGCACTTGCGACTCTTTCTATCCCGGTGCTTTACTCGACCTATATTCCCGCGGGCGTTCTTGCTTCGAGTCTTGTAGCGCTTGGTATTTCAGGTGTGGCTGCATTCATTAGCAACCGCATCCAAGTGATGATAACTAAGCAAGAAAAAGCAGTTACGACAGCTCTGCCGACTGAAAAGCCCCGCGCTAGCTTATTCAACGAATACGGTATGTTTGCTGGCGCCACCAAGCCTAGCGGTGATACAACAAAACATCCTTCGCTAAGCACCACACCGACGGATGAAAAACACTGTTGTGGCGACCTGTACGGCCGAATTGCCGAAGCAGCTCTTGTTGCGACCTAGCAATTCCCCTCTCCCCCAAGGGGAGAGGGGACTAAGAGAGGACATTTTTTCATATATACGCCCTGGTTGTTTTTTCATGATCACTAGCCAGACGCGCGAATCTCCGCTATAATGTTCGCTCATTTTTTGGCCTATAAGTTGTTGGAGTTATCATGGCTACAGAGCGTACTTTATCTATCATTAAACCTGATGCTGTTGGCAAACGGGTGATTGGTCAAATCATTAGTCGTTTTGAGGCGGCTGGTTTACGTGTCGTTGCGGCTAAAATGAAGCAGCTAAGCCGTGCTGACGCTGAAGGCTTTTATGCCGTTCACAAAGAGCGTCCGTTCTTTAATGATTTAGTCTCATTTATGATCTCAGGTCCTGTACTCGTGCAAGTACTCGAAGGTGACGATGCGATTCGCGTGAACCGCGAAGTCATGGGTGCAACCAACCCACAAGAAGCAGCGCCTGGTACTATTCGTGCGGATTTCGCGAGCAGCATCGATGAAAATGCGGTGCACGGCTCCGATGGTTCTGACACAGCAACCCAAGAGATCGCTTTCTTCTTTGAGCCCGATGAGCTTGTCGATTACACCCGCGAGTGAGGCGGTAGCAACCACCATTAACCTGCTCGATTACGATCGAGCGGGTATGCGTCGTTTGATGGAATCAATCGGCGAGACCGCCTATCGTGGCGATCAGATCTTTCAATGGTTGCATCACCACGGTGAGAGCGACCTCACCAAAATGACGAATCTGAGCCAAGCGCTACGCGCAAAGCTTAGTGCTTCGACCGTCATCGAACTCCCACAAGTGGTTTGTGAAGAACTCTCTAACGATGGCACGCGCAAATGGATGTTACGCCTAAACGATGGTAACAGCATCGAGACTGTGTATATCCCAGAAGGTCGCCGTGGGACCCTGTGTGTCTCATCACAAGTCGGCTGCGCACTCAATTGTGATTTCTGCTCCACAGCCCGCCAAGGGTTTAACCGCAACTTAAGCGTTGGCGAAATCATAGGCCAAGTGTGGATCGCCGTCAGAATGTTGTCAGAGCAAGAAGGGCGTCACGACCGCAAAGTTACCAATGTGGTGATGATGGGCATGGGTGAGCCATTGCTGAATTTCGAGCCTGTAGTTACCGCAATGAACATTATGCTCGATGATATGGCTTACGGCTTAGCGATGCGGCGCGTGACCTTGAGTACAGCCGGTGTCGTTCCTGCGATGTTGCGTTTGAAAGAGGTGAGTCCCGTTGCGCTTGCTGTCTCGCTGCACGCGCCGACCAACGAATTGCGCGATGACCTCGTACCTATCAATCGTAAGTACCCACTTGAACAATTAATGGCCGTTTGTCGAGAGTACTTTCCTAAAGACTCCAAACGCCAAGTCACATTCGAGTATGTGATGCTTCGCGATGTCAACGATCAGCCACACCATGCTAAGGCTCTCATCAAACTCTTGCAGGGCATACCGGCTAAATTGAACCTTATTCCTTTCAACCCTTTTCCAAATGCGCCATACACATGCTCGAGCCAACAGGCCATTGATCGATTTGGGCAGATGACAACCCAAGCAGGAATCAATACGATCGTGCGCAAAACGCGCGGTGATGATATCGCTGCTGCCTGCGGCCAATTGGTCGGTGAGGTAAATGATCGCACATCACGCTCGCAACGTATGCATAAGCGCGGTAATATACCCTTATCCGCGGTGATGCAGGCTGCTAAAGCTCGCCGGAGACCCATAGTCGAAGAGGGGTAATTATGAGAAAAAATTTACCAGTTTTGGCATTGATCCTCATGCTATCGGCATGTGCTAGCCAAACGGGCAGTAAAGTCGATCATCAAAGCCAGCGCTACAATCCGAAAGCAGCGCGTTTTAATACACAGCTTGGTATTGCTTATCTTGAACGCGGTAATACAGAGCGGGCCAAGCGTAAACTGCTGCTTGCACAGAAACAAGATCCTCAGTCAGCTGTCGTACAGAATGCATTCGCTTACTTTTTAGAGAAGACGGGCAACCCTGAGCGAGCCGAGACTTATTATAAGAAGGCTATTGAGCTCAGCCATGGTGCAGGGGCACCACTTAACAACTATGGCGTCTTTTTGTGTGCTCGTGGCCGTTATGACGAGGCACAAGTCTACTTCCAACGCGCGATTGCCGATCCTAACTATGTTAAGAGTGCCGATGCCTATGAGAATGCGGGACTTTGTGCGCTAAACAACAGTAAACCCGGCAAAGCAGAACACTTTTTTAAACAAGCGCTCGCAAAAGATCCACAGCGTCCTAAATCACTGTTACAATTAACACAGCTTGCGTTGCGAGTTGCGCGCTACCAAAAAGCGCTAGGCTACCTCAAGCGTTATGAGACTGTGGCAGGAAAATCTAAAGCTTCCGATCGTCTTGGTTTAGACATCGCAGAAGGGTTGGGTGATCGTAAGTTGATGTTGCACTATCAGGCGAAATTAGATTCATCACAGAGTCGAAGGGTATCATGAACATTAATATAAAAGAGACGATCGGTAATAACGATAGTGACGGTGCTATCTTAGGTCCTGGCAGTATGTTACGTGTTGCGCGCGAGGAAGCGAATTTATCGATTAAAGCAGTGGCGAGTAAGCTGCATCTCGATAGAGGTGTTATCGAAGCGATAGAAGATGATGATTACAGCCGTTTTGAAGGTCAGTCGATTTTTCTACGCGGCTATTTGCGCGCGTATGCAAAATTAGTTCGCTTAAACGCAGATAAAGTGATGCAAGCCTTCGAAGCATTACGTGTTCCTGATAAGTTGCCGGAAAAACCGCAGTGGGTTAGTAAGCGTAGTGCGGGTAAGCCCATGTCCATGCGTTTTGTGACGTACGGTATTGTGATTATGATGTCTGCGCTAGTCGCATTGTGGTGGCGTTCGCAGAAAACGCAGGAATTCGAAACGGTGCAGGAGACTCTAGTACCGACTACCGCTGAAATGCGCTCACCACTCGAGAATAAACAAGCCATTCGCCCAGCAGTTACGGTGACACCACTACCACACACTTTTAAACGTAAACCTAAACAAGCGAGTGCAACGATAAAGAAACCTGAGGCAACAGAAGCGTCGACAGCGTCTGCGACTTCAGCGTCGCGAGCGACTAATGGAGCAGTTCCCACAACTGCAGCAGCGGCGGCTACGGCTGGGGCAGCGGCGGCAGTCACGAGACGCCGAGTCAATCGACGTCGAGTTTACCGTCAGCGTTATCAACGCAGACCATCGAGAAGACAATATCAAAGGCGTCGACGCGAACAACGCCCATTTCGTTTTTAATGTTTAAGGATTAGTTGTGAAAGCATTACAAGCTGTACGAGGCATGAACGATCGCTACGGTGAAACCAGTCTGCGACAAGAGATGCTCGAGCGTATGATGGTGACCCTTGCCGAGCACTATGGCTACGAGCCTGTACGCACACCGCTACTCGAATCAACCGCATTGTTCAAACGCTCCATCGGTGAAGTCACTGATATCGTTGAAAAGGAGATGTATACCTTTGACGACAGGAATGGTGATAGCTTAACGTTGCGACCTGAGGGAACGGCAAGTTGTGTGCGTGCCGGTATTGAGCACGGTTTATTTCACCGCGGTCAGCCACGTTGGTGGTATTTAGGTCCTATCTACCGACACGAGCGCCCACAAAAAGGTCGTTACCGCGAGTTTTATCAATTTGGTATCGAGGCGTTTGGTCTACCGGGTCCTGATATCGATGTCGAACAATTGTTGCTGTCGGCACGTATGTGGAAAGAACTTGGTATTGCGAAACACACGCAGTTGCAATTAAATTCACTCGGCACGAGCGCATGTCGCAAACGTTATCGCGAAGCACTCGTTGCGTATTTTTCAACGCATAAAGCAAGTCTCGATGAAGATAGCGTGAGACGACTTGAAACAAATCCTTTGCGCATACTTGATAGTAAAAACCCTGACATGCAAGCACTGATCGCTGGCGCGCCTAGTTTGTTGGATCATATCGACGATGAATCGAAACAGCATTTCGAAGCTGTGTGCAGTTTACTCGAAACAGCTGGCGTTGATTTTGTGATTAACCCAAGACTCGTGCGCGGCCTTGATTACTACGATAAGACGGTTTTCGAGTGGGTGACTGATTGTCTTGGGGCGCAGGGTACCATCTGTGCGGGTGGTCGATACGATACACTCGTTGAGCAGTTAGGCGGTAAGCCTACACCCGGAATTGGTTTTGCGCTCGGTATTGAGCGCGTTATGGCACTGTATGATATGGAACATGGCGAAAACCAAAAGAACCATATCGATTTCTATGTGGTTAACACATCGAACGATACAAGTGCACAACTTATCTTAGCTGAAGCGTTACGTGATGCGTTTCCAAACAAAAATGTTTTAGCACATTGTGGTGGTGGTAGTTTTAAATCGCAATTTAAAAAAGCAGATAAGTCAGGTGCAACACTTGCTTTCGTGTTGGGCGATGATGAAATTGCACAAAACAATGTAGGGATCAAATTTTTACGCGAGGACCGCGAACAACAAACTGTTAGTCGCGATGAGTTAATCGAATATATAGAGGGATTAAACGCATGAGTGTGTATTTAACTGAAGAAGAACAATTAGCCCTGATTCGTCAATTATGGGATAAGTATGGAACGTATGTGCTCGCAACGCTTGTGCTCGTGCTAGCTGTAATCTTTGGCATGCGTTGGTGGGAGAGCAGTCATCGTGCTGTGAAGTTACAAGCCTCGTCAGTTTATCAACAGTTGTTGGTCGGGGTTGATAAGTCATCTGTACAAACGATCTCAACGAGTGCTAACGCACTCATCGAACAATACCCTGAGACAGTCTATTCACATTACGCGAGAATGTATCTTGCGAAGATAGCTGCCGATGCAGGACAGTATGACAAGGCGCTTAGCTTTTTTCGTGAAATCATTGACGGTCTTTCTGATCCTGCACTAGTTGCAATCACGCGCCTTCGAGCTGCGCGTGTGTTGGCGGCGCAGGGCAAATATAGTGACGCACTAGATATCCTAGCACCGATTTCGCTCAAACCTTATCAGAGTGCAAAAGCGTTAGCGCGCGGTGATATCTATGTCGCGATGAAAGACTACAAGCGTGCGCGTGATGCGTATCAAATTGCACTGCGTGATCTCGCTGTCAGCGCAGCAACAGAGCGCAGTCTCATTCAAATGAAGTTATATAATTTACCCGCAGTGAACAAGAAACAAGTAGCGCATCGTCGTAAAGGAGTTAAGGTATGAAGTATAAAAATGCGTGCATAACATTATTAACCGCATCGCTCGTATTAACTGGTTGTAAAACACTCTCTCCATTCAGTGATGATACACCTAAACATAAAAAGCCTGCGAAGTTAACAGAGATAACGCCAGCTATGGTTGTTAGAACGGCGTGGAGTACACGTCTAGGTGGCGGTAGCCAAGGTGAATACTTACGCTTGAGACCCGCGAGTGCTGACAACACGATATATACTGTCGATGCAGTCGGTCAAGTTGTTGCGAGTGATGCTAAAACAGGTAAACGTTTGTGGGTTAAACGTGTGTGGGCGCCTGTCACGAGCGGGCCTTCTGTGAGCGGTAAACTTGTTTTTCTCGGCACGAGTGATGCACGTTTGATGGCGCTTAACAGTCAGTCAGGTGATATTGTGTGGGAAGCACCCATGTCCAATGAAGTGTTGGCTGCGCCTGTTGCAAGCGGAGATAAAGTCTACGTTAAATCTATCGATGGTATGTTGACAGCATTGCACCGTGATACCGGCAAGCGTGTTTGGCACTACAAACATGAATCGCCAAAACTGATTTTACGTGCGAGTAGCTCACCTAATGTCGCTGACAATATCGTCGTAGTAGGTTTTGCAGATGGTAAGCTTGATGCATTAAATGCATCAACAGGTTCACTCATTTGGCAACGCTCGATTGCAACGAACAACGGTACAGATGATGTTTCACGCATGGTTGATATCGATACGCAGCCACTTATCAGCGACGGTATCATTTATGTGGCATCGTACCAGGGTAATGTTGCAGCACTTTCTCTGATGTCAGGACAAATGTTGTGGCGGCGTAAACTATCAACCTATTCGAATCTCGCACTAGAAGACAACAAACTTTTTGCGACAGACGTCGATGGTAACGTCTATGCTTTGTCAGCTGATAGTGGTCGCACGCTTTGGAAGCAGGAAAAATTACGTAACCGTGGTTTGACCGCACCGGTTGTTATGGGTCGCGCGTTAGTTGTTGGGGATAAGGAAGGATACGTTCACTGGCTATCGTTACTTGATGGTCACTTCCTCAATCGTAAACGCATCGACAAGTCAGGAATTTTGGCTGCTCCACGTGTTGCAGGGAATCGCTTATATGTGGGCGCTGGTGGAGGGCGGTTGACTGCCTTAATGAGTTAAGATGATCCCTGTAATTGCACTCGTTGGTCGGCCTAACGTCGGTAAATCAACGTTATTTAATCGATTAACTAAATCACGCGATGCACTGGTTGCTAATCAGCCTGGGCTTACGCGTGATCGTCAATATGGCCAAGGGCAGTTGGGTTCGCGTCCTTATATTGTCATTGATACAGGCGGTATTGGGCAGGAAGATGAGAACATCGATGAACTCATGGTGTCACAGGTCGAACAAGCGTTGACCGAGGCTGATATTATCTTTTTCTTAGTCGATGGGCGCGATGGTTTGCTGCCTACCGATGAGCGTATTGCGCAACGCATTCGTAAACTCAATAAACCCATTCATTTAATCATCAATAAGATCGATGGTCTTGATGAAGCGACAACGCTTGCTGATTTTTACACGCTAGGTTTTGCTGAGCCAAAGGCTATTGCTGCGAGTCAAGGACGTGGTGTGCAATCATTGATGCGTGGTGTATTGGAAGCATTGCCTGAGAGTGAGGTAACAGGCGAACACGAAAAAGACATGGGCATCAAAATCGCCGTCGTGGGTCGACCTAACGTAGGTAAGTCGACGCTTATCAACCGTCTGCTTGGTGAGGAACGTGTTGTGGTTTATGATTTACCAGGCACAACACGTGATAGTATTTTTATTCCCCTTAAACGCGACGACAAACATTATACGCTTATTGACACAGCCGGTGTAAGGAAACGTGGGCGAGTTAATCGTGCTGTGGAAAAATTTTCCGTTGTGCAAACCTTAAAGGCGATCAAAGAAGCTGATGTTGTCATTGCCGTTATTGATGCGAGTGAGGCTGTGACTGAGCAGGATTGTCATTTGCTCGATTTTATTGAGACTGCGGGACGCGCGCTCGTGATTGCGCTTAATAAGTGGGATGGCTTGAGTGCCGATAAGCGCCAAGCGATTTATGATGAGGTGGATCGTAAGCTTCCCTTTATCGATTACGCTAAGCGCCTCACTATATCAGCCTTACACGGCACGGGCGTTGGGTTATTGTTAGCCGAAGTTGAGAAAGCACATGTGTCATCGTGTAAATCGTTTACTACAGCTTTGCTCAATAAATTACTTGCAGCTTTCACTCAAGCGCATGAACCACCTTTGAAACGAGGTCGTCGTATCAAGCTGCGTTACGCGCACCAAGGCGGTAAACAACCACCACGCATTATCATTCACGGTAACCAAGTCACATCATTGCCGATGAGTTACAAGCGATATTTACATAATGCATACCGTAAAGCACTCGATATACCTGGCTCGCCTTTGGTTATTGAGCTAAAACAAGGTGAGAATCCTTATGCGGGTAAGAAAAATATATTAACGCCACGCCAAGCGCGTAAACGCAAGCGCATGTTGAAACATGTGAAGAAGAAAAAATAGAACAAGGATTGTTATATGTTAGATATTGCGGCAAGCTTTTTAACACTCGTCTTCCTTGAGATCGTGTTAGGGATCGATAATCTTGTTTTTATTTCCATTGTGAGTGGACGGTTGCCAAAAGAGAGCCAAAAGCCCGCACGGCAATTTGGTTTAGGTTTAGCCTTAGTGACACGCCTCGCACTCTTATTTACCCTTTTTTGGTTAATACACTTCACGAAGCCGCTTCTTACGATTATGGGTCATGTCTTTTCCGGGCGAGATATCTTATTACTTTCCGGTGGATTGTTTCTTCTTTATAAAGGTACTGCTGAAATTCATCAAGAAGTATCTCCTGGTGTACAAAACTATGGGGAGCTCAAGCCTGGTGCACTTATCAGTGTGATAATTCAAATAGCGATTATGGATATTGTCTTTTCTATCGATAGTGTTGTTACTGCTATTGGTATGACGCAACACATAGAAATTATGGTTGCTGCGATTGTTGTTGCAATTATTGTTATGATCATAGCGAGTCAATGGATAAGTGATTTTATCGAAGCTCAACCAAGTATAAAAATGCTCGCGTTAAGCTTTTTATTGATGGTTGGAGTGTTATTAGTCGCTGATGGTAGTGGCTACCATGTACCGCGCGGCTACATCTATTTTTCTATCTTTTTTTCCTTATTTGTGGAGACACTCAACATTCTTACGCGCCAACGGCAGAAATCATAACGTTTTTTTTTAAATTTTTGCGAGTAGGGCTTGCCAATTTTGTTGACTTGAGTATACTCAAGCTACCTTACTTATGATGATTGTAAGGTGAGTTGTTTTGCATGGAGGCATAGTTAGCGATACGTCTATGCCAATAGTTTTGGACTAGCCTAAGAGGGATTACCATGGCACGACGTGAACAAGGCACGGTTAAGTGGTTCAACAACCGTAAGGGATTCGGTTTTATTGAATGTGATTCGGCAGAAAGTAGTGGTGATGTATTTGTTCACTACAACCAAATTCGCGGTAAAGGTTTTCGTACACTGAACGAAGGTGAGCGTGTAGCGTTTAACCTCATCCAAAGCGATAAAGGTTTACAAGCTGAAGATGTTGAAGCTTGTGCTGAAGTACTCGAAGAAGCAGTTGAATAAATCTTAACTGTTCCTTCGTCAACATAGTGTTAAGTTGTCTCGTTGTCAGAGTGTCGAGTGTGATATGTATTGTATTAAAAATCTTGTTGCGCGTGAAATTTTAGACTCTCGTGGTTTTCCGACAATAGAGGCCGATGTTGTTCTTGCGAGTGGCGCGACAGGTCGCGCGGCTGTACCATCAGGTGCTTCAACGGGTCAACATGAAGCACTCGAGTTACGAGATGGTGATGCCAAGCGTTATGCGGGTAAAGGTGTATTGAAGGCCTGCCGTCACATTGAAGAAACCATTGCGCCTGCACTTCTCGGTGTCGAGCTTGAGAGTTTGCAAGCACTCGATGATCGTTTATGCGAGCTCGATGGTACATCAAACAAACAGAACTTAGGTGCGAATGCCACATTGGCCGTATCGATGGCCTTTTCTAAAGCAATCGCAGATGACAGTGGCGAGCCACTGTATCAATCACTACGCTCCTCAGATGATTTTTTCCTACCAACTCCCTTGATGAATGTTATCAACGGCGGAGCCCACGCTAACAATCCGCTCGATATTCAAGAATTTATGATCGTGCCTGTTGGTGCTCATACGTTTGCGAAAGCACTGCAGTGCGGTGCTGAGATATTCCATACGCTTGCTAAGATTTTACAGAGCCATGGCTTATCGACGGCAGTTGGCGATGAGGGTGGGTTTGCACCTAAGTTTGGCGATAGTGAAAAAGCGCTAGATGCGCTTTTGCAGGCGATCGAGGTTAGCGGGTTTAGACCTGGTGAAGATGTAATGTTGGCCCTCGATGTCGCGAGTTCTGAGTTTTACAGCGATGGTATTTATCACCTCGAAGGCGCAGGTTTACAGCTTGAGGCGGATGGTTTGGTCGATTACCTCGCAAACCTCTGTGGCAAATACCCCATCATCAGCATCGAAGACGGTATGGCGGAAAACGATGAAGCAGGTTGGCAAGTACTCACGGCTCGCTTGGGCGATGACGTACAACTTGTTGGCGATGATTTATTCGTTACCAATACCACACTATTAGCACAAGGTATTGAGAAGAAACTAGCCAATGCGATCCTGTTTAAGCCTAACCAAATCGGTACGTTGTCTGAGACTAAGGCAGCAATCGACATGGCTAAGCAGGCAGATTATGCGACGATAATGTCCCATCGCTCAGGTGAGACAGAAGATAGCACGATCGCCGATCTTGCAGTGGCCTGGCAGACAGGTCAAATCAAAACCGGTTCGCTTTCACGCAGTGATCGTATGGCAAAATATAACCAGTTACTACGCATTGAGTCGCAGTTAGCAGACAAGGCACGTTTCGCTGGACGAAAATTTTTCAAGTGATCGCACACGAAACGTAATTAGTAGTTTTTTAGAAAAAGGCCTTTTCTTTTTAGCGCACCTAGCGTAAACTTGTTCGCCCGGTCGTTAGGAAAAGGGTTGGTTGTATTAACAAAGTTGGCTAGCCAATGGACATAACCAGCGGTTAGACTTTAATGGGCGTCATTGATAACCGATAAGTGACAACTATGAAAGCAATCATTTTTTCCTCCATTGTTTTACTCGTCATGCTGCAATACAAGCTTTGGTTTGCTGGCGGTGGTGTACCCGATATGTGGGGGATGCGCGCCGAAGTTGCCGAGCAGGTCGCTAAAAACATTGAGTTGCGCGAGCGCAACGCGCAATTGCAAGCTGAGATACGTGATCTAAAAGGTGGAGAATCTGCGATTGAGGCACACGCTCGTAACGGTCTGGGAATGGTCAAAGGAAACGAAACGTATTATCAGATTGTCGCAAAACCAAAACGCCACAAGCGTTCTCACGGTTGATAACTTTTTAACGTTTAGCCTCGTGTTGGTTCGCGTGTTTGTCGTAAGGTTTGTAATTCAAATTATCGAGAATTGTTTGTAAGCGTTGTTCAGTTTCTCGCCCGCGCACACTAACTACATTCGCTTCATAGTGTAACTTGCCTATCTCTTTTTTTACTTCTTCGTTGTTATTCGCGTGTTCTTGTTTATCTAATTCAAGTACCAGCTGACTTACTAATTTGAGCGCACTTTTGAGCTCGGTGACGGCATTATAGGTTTCTTCAGCGCTGAGCGATGAGCGGTTACGACGCCCCAAGTTACTGGGCTTGCTTCGGCCTAGTATTGGCGTTGTAATGCATCGAACGCATTTACACGCTTCTTTGAGCTGCTTTCTAAGCTCATTGAACTGAGGCATTGCCTCATCGTGTGAAATATCTTTATTTGACAGTGGGTTAGTCGCCTCTTCCTGATGTGAGAACCGCTTTTGCGACATAACTGGCCCCTCCCTCAAAGCCCTGATTCCGTATAATTATAGTTAGTGAATCTTAAACTAATCTTAATAAATCAATTAATTAATGGACATATTGGTGCTAGAGCAAAGCCTTGACGAGAGTTTCAGGTTCAATGTCACCTCGTAGTAGTGAGACCACGTGTTGGCAGATGGGTACGGTGACGTGGTGTTTTGTAGCGAGTTCGATAAGTACTGGGGCATTGGCTACACCTTCGACCGTGCCGCCAACGTCGGCAAGGGCTTTGTCCACAGCCATCCCTTGGCCTATGGCCAGACCGAAGCGCCGGTTGCGTGACTGATCATCGGTGGCAGTTAACACGAGATCACCCACACCAGCAAGGCCTGTGAATGTCGCATCATCGGCCCCGAGCTTCTGACCAAGTGCCTGCATTTCTTGAAGTGCATGGGTGATTAGTGCTGAGCGTGCATTGGCGCCGTAGTTTAAGCCATCGCTAATACCAACCGCGATGGCCATGACATTTTTCATGACTCCACACAGACTCACGCCGCGCAGATCATCACTTTCACTTATTCTAAATAGGTCGCAGTCAAATCGTGTTTTAAGTGCTTGGCGAAAGTCTGTGTTATTCGATGCGATGACGACAGCCGTTGGTACATCGCGAGCGACCTCGCTTGCAAACGATGGCCCAGAGAGTACGGCGATAGGGTGGTCGGCACTTGTGTGATTGATGACCTCATCGCTTAGTAATTGCTGATTCTGTGGTGCAAGTCCTTTGGTAGCAAAACCAATCCGAACGCTTGGTGCGATATGAAGGATATCTTTAAGCACTGACGTGAATGCTTGGCTAGGTACGACGATAAGCACGTCATCGACGCCTGTTAAGGCTTCTTCTAAGTTTTTGCAGGGAATAAGTTCTTGCGGGAAAGGGGTGCCAAGGAATAGGCCTTGTTTATCACGAGCTGCAATCAACGATTGCATGTGGTATTCATCATTTCCGAAGAGTTGAACGGCGAAATGATTGCGGGTTGCCGCTAGGGCGAGAGCAGAGCCCCACGCCCCAGCACCAATGATGGCAAGTGGATTAACCTTTGCCACCAGCAGCCTTGTCTCCGCCGCTTTTGCCTTTTTTCCCTTCGGCTTTTTCAGCACGGGCTTTCAACTGTTGTTGATAGAGTGCTTCGAAGTTGATAGGCGCGAGTATGAGCTGTGGAAAACCACCACGTGTCACGAGCGATGTGATAGCTTCACGAGCATAAGGGTACAGAAGACTAGGGCAGTAAGCACCGAGTGTGTGCTCAAGCTGTTCACCCTCAATGCCCTTGATGGAAAAGATACCACCTTGTTTGATTTCAGCGATGAAAGCGACTTCGTCGTTTGATTTAACGGTCGCTGTGAGCATGAGGACAACTTCAAAGTTATCATCACCTACATCATCGCTCTTTGTACCAATATCAAGATTTAACTCTGGCTTCCACTCTTTGGAGAAGACCGTAGGCGTGCTTGGCGCTTCCCAAGATAAATCTTTGACGTAAAGGCGTTGAATCCCAAATTGTTGTTGTGGCGCTTCAGCCATAGCTTTCTCCCCTCAAGGTTTAGTTTTAAGTATTAGTTACCAATGGTAATTGCTGCTCTTCCCAAGATTGTATACCACCGCGAAGGCAAAACAAGTTCTCAAAGCCTTCGGCTCGCAGGCTAGACGCATACCGAGGTGCACTCTGCCCACGTTGACAAACAAGGATGAGCGGTCTTGATTTCTGTTTCGGCAGCTTCTTCAGATTATTGACCATATTTTCACCAGGAATGTTGGTGGCGCTCGGAATGTGACCTTTATTAAAGGTCTCCTCTGAGCGAAGATCAACAAGCACCCCTTTCTCATGGTTGAGAAGTTGTGTCATTTCATGGCAGTTAACGAGTTTGACCCCACCTGCGTACTGACTTGTTTCATGTTGAATAATAAGTGCAACGACAACCACCAGGCCAAGCCATAGCGCCCAGTGATTAACGACAAATTGCCAAAAGATTTCCATGACTTATACCATAAGTGACGAGAGAAGGAGTATAAACGATCCCTTACGACAAACCAATAGCTAGTCATCACAGCGACAGGGGCAACGCAAGCATATTCGTTCCCCTCTCCCCCAAAGGGGCGGGGGTTTGGCACAACCGCTAGTTACTCAAAGCGCCCCACCAAACGACAATTGCCGCCAAGCCTCATAAGCAATAACCGCAACCGCATTACTCAAATTAAGACTACGACTTTCAGGCAACATAGGAATTCGGATCACCTGATCCATTGGCAGATCATCCAAAAGCGCTTGCGGTAAACCCCGCGTCTCAGGTCCGAATAACAAAATATCATCAGCCTGATAACTTACTTGGTGATGATAAGACGTCCCACGCGTTGAACAAGCAAAGATGCGTTTACCTTCCATAGCGTCTTTAAACGCCGCAAAGTTATCGTATTCCCTGATACTCGCGAACTCACGATAGTCGAGTCCAGCGCGACGTAACTGCTTATCATCGATCGCAAATGCGAGTGGGTGTATGAGGTGAAGCTTAGCACCGGTGTTGGCACATAGTCGAATAATGTTTCCCGTATTAGGTGGAATCTCGGGTTCAAATAAAGCGATATGAATCATTTAATGTTTTACAAGCGATGGTTGAGCATTCTCGTCGACGGTTTGTTCGCTTGGGGGACTATCGCCTTCACCTTCATCTTCGTCATCCTCATCTTCACTGCTAAAATCCGAGCGAGGCATGACATTTAATTTTAAGGCAAGTTCGTAGAGGGCAAACGCAGCGCTTGGTTTGCTAAGTTCGATAATTCGGTCAACCACATCGCCTGCAGTATCAAGCTCGATATCAAAATCTTTGTAAATAGATTTTAATTGGCGTACGAGCCAATAGCGTTGGACACTGACTTTTTCATCTTTACTATCGAAGTCAGGAATTATTGCTAACTGATTATCCCTGATTCCGCTTAATGGTACTTCACATGCGGTTGTAGCGATCGCATCGAGATCAGCTCTGTTGGCTGCGACAAAGTCCTTGGAGCTTGCAGCTTCACTCATCAACACGGGTCTACCTGCTGCTGCTTTTAAGCGCTCAGCGATTTGTAGTAATTCTTCTTTGCTAATATTTCGATAACTTGATTGGGTATTTAAGTAAAGTAGTTGCGGTTTTTTGCTGTCTGGATTGTCGCATACGCGCCAGTAACCTTTCTTAAGGTACGAGCAGGCTTTCTCGACGTCGAGAATAAATTCAGGGCGCGATGTTGCATCACGCTTAAGAGATTTATACTCTCTTTGTAGTTTGTAATGTAACTCACGAATAGCTTCATCAGCCCAAGCCCTGTCTTCGCCAGCTTTCTTAGTAGGTTTGTCCATGATTCGCTTGAGCGTTTTGTCATCGCCGGGGTAGAGCAATTTAAAATCAAGATATTCTTTAACATAAATTTGGAATATCTTCGCGGCACTTTCTAAATGATTATTGAAGAGACGAATGGGTTCATCAGCCGCAAAGCAAACTTCGTGTTTCTTGCAGGTTTCACGAAAGGGTAGGGCATCTATTTTCATTTTGTCATCTTTGTAGTCAACATCAAACGATATGCGACTGTCGCCTGTGCGATGCTTTGCCATCGTGATATCGAAAGGCTCATAGCCTTTTGCAACGAGGGCAAGCAGTGTCTTGTAGTGTCTTATGCATTGCGTTTCGTTGGCATAGAACGTTGTTTTAAAGTAATCGAACCACAGTCTTGCATGTGCCTCAATCACGCGGTACTGCAGCGTTTGTATCGTAACGTTGATTTTCCCGCTTGCCAATTTATTAAGATTAAGCTCTGCTTCTACTTCGTAGTACAGTTTAGTCGCTTGCATGAGCTTGCGATAATAGGCATTAAATTTAGGACAGTCTTTGGGATTACTGTAATGTCTCACTCGGCCAAATGGTTCATCGACGATGTGTTCGATGTAGAGAATTTTGTAGTAGAGTTTTTTATCGGCTTCATCAGTGAGTTCGTCATCTCGAGAGACGAGCTCGTAAAGAATGTCAAATTCACTGGCATCGGCAAACTCAGGATGTTTGGCTCTAAATGCTTTGATGTGTTCATCTTTGGCCTTGCCGAGCCCTTTGACGGTAAGCTGATTATGGGTTCTTGATTCGAGCTCGCTGCGGACAGCGAGTAAGGTATCGTAATAATATGTTCCCTTCATACGCGACAGTAGGATCGTGATGAGTTTGATAATGAGCCAAGGTCTCCAGATGTGCCACCAGTCGTGGGTGCTGGCATGGTGTTCGGGAGCAAGTTTGTCAATGGTCTCGTTGACTTCTTTCAGAAATGACTCCAAGTCTTCTTGTTTGCTATGGGCTAAGCCGTCTAAAATTGTCGTCATTTCGGAGCGTTTTTGGTGTATCTCAAGCAAAATATCTGCGAAGTGGTGGGTGGGTTTGTGAATGTCTTCTTTTATGCCAGAGTGTTTGACGGGACACATAACACGACTCCTTGTAACATATTATATTTAACTGCTTGTGAGCATAGGCTTCAATTATTAAGCAAGCATTAAGTAAGATTTTTTACCTTCGCTGACTTTGCTTTTAGCGCAGCCTTGAGTGCGGTAGGTTTTGGATTAAGTTCATTTGCTCTCTCATAGAGCATGTATGCAGGACTTTGTTTAAGAGAGCGGTAAAAGTTTAGAATGGTATCTTTATCGGAAGACTCATGGCTATCGCGCGAGATTTCATCTCTGAGCTCATCGGCACTTAGTAGATAGGACATGAGTGCTGGTATTTGTTCGATAAGATGCGCACGGGCAAGTGTGTAGTCAGCAAGTAACAAAGGGTTTGTTTTCTCGTCATAGTGAAATTGTGTTGCAAGAAAGTCTGTTAAGTGTGCTTTCAAATAGTCATGCGCATATTTTGATAAGTTCTCACTTGCACACTCATAATCTTTGGCGATCGCTTGGTGAATCTGACGCGCAAGTTTGTCTAGAGCCTCGGTGGCGAGTTGAACATAATAAGGTGGTTTTTCGCTTGTGCGTTCGCTCTTCTTAGCAGTCGCAAGTAACTCTCTAACACTACTATCTTTCCAAGACGACTCGAAACCATGCTTCATAAAATCAGACTCGATGTCAGCGGTGAAGCGCTTGTTGAGTGCTTGGAATTTTAAGAATTGTTGAATCTGGCTTAAGAATACTTCGCGGGCGCGTAATTGGTAGGTGCTCGAGAGGTTGATGGTTGTGCCATCGTGGAGTGTGCCACTGAACTGAGCGCGCATCAGTGGAAGTTCTTTTATGCTTTCACCCGATGCTTGTATGTAGTAGCGATCGATCGTGCCTGCGGCGATAAACTGCAGAGGGTCAACTCCATTTTCGATGAGTTTTAATATCCGCTTGGCGGTATATACGCCTTGTGTCGTGTTGAAATCAAAATGGAGTTTGAAGTAATCAAACCATAGCTTAGCGTGTGCATAGTGGACTTGGTAAGCAAGTTGGTCGTGAAGGTCCAAAATTTCTTTGGGTTGGGAGCGACTTTTTTGAATGTCGCTTGTCATTTGCTCGAGTAGTTTTGTCGCGCGCCATACATTATCGCGATGAGCGTGGAAGTCTTTCGCATCAGCAAATGCGGTCATGTGTTCATGCTCTAAGCTTGGAGTTTTGTGGTGACATAATTGTTCAATGAGTTGTGCTTGGAGATACATCTTTGAGGCTGTATCGAGCTCTCGTATCCCGTCATCTGTAAGAATACCAAAGAGGGTATGCATGGTTTGGGTTGTATTGAGGCGTTTCTCGGTGACATTTTTAATTAATTTACGTTTTGTCTTAGCGAGTTTTTTTACAACGGCTTTTTTGCGGCGGGCAACCTTGTGTATTGTCTCAAGTTCGCTTTTGATATCGACAAGTGCTTTGTGTAGTGGATCTTCACGCTTGAAAAGGCCTACTAAAAAGCTAATGAAGCGGTGTAGCCAGATGTTTAAGTGTTCGCGGGACCAGTTTAAGCCTTCTGATACTTTAATTTCGTCGTTAATGGCGTCTAATAGCTCGCGGCGGCTTTTGTTTACATCATTAAAAACATCTTCGATGCGCTGCTTAGCTTCCTCGTATTGGGTATCGATGATTGAAGAAAGTGCGTCGCTAGGTAGAAAGGGGTTGTCTATCAAGTGGTCAAGTCGATTTGATTTGATTGCATCTTGAACAGGCATGACAACTCCTTTTGTACTTTTTTCGTCATCAAACGGGCAAATGGCCTGTCAGGTTAACCGCAAAACCTTAAGGAAACCTTAAGAGTTGTGAAAAGCTGCTATGAATCTAGCCTGGTCTTCAAGAGTTCATTGACCTGCGCAGGGTTTGCTTTACCCTGAGTTGCCTTCATCACTTGTCCTACAAAAAAGCCAAACAGTTTGGTTTTACCTGCCTTGTAGTCGGCTAATTGTTCGGGGTGGTTGTTCACTATCTCATCGATCACAGCAGCGATCTCACCACTGTCAGTCACTTGACGTAAGCCTTGTTGCTCAATAATCGTATCGGGCATACCGCCATCTTCCCACATGGTTTCGAAGATAGATTTAGCAATCTTACCGGAGATGGTTTGATCGTTAATGCGATCGAGCAATTGTGCGAGTTGTTCTTCACTGATAGGCGACTCTTCAATCGCTAAGTGATTTTTATTGAGTGCTGCTGCGAGTTCACCCATGACCCAGTTGGCTGCGAGTTTTGCACTTGCGCTGGTTTTATCGACCACGTGTTCAAAGTAGTTTGCATTATCGATATCACTAATCAGTACGTTCGCATCGTATTCACTCAATTGGTAGGCATCGATGAAACGTTGTTTTTTAGCAGTAGGTAGTTCTGGTAAATCACGACGAACTTCATCAATAAGCGTATCTTGAATGATGACGGGGAGTAAGTCGGGATCAGGGAAGTAGCGGTAGTCAGTTGCTTCCTCTTTGCTACGCATCGAACGCGTTTCGTTGCGATCGGCATCATAGAGTCGAGTTTCTTGGGTGACTGTGCCGTCGCTTGCGAGTATGCTTATTTGCCGTTCGATCTCATATTGAATTGCGCGTTCGACGAAACGAAACGAGTTAATATTTTTTATTTCAGCGCGTGTGCCAAATTTTTCTCGACCCTTAGGACGAATAGAAACATTAGCATCGCAACGAAACGAGCCTTCTTGCATATTGCCATCACAAATACCGAGGTAGCGCACGAGTGTGTGTAGTGTTTTGAGGTAGGTGACGGCTTCTGCGGCACTACGCAGATCGGGCTCTGAGACGATCTCGAGTAGCGGGGTACCTGCACGATTTAGATCGATACCGCTTTGGCCGCTGAAGTCTTCGTGTAATGATTTGCCGGCATCTTCTTCTAAATGGGCGCGAGTAATGCCGATGCGTTTTACGCTACCATCGTCTAGCGTGATGTCTAAATGGCCAATGCCGACGATGGGATGTTCGTATTGGCTTATTTGATAGCCTTTGGGTAAATCTGGGTAAAAATAATTTTTACGTGCAAAGACTGATTGTTTGCCGATTTCAGCATCGACAGCAAGACCGAACTTGAGTGCCATGCGTACGGCTTCTTCGTTTAAGACGGGTAACACACCGGGCATACCGAGATCGATAAGATTAGCTTGGGTATTGGGTGCGGCACCGTAAGCAGTTTTCGCATTGGAGAAAATTTTTGATTTTGTGCGTAGTTGAACGTGTACTTCTAAGCCAATCACTGGTTCCCACTGCATTGGTTTAACCTCGTTACTTAAATGATGATGGTGCTTCGGTATGCCACGGATGTTCTTGCTGATACATGTTCGCAACAGCAAGTAGTTTATCTTCGGCAAACGGTTTAGCTATCAGTTGTGCGCCTATCGGCATGTCGTTAATGAATCCTGTGGGTATCGAGATACCGGGCAGTCCGGCTAGGTTAACCGCGATCGTGTAGATGTCGTTTAAATACATCGCGACAGGATCGTCAGTCTTCTCGCCAATTTTAAATGCGGTGCTTGGTGTTGTTGGACCGAGTATCATATCGACTTTTGCAAACGCTTTGACAAAATCGTCGCGCACGAGACGACGAATGCATTGTGCCTTGCCGTAGTAAGCATCGTAGTAACCAGCGGACAACACGTAGGTACCTATCATGATGCGGCGTTTTACTTCGATACCGAAGCCTTCGGCACGCGAGCGTTCGTAGAGATCCTGTAAATCTTTGGGGTTATCGCAGCGATAGCCGTAACGCACGCCGTCAAAACGCGCGAGGTTCGATGAACACTCAGCGGGTGCCACGATGTAATAAACAGGAATCGAATAGGCAAGGTGTGGCAGTTCGACTGTTTCGATGATCGCTCCTTGAGACTGATAGAAATCGATAACGCCTTGGACGGATTCGCGTACGTTCTGACAGAGGCGGTCATCGAAAAATAAACTTGGTAAACCGATTTTAAGTCCTTTTAAGTCTTGTTCGAGTGCGCTCGTGTAGTTAGGCACAGGGACGTTAACACTCGTTGAATCTTTCTCATCGTAACCGGCCATCGCTTGAAGTAGGTAGGCGCAATCTTCAGCACTCTTGGCAAATAGCCCCCCCTGATCAAGGCTAGATGCGAAAGCGATCATGCCCCAGCGCGATACACGACCATAAGTCGGTTTTAAGCCTGTGATGCCGCACAGTGCAGCAGGTTGGCGTACGGAGCCGCCGGTGTCAGTGCCCGTTGCTGCGGGTACGAGTCGGGCTGCAACCGCAACGGCCGAACCACTCGATGAGCCACCAGGAACGCAAGCGAGATCCCAAGGGTTTTTACTCGGACCGTAGAAGCTGTTTTCACCACTCGAACCCATCGCGAATTCGTCGAGATTCGTTTTACCGACCATGACACAGCCCGCTTGCGCTAAGTTATCGACCACTGTCGCATTGTAGGGCGAAATGAAGTTATCGAGCATTTTTGAACCACACGAGGTTTTGATGCCTGTTGTGCAGAATATGTCTTTATGGGCGATAGGCAGACCAAGTAGCGGGGCCTTATCACCTTGTTTGCGACGTGCATCGGCTTCTGTGGCTGCTTGCAGCGCTTCGTCTTCGCAAAGCGTAATGAAGCTGTTTAGCGTTTCATCGTGTTGTTTGATGCGATCGAGACACATTTTGGTTAAGTCGACACTGGTGACGTCACCGTTTGCGAGCTTCTCAGTCAGCGTGCGTATAGATAGATCTAACATGGGGTACTCTTATTCAATAACTTTAGGGACAAGATACAAACCACCTTCGACTTCAGGTGCGCATAATTGGTACTGATGGCGATGGTCTTCGTCCGAAGCCATATCCGTGCGCCAATGTGCTTCTGCCGGGTCATTGGTGGGGTGGGCGAGAGGTTCGACGTTTGTTGTATCGACTTCTTGTAATTGATTGAACAAATCCAAAATCCGGTTTAAATCTTCGCCGATTTTCGGTGCCTCATCGACAGGCAATTGAATCCGTGCCAGATGAGCGATCTTTAGCACTTCATCGTTATCGATAGCCATATAATCAACTCCTAACCATTAAGCAGCTTATTATAAGCCAAGCAAGATAAGATGCAATGTGTGCATGAGTGACTACGGCTTGAGCGACGCATCTCTAGCTTTCCGAACAGTGCTATGCTACTGTTCATTCCAGGAATTTCTAAGGCCTACCTGCCTTAATACAAGAAGCATTGAGCATCAACGAGGTCAGCTATGTTTAAACATTTACGCGGTATGTTTTCTAGTGATTTATCTATTGACCTGGGTACAGCGAACACCCTGGTATTTGTTAAAGGTAGAGGAATCGTCTTGAACGAGCCTTCTGTGGTCGCTATCGAGCGTCGCAATGGTAATCAGCCCGAGGTTTTGTCCGTCGGTGAAGCGGCAAAAGGTATGCTCGGCCGTACCCCCGGTAATATCGAAGCCATTCGGCCGATGAAAGACGGCTGTATTGCCGACTTCTTTGTTGCCGAGAAGATGTTGCAACACTTTATCTCACGTGTACATGAAAATCGTTTCTTGCGTCCTAGCCCTCGTGTGCTTGTCTGTGTTCCGTGTGGTTCAACACAGGTTGAGCGACGCGCGATTCGTGAATCAGCGATGGGTGCGGGTGCTCGCGAAGTTTATCTTATCGAAGAGCCAATGGCAGCGGCACTTGGTTCAGGTATGCCCGTTGATGAGGCGCGCGGTTCGATGGTTGTCGATATCGGCGGTGGTACGACAGAAGTTGCTATCATTTCGCTTAGCGGTATCGTCTACAACCAATCAGTACGCATCGGTGGCGACAGATTCGATGATGCGATCGTAAGCTATGTGCGTCGTAACTACGGTACACTCATTGGTGAAACCACAGCCGAGCGCGTTAAAAAAGCGATCGGTACCGCGTTTCCTGCGACCGACATCCAAGAAATCGAAGTACGCGGGCGTAACCTTGCCGAAGGTAAGCCACGCAGTATTACATTAAATAGCAATGAAATTTTAGAAGCACTGCAAGAGCCGCTTAGCGGTATCATCGGTGCAGTGTTAAAAGCCCTCGAACAAGCACCACCAGAACTTGCTGGTGATATTGCTGAGCGCGGTATGGTATTAACAGGTGGTGGCGCATTGTTGCGTGATCTCGATCGTTTGCTGATGGAAGAGTCGGGTCTACCGGTGATTGTTGCCGAAGATCCGTTGACCTGTGTAGCACGAGGCGGTGGTCTTGCGATCGAATCTCTCAACACGCGTCGCGGTAGTGACTTTTTAACGACTGACTAATTGAGGCACGGATGTCTCACTCGGCAATCCTAGAGCAAAGGCGAGGTATTAATCGCGCGTTTCGATTAATGCTGCTCGTGATACTCTCGGTCGTGCTGATGGTTATCGATCAGCGCCAAGGCCACACCCAACACTTCCGACGCTACTTGACGGTTGCGACGGTGCCTATTCAATACGTCGTAACCTGGCCTATCGATCTTGTCGATCTCGTGTCTTCAACACTCACATCCCACGACACCTTGTTGCGACAAAATACACATCTGCGTGGTCAGTTGTTATTGCTACAAGGTCAGTTACAGACGGTTATCGCGCTACAAAAAGAAAATCGTCAACTGCGCGCGTTATTACAATCGCAGCCTCGCGTTGCGGGTAAAAGCGTTATTGCGCAACTGCTCGCAGTCGATGTCGATCCGTTTGTGCATCGCCTCATTTTATCGCGCGGTAAAAATAAAGGTGTTGAAGTTGGCCAGGCCGTACTCGATGCCGATGGCGTGATGGGGCAAGTGATCGAAGTAGGGCCTGTGACGAGTCAAGTCTTACTCATAACCGATAGTCGTTCTGCTGTGCCAGTGCTGAACGCAAGAACTGGCGAGCGAGCAGTCGCGACGGGAACCGGGTCGTACGATCACTTAGAACTTATTCATGTGCCAAATACGACGCATATGAAGCCTGGCGACGTTGTGGTAACGTCTGGCTTGGGCCAGCGTTTTCCTGCAGGCTACCCGATCGGTATCATCGAACGTGTTGATATTAACCCTGGCGCGCACTTTGCGCATATTTGGTTGACGCCCGCGGCGCGCTTAAATCGCAGCCGATTAGTTTTACTCGTGAGCCAACCAAAACCTAAAGCAGAAGAGACTAAAGCTAAAACAGAGCCTAAGAAGAAAAAGCGTAAGCGTAAACGAAGGAGGAGCAGACGTCGTGTCTAATAAACCCGCTGGTCCTACATTTATAATTATAAGCCTTCTTGTTGCGATGATGTTAACCGTGATGCCTATGCCTGCGTTTGCGATGTGGTTCAGACCAGCGTGGGTTGCACTTGTTGTAAGTTATTGGGTGATGCAACAACGTATAGGTCCTGGCATTGCCTGGCTTGCTGGTTTATTTCTTGATGTACTGGTCGGTACCGCCTTGGGACAACACGCACTAGCACTCGCAGTCCACGCCTACCTTGTCTCTGTCGCGTTTCGTCACGTTAATGCCTTACCCCTTTGGCAACAAGCGCTTTGGATCGGCAGTTTACTTTTTGTTTATCAATTTATTTTAGTTTTGACGCAAGGCTTGTTAACGTCACAACATCAGCCACTTGTTTTCTGGTTACCCGCGCTCACGAGTATGTTACTGTGGCCTTGGGTTTGGCATATCTTCACGGACATAGAAGAGCGACTAGGTGAACGCGCATGAGTCATAAAACGGTTGTCTTCACAGGAGGCGGTTCGGCGGGCCACGTCACACCTAATATGGCGCTTATCGACCATGTGCAACGTCTCGGTTGGCATTGTGAATACATCGGTTCAAAGCTCGGTATTGAGCGCAAGCTGATTAAAACTATCAATATTCCATACCACGCGATCGCGTGCGGTAAATTGCGTCGTTACTTTTCGTTAAAAACGTTTGTAGAGCCTTTTAAAATTATGACAGGGGTTGTACAAGCTTATCGCTTGCTCGGGCGTATCAAACCCGATGTTATTTTTTCTAAGGGCGGCTTTGTTGCTTTTCCTGTCGTCGTTGCAGCTTGGTTACATGGCATACGCGTTGTAATCCACGAAGCTGATTTCTCGCCTGGTCTTGCGAATCGTTTGAGTTTTCCATTTGCAAGTGACATATGTGTAAGCTTCCCGCAAACGGAACAAGCCATCGGTGAAAAACATAAAGTCCATGTCACAGGCTTACCGCTGCGCGCGAATTTAATGTGTGGTAGTGCTGTGCGCGGGCGTAAACTTTGTGGCTTTTCAGATGCAAAACCTATCTTGCTCGTCACAGGGGGTGGGCTTGGTGCGCAGCGAATAAATCAAGCGTTGCGCGATGCGTTAAATCAATTGCTCGATACATTTCAAGTGATTCACATTTGTGGTGAGGGTAAGGTTGTACCCGAGCTTGATTGCGAGGGGTATAAACAATTTGCTTTTGTACACGAGGAATATGCCGATTTGCTCGCTTGTGCTAACTGTGTTGTTTCGCGCGCAGGTGCTAATGCGATTTATGAATTACTAGCACTTACTAAACCTCACGTCTTGATTCCACTGTCTAAGAAAAATAGTCGCGGTGATCAGCTAGAAAATGCTAACCACTTCTCCGAGCTTGGTTTGAGTGTGGTGTTATTTGATGAGGAGCTCTCAGCGAAAAGCTTAACCCATGCTATTTTAGAATTATGGCAAGGCCACAGCCACTTCGAACTCGCACTAAACCACTATCCAGTACCACAAGCTACTGAGGCTATTGCCGAATTGTTAGGTGGAGCGTCGTAAGTAAAATCTCGTGTTACTAGACTGAACCAGATACCATACTAGCGGGTATTTCTGTTGGTGCAGTACTGCTTTTGGCCGCATCAAACGCTTCGAGGCGTGTTGCCAATTCCACAGCGTTTTTATGAATGTTACGTGATACCTTAGCCGAACCGCGTCGTGCGCTAGGTCCAAAGAAAAGATACATCGATCCACTCGTTCCAGCGGTAAAAGCCGATGCTGCAACAACAAAACAGCCTGCTGCACCAATGATTGAAAACAAACCGAAGTCGAGCGGTGCTAAGGTTAGTAGGCTTGCACCTGCTATCGCGAGAGCAATCGATGTCGCAAGGGTCACAATCTCGAGCGCGATTGCTGCGATTTTAAGACCGATAGAACGTTGGCCATGCACTTGGCTCGCGCAGTTTTTGATTGTATCTAGCTGGTCTGAAAGGCTCGGCTGAGTAATCTCTAAGTCTTCCCCATCTGAACCTAAGGGATCTGCAGAAGATTGTTCACTTGCCTCAATCATCTTTGGAGAAAGCGACTGATTGAACGTATTCAGAGTTGCCGTTGTCGCAACGAGTAATTCGATATAAGCGATGTCATCGATATCGTATTTCTTGTTCGCAGGGTTTTCAGGGTTCCCTGGATATTTAAACGTGAGCTTGGAGGATAGGTCGCGTAATTTCTCCACGTTCTTGATTAGTCTTATACGAGGTTTTCTAAGTTTATCGTCTTTAGCTTTTCCGTTTTCGTATTTGGCAAGTAATAGTGCCTCATGTGTTGTATAAGCTTTATTAAACTGCGCTAGCGCTTCTTGATAGAGAACCGCAGCTAGGTTATCAGTTAAATCTGCGTCTTTCGTGACCTGATAAGAAGAATTAAAGTCAGCTGCTTTGGCCTCTTCAATGTTGGTTGCAGAATCATCGAAGAAATGGACTGTAACTGGAGCGCTGGTCTCGTCCGATGTCCCGGTATGGGTTTCGCGAATTTCTGACAGTCGGTCTGCTTTGTTAGCTGACTCATCAACTGGACCTAAATAATGTTCTTTTGGAAATTGAACTTCATAGTTTCTAAGAAAAGTGACGGCTTGTTCGTCTATGTTTGGGTAGAGCTCGCTCTTACCGTTATTCGAAACTATATAAAAGGGTACCTGCATTTGATTGGCGAGTCGTAAAAGCTTCGCAGTTTTTTGACCACCGATAAGCACGTTATAGCCACCACCACCATCAATCTTCATACCGTGCCCATCATTGGTTGTTAAGGCAGTCTGTAATGTTTCTGACATATCAAATGCTAATACAATCATGGGGTTGTCTCTCTTAGATAAACATAGAAAGCTAGAGTATGGCACGATGCCTTATCAATTTGCAAGGGTAGGTTAGTAGCGCCTCACAAAACGCGCTCAACAAATTTACGGATCAACCCATTCGACTCCGGTGTTTCAAATGTTGCACCGTCGAGTACGGCTTGTAATTCTTCCGCATTTTTGAGGTAGCGATCGCGATAGCGCGAGATGCGTGAGATTAGATCTTTTGTTGTAACCTCGGGGTGGAATTGAAAACCATAGATAGGTTTGTCGTTGGCTTTGAACATGTGATGTTCGCACAGTTTTGAGCTTGCGTAAGGCGTTACAATATTGGGCAGCTTGATTGCGCGTTCGCGGTGGCCAGAGACGGCGTAAAACGTTCTTGGCATGTCGTTAAGTAGTGGATCGCGCATCGCATCATCGTTGAGTGTTATTTCGTAAAGACCCATTTCCTGATTAGCTTCATCAAGAATAATTGTACCGCCAAATTCAACCGTCAGTAATTGAAAGCCAAAACACGAAGCCAGCACAGGGATATCATGTTCGTAACAATACCGAATGAGGCCTCGGCAATTGTGGACGAACGGATACAGCTCGGGCTTAAGCACACTCGCGTCACTTGAGCCACCGACAAATAACGCATCGTAATCTAATACACAATCAGGCGAAAACTCAGGTGTGCGAAACGTGTTGAGCACAGTAAATTGTTGTTCGTGTAAACCACTCAGTTCGACGAATTCTAAATATTCTTCAAGCATCGTTTCTTCGTCGTCACGAATTTGTAAGAGTAAAATACGTAAGTCTGCAAAATTTTTCATCGTTAACACTCAATCACGTTTGCCGCAAGACCGCCTTGCGATGTTTCTTTTAAAATCGTTTTCATATGTTGACCCGTTTCCCACATTGTCTTGATGACCTTATCAAGTGTTACATGATATTCGCTGCTGCCAACAAGCGCGAGCCTTGCCGCATTAACTGCCTTGACAGCACCCATCGCATTACGCTCGATGCAGGGAATTTGGACGAGACCGGCAACAGGGTCACACGTCATACCCAGGTGATGCTCCATTGCAATCTCGGCAGCGTTTTCAATCTGGCTAATACTGCCGCCAAGTGCTGCACACAGCCCACCGGCTGCCATAGACGATGCCACACCCACTTCGCCTTGGCAACCCACTTCAGCCCCTGATATTGATGCGCCCTTCTTATAAAGGATACCGATGGCAGCAGCGGTTAGCATGTAGGTTAAAACACTATCTTCACAAGGGCCTTCATGGTGCAGCTTGTAATAGTTAAGAACCGCCGGGATGATCCCGGCCGCTCCGTTCGTTGGTGCTGTCACGATGCGCCCACCGGCTGCATTTTCCTCATTAACGGCAAGCGCATAAACATTGAGGTAATTTAAGATGTCAGCTTCTTCGTGGATAGAATGGGCGTTCGTCTGTGATTGGAGGCGAGTGTAAAGACTAGCCGCGCGACGCTTAACCCGCAAGCCACCGGGTAGCTCACCCTCTGTCGCGCAACCACGTTGAATGACGGCTTCCATCACATCCGTAATACGTAAAATGCCGGCTTTAATTTCTTCATCACTACGCCATGCTTTCTCATTTTCAAACATGATGTCGCGTATGGAGTAATTTTCTTGGCTGCAGTGGGCGAATAGCTCGGCTGCCGTTGTGAATGGATAGGGGATGGGCGTTTGTGAGCGCGTATCATCTTGACCAAATTCTTCATCGGTAACGATAAAGCCACCGCCTACGGAGTAGTAGGTTGTCTCTTGTAGAATCGTATCATTAGCCAAAGCTGTAAAGCGCATACCGTTTGCGTGTTTGGGTAGAAACGTTTGCTTATGAAGTAGCAAATCATGTTCACAGTCAAAGGCGATAACATGTTTGCCGTTTGCGTTAATACGCTTGTCATTTTCTATCGCTTGCATGCGCGGTAATAAGATATCTGGATCGACTGTTTCAGGCTCTTTGCCCTCCAAGCCGTTCAACACGGCTTTGTCCGTACCATGGCCGACGCCGGTTAAGGCAAGTGAACCATATAGATCGGCTTTGAGGCGTGTTAGGTCGCCAAGTTTACCCTGCACATCTAAGTCTTTGACGAATTGACACGCTGCGCGCATAGGGCCGACTGTGTGTGAGCTAGATGGGCCAACGCCGATAGAGAATAACTCGAATAAGCTTATGTGCATTTTGTTACCTTTATTGTTAGGCCTTGCACCCAAACCGTGGCTACGGCACAATACTCGGGCCTTTGGCGCGGGATGAATTGTTCCACAATTCACCAAAATTTTTGATGACTATAAGGAATTACATTATGAAATACAAATGCATGGCAGCGATTTTGTTATTTGCATTCGTGCAGCAAGCTTTTGCTGACACACTTACGCTGACAAAAGAAGAAGATAAGCTTAGTTACGCCGCTGGGGTTGATGTCGGTAAGACGATCAAATATCAAGAGATTAAGCTTAACGAAAAGGCTTTTATCCAAGGTCTACGCGACGCAATCAACGGTACAGATCCCCAAATGACGCGCCAAGAAATTCGTGACGTATTAACGCGTCATCGTCAAACGCTCGTTGCTAAGCGTGCTGAAGCATTTAAACAAAAAGCGGTTGATAATCAAAAGAAAAGCCAAGCGTTCCTCGCACAAAATAAAACACGTGATGGCGTTGTGACTCTAAAAAATGGTTTGCAATACCGCATTATCAGCGAGGGTAATGGACCTAAACCTACCTTGAAAGACACAGTCGAAGTGAAATATACGGGCCGCTTAGTCAATGGTACGGTGTTTGATTCAACAGAGCGCACGGGTAAGGCTGTGACGATTCGTTTGACCGATGTGATTCCAGGCTGGACGCAAGTCTTGCAACTGATGCGCGAAGGTTCGACATGGGAAGTCTTTATTCCTGCGAAGCTCGCTTATGGTGAACGCGGTGTTGGCGGTCCGATTGGTCCTAACCAAGCGTTGATTTTCAATATTCAACTCATCAAAGTAAACGCGGGCGCTGCGGGCAAGCGTAAGTCTTAATGTTTGATGAGGTATCACTTCAGTTAGCCAAACGCGCGGGCGATGCTTTAGTCGCGCGTGCTTGGCGCATTGCCACGGCTGAATCTTGTACGGGTGGTGGCGTTGCGATGCTGCTTACTGCAATAGCCGGTAGTTCTGAGTGGGTCGAGCGTGGTTTTGTTACCTATACCAATGAGGCTAAGCACGAAATGTTAGATGTGCGTTTGCAAACACTCGAGAAATTTGGTGCGGTGAGTGAGCAAACGGCACAAGAAATGGCGCAAGGTGCTAAAGCACACAGCCACGCCGATGTGACAGTGTCTATCACTGGCATCGCAGGCCCCAGTGGCGGCACTGATGAGAAACCAGTCGGTACGGTTTGTTTCGGTTACCACATACCGGGTCGTGATATTATCACTGAGACTTGTCATTTCACAGGTGACAGAGCGATGATACGTCTTACAACCATTCAGTATGTTTTAAATCGCACCGTTCAATTGATGGAAAACATGGCATGACGCAACACACGCCCATGATGCGACAATACTGGGCTATTAAAAAAGATTACCCCGAGATGTTGTTGTTTTATCGCATGGGTGATTTTTATGAAATGTTTTACGACGATGCGAAACGCGGTGCCGAATTACTTGATTTAACGCTTACCCAACGCGGTCAGTCGGCCGGAGAACCCATTCCGATGGCGGGCGTTCCGTTCCATGCTGCTGAGAGTTATCTCGCTAAGCTTGTACAGCTTGGTGAGTCAGTTGCTATCTGTGAGCAGATTGGTGATCCCGCAACGAGTAAGGGGCCTGTTGAGCGCGAAGTTGTACGTATCATCACACCGGGTACCGTGAGTGAAGATGCGTTGTTGCCTGAGCGGCAGGATAATGTTTTGCTCGCATTACATGAGCGTAAGGGGCGTTATGGGCTTGCGTGGTTTACCTTAAGTGGCGACTCTTTGTCTGTTTGTGAAGTGAGCGGTGACGAAGCTCTAAGCGCTGAGCTTGCGCGTTTAGATCCTGCAGAAATCTTGGTCCACGAAGACTTCGAGTTGCCATCGTGCTTGCAAAAGAGTCGTTGTATCACTAAGCGTCCAGGCTGGGATTACCATGCCTCGCGTGCTGAAGAGTTACTTGCCCGTCAATTAGGTAGTTTGGATCTGCACGGTTTTGGTTGTGCATCGTTAACGCTCGCCATTGTGGCCGCGGGTGCGTTGTTGCAATACGTTAAGCTTACGCAGAAGAAAACACTGCCGCATGTTAAGCGTATGCAACATGAGTCACGCGAAGGTAGCGTTATTATCGATGCTGATACGAGGCGTCACTTAGAAATCGAACGTAACTTGCGTGGTGGACGTGAGTATACCTTGCTTAGTGTGTTAGATAAGTGTGCGACGTTAATGGGAAGCCGTATGCTAAGACGCTGGTTGCAGCGACCGTTGCGTGATCATGCATTGATAGAAACACGCCATGTGATCATTTCTGCGATAAAACATGCAGGTCGTGACCAGACGTTGCGCGAGCTTTTGAAAATGATAGGTGATATCGAGCGTATCAGCGCACGTATTGCCTTACAGACCGCACGGCCGCGTGATCTCGCAAAGTTGCGCGATAGTTTGGGTCACTTACCCACTTTACATCGTGAATTAAACAAAATTGATTGTGAACCACTTGCTTTGTTAAGTGAAAAACTGACAGGGTTTGATGATTTACATCATCTGCTTGTCCGTGCTTTACTCGCAGAGCCGGCAGCTGTTATTCGTGATGGCGGTGTGATTGCAAATGAATACGATGAGACGCTTGCAAGCTTACGCACACTTGCTGAGAACAATACGGAGTTTTTACAAGCTCTAGAATTGAAAGAACGCAAGCGCAGCAACATCAGTACGCTTAAGGTTGGCTTTAACCGCGTGCACGGTTTTTATATCGAAGTATCCAAAGGGCAGAGCGATCGTGTCCCCGCTGAGTATATACGCAGGCAGACACTTAAGAATGTCGAGCGTTATATTACCCCTGAGCTTAAAACATTCGAAGAGAAAGCCTTGAGCGCAAAATCGCAAGCGCTCGCGCGCGAGAAATGGTTGTACGATGACTTGTTACAGAAGTTAAGCACAGCGGTCAGTGCTCTGCAGACAGCGGCAAGAGCTGTTGCCGAGATCGATGTGTTACAAAACTTTGCTGAGCGCGCGCAAAGTTTATCACTTGTTAAACCTCGTTTTACCAAGACGTATGGGCTTAGCATCGAGGCTGGGCGCCATATTGTTGTCGAACAAGCGATGACGAAACCTTTTATCGCGAACGATACCCACATCGATGCAGCGACACGCTTATTACTCATTACCGGTCCAAACATGGGCGGTAAATCAACTTACATGCGCCAGACAGCTCTTATTGTTTTGCTTGCCCATGTCGGGTGTTTTGTCCCTGCAAAACGCGCTGAGATAGGCCCTGTCGATCGTATCTTTACGCGCATTGGCGCAGCCGATGATTTAGCACAAGGACGCTCAACCTTCATGGTTGAAATGAGTGAGACTGCTAACATCTTACATCACGCGACAGAGCATAGCTTGGTGTTGGTCGATGAGATAGGGCGGGGCACATCGACATACGATGGTATGGCGCTTGCCTACGCAACGGCGTTAACGCTTGCACGTGATATCCGTGCGATGACTTTATTCGCGACCCACTTTTTTGATTTAACACGTCTTACTGAGGTGAGTGATAGCGTGTGTAATGTTCACGTGAGCGTGAGCGAAGTTGACGGTACGATCGCATTCTTACATCAAATTAAAGAAGGCAAAGCCTCACAGAGTTACGGTTTACACGTCGCAAAATTAGCTGGTATGCCGCAACACGTTTTAAAACTTGCGCAAGATGCGCTGCAAACTGTGCCTGGCAAAACGCAACCACAACATCCCGTAAAAGAGATCGAGGTTAAGCCTCACCCGCTATCCTTAGCAGTATCAAAACTCAACCTCGATACACTGTCACCTAAAGAGGCACTGGATATACTCTACGAATTGAAAACAAACGTAGAGGTTTAGTGACCTTACTTCGCGCAGCTTGCTGATACATCGTGTGACGCATCATTCTCTGCGGACTCACCTTCGCGTGTTTGGCTGCCAAAGAAGCCTCTTATGGGTGCGACTGTGTACTCATGGACAGTTTCTTTAGCTTTCTCGAGTGTCTTTGCAGTTTTATGCATCATGCTATAAGCCACGAGAGAAAAAGCTGCCGCGCTCTGTCCTCCAGGTTGACCAGCACTTAATATCGACGGTGTAGCAACTGTTCGTGCCAGGCTTTCTTCTCTTTCAGGGGTATAAACCGCATTATCAAAGGCAATAATACCATCGACGACAAACTCTCCGACGGCAATGACGTTACCAGCTCGTGAACCTAGTGCACGCCTTATTGCCTTGTCTTTCACCATATCGAGTCCCACATCTAAGATGCTATCGAACAATTGTTGTGTTGGGGTTTTATCTTTATCTGCACCGACTAAATTAAAACCTACCTTAATAACAAAGCTTTGCCCTTCACCCACTAACCTCAAATAGAGTGGATCGCTGTCACTTGCGCCAAGACTTGTTCTCCAATCGTATAAACTTCCGAGAAAGGGTGTTGCCGACTTGATAATGTTACCGATGGTATCATTCGAGACCTTACCGGTTGTGTTAAGCTCATCGAATGCTAGAGCAGTATCAGCATAGCAGGGTGAATCACTATTAATTGAGATGGGCTTTTCGCATTGAACAAGCGTGGTGTCATAATCAACAGAGCCAGCCATCATACTGCAGCCACTATCTGTGTCGTCGTTAGCAGTACCGCCTTCTTCCATAATGGTATTTAATTCAGCGCTAATGACGGGATCGCTAGCCTGTCCGGCGTCAGGTGATGCCGATGTGCCTTCCGAAGCCCAATCACCAGCAGCGATGCTATCTGCTATCGGGGTTTCTAAATAGCGACTGTACCAACTGGTGTTTGCAGTTGAACTACCTTCATCATTGTCAGACAGCGCGGGATCATCACCACTCTCTGCTTCAACAACACGGGGCTCAATGTCTGGCACTTCAGTTATCAAAGGCTCATCAGGTTTAGCTAAGTTATCTTTTAATGTTTCAGTCATAGGATCCGTAGCATCAGGATCATAAACGGGAATAAAGTTGTGTCCATTGAACCCGATGTTGGTTGCCTTGTCACTGCCTACTTCAAATGAGAAGGTTAGAGGATCGCCATCTTCTGTAGCTGCCTGTACAATCTTATTTACCGTATCAAGCCCACTAAGCACAGCACCTTCAACGCCGGTATGTTTGGGCTCAGGTGTTGTGAGCGGAACGCCAAGAACCCCTTCGACTATATTGAGTAGTAAGCTATCTTCGGTGACATGTGTGATATGGTGGTTATCATTATCGCGTTTATCATTTAAACCATTGCGCATGAATTCATGTTCATCAAAATCGATGTCACACTCATCACGAAAGAAAACGGCAAGATTACGTAGCGTTGCATAGAAACCGCCAACTTGACCTTGTTCCGCTGAGGTGATGTAAGCCATGTCTAAGATTTCACGAGATGTTGGCATCGTATCTGCTGTATATGTGTAACTACTCGAGACGGGCTCACCAAAAATATGTTGGTTGCGTTCTTCGTTCTTCTTATCAATGGCAGCTTGGTTCTGTTCGAGATAAGCGGGTGCATTATCTCTAATATCCTTTAATATAGCGATGGTTCTTTTAGTCACGTCAGTTTTCCACTTATCACTGTGACCTTCTGTGACATTGAATATCATCTCATTGGTATAAGGAACGTGACCCCACAGAGCAAGCCCTTGGTTTATTCCAGCTTCGATACCCCCAGCGTTGCAGCCGCCGCGAAATGCATTAGTGACGATGCCGTTTGCAATATTTTCGATATCGGTGTCAGAAAAGTTGGCGATATTCGTAATGTTAATGTGTTGTGTGTTGAGAAACGTTAGGTCGTTGTCTAATGCTGTGATGGCATCTACATCGACTTGGTCCGTACGTACTTTGACTGCTTTAGATCCTGTGTGTTCACTACCCTCTGATGATATTTGTTCACGTTCACCTTGTGCCGCTAAGACCCTTTCGCGATGTTGTGCTAAAAGGTCGCTCGTTTTAATATTAAACTTATATGAGCACGTGGTTTTTTTCGTAGGCTTTCTTGTAGAAGAACTACTACTTGAAGTATCTTCTCGCCTGCGTTTATTGGTTTTTCCATAGTGGCGTATGGCCTCATTTGATGCGATATGTAAGCCTGTTGTGACTCTAGGATCTAGATCGTGTTGTCTCCCAAGTTCGGTTATAGCTGCACTTGCCATTGTGCCGAGTACAAACGTACCTGGTGACATGATGGCGTGTGTTGCTGTGCTTACTAAGCGGCAAGCTTCACTTATTTTCTGTTTGTGATAAGCAAGGTTATCCTCTAGCGTACGCGTCGTACCATTAAGATGATACTCTAATGTTCCAATGATTCCGCCGAGCACCTCACCGACCACGTCACCAAATAAAGAAAATAGGGAAGTGAAAACATTGCCGGGCGATGGGTTTCTTACCAAATGCCTCATGGCACGGGTTGCCGAAAAGGCGCTATATACGTTACTCATCAATCTAGCTTCATCAAGCGCTTTTTTCTTCTCGAGTGCTAGTCGCTCTTTGCGTCTTCTTTCACTCGTGATTTGCTTTGGGTGAAGACCCCGTCTTCGTGCCTCGTCTGAACGTCTAGCAGTAGGTTTTCTTTTAGCCATTAGAAACTCCTTGTAGGTTTTAGGACATGGATTAACTAGCACGCAAAGACTAGCGTAATTACGGTGTTTTGACTGTCCGTACTGGCTACGGACTTCTTAAAACCCTCGATTTTTACCCCCTAACATTCACCTTTGTTTTATGCCATAATCCTCGACATTCATTGACCACGCAACGAGGAAAAAGACGATGGAGCAAGATAAACAAAAAGCACTAGCAGCGGCGATGCAACAGATCGAGCGTCAATTTGGTAAGGGCTCGATTATGCAAATGAATACTGAGGTAGGGCTAGATGTGGATGCTATTTCTACAGGTTCGCTCACCCTCGATATCGCCCTTGGCATCGGCGGCTTACCCCGCGGGCGTATCGTCGAAATCTATGGCCCTGAGTCGTCGGGTAAGACAACCTTAACCTTACAAGTGGTCGCAGAATGTCAGAAAGCGGGCGGTACGGCAGCGTTTATCGACGCGGAACATGCGCTCGATCCCGTGTATGCGGAAAAGCTGGGCGTTAATGTCGATGACTTGCTTGTGTCCCAACCTGATACAGGTGAACAAGCGTTAGAGATTTGTGACATGTTGGTGCGTTCGGGTGCTGTTGATGTGGTTATTGTTGACTCAGTAGCTGCGCTAACACCTAAAGCTGAAATTGAAGGTGATATGGGTGACACCCACGTCGGCTTACAAGCGCGACTTATGTCTCAAGCGCTACGTAAGTTAACGGCAAACATCAAGCGCTCCAATACGCTTGTGGTCTTCATTAACCAAATCCGTATGAAGATTGGTGTGATGTTTGGTAACCCTGAGACAACGACGGGTGGTAACGCACTAAAATTCTACTCCTCAGTACGTCTCGATATTCGTCGTACCGGCGCGATTAAGAAAGCTGATGAAGTTGTTGGTAACGAGACTCGCGTTAAGGTCGTTAAAAACAAAGTTGCACCACCTTTCAAACAAGCCAACTTCGATATCCTCTATGGTCAAGGTATTTCACGCATGGGTGAAATCATTGATCTGGGTGTGGCACAAGAAATTATTCAAAAATCGGGTGCATGGTATAGCTACAACGGTGATCGCATCGGGCAAGGGCGCGAGAATGTGCGTCAATTCTTACTCGATAATCCTGAGATTGCCAATACCATCGATGGTCAAATCCGCGCAGCGTTGTTACCCAAGCACGAAGCTAAGGTGACCGAAGAAGAGGCCGTTGTTGACTGAGACCGACACAGCACATAAGGCATACGAGCAGGGCTTGGCCCTGCTCGTGCGTCGTGAGCACAGTTGCTTAGAATTGAAACGTAAACTTTTGAGTCGAGGCTACCAGGGCGACACGATAGAAAATGCGATCGCAAGGCTCAAAGAACAAGATTATCTAAGCGATGAGCGTTTTGCCGAAAACTATGTGCGCCATCGTGCTGATCGTGGTTACGGACCGAATCGTATTGCCTTAGAATTACGTGAGCGAGGTGTTGACGATGGTCTTGCTGATCGGGCCATTCGTGATGCTGAGATCAATTGGGACGCACTTATGCAATCGGTAAAAGAAAAAAAGTTTGGCGAACTGAGCGCTGAAGATTTTACTGACATGGCGAAGCAAAAACGTTTTTTGCACTACCGAGGTTTTGACGTCTAACAAAGTGAATGAACGATGAAAACAGCAGATATACGACAAGCATTTATCGACTATTTTAACGAACACGACCACACCCACGTGCCGTCTAGTTCGCTGATCCCTGGTAACGATCCGACCTTGCTTTTTACCAATGCAGGCATGGTCCAATTTAAAGAAACCTTTCTTGGGCTAGAAAAACGCGCTTATACGCGCGCAGTATCGTCACAACGTTGTGTTCGCGCCGGCGGTAAACACAACGATTTAGAAAATGTCGGTTATACAGCTCGCCATCACACCTTTTTCGAAATGCTCGGTAATTTCAGCTTCGGCGATTATTTCAAACGCGAGGCGATTCAATACGCGTGGGAGTTCCTAACTAAGCGTTTAAACTTACCGCCAGAAAAGTTGTGGGTTACGGTACACGATAGTGATGATGAGGCTGCATCTATTTGGCTAGACGAATTGAAAGTCTCAGCGGATCGTTTCTCCCGTTGTGGTGATAAAGATAATTTTTGGTCTATGGGTGAGACGGGGCCTTGTGGGCCTTGTTCTGAAATATTCTACGACCACGGTCCTGAGGTTGCGGGTGGCCCACCGGGTAGTCCCGAGCAAGAAGGCGATCGTTACGTTGAGATTTGGAATCTCGTTTTTATGCAATACGATCGCGCGCCTGGTGGCGCGGTGACACCGCTACCGTCACCCTCGGTTGATACGGGTATGGGACTTGAGCGTATTGCAGCTGTGATGCAGGGTGTTCATAGTAATTACGATATCGACCTTTTCAAAACGCTCATTAAAGCAACACAAGAGGTGACAGGGTGTCGTGACGATAGACACGTTTCACTTAGAGTGATCGCCGATCACATTCGTTCATGTAGTTTCTTAATTAGCGATGGCGTCACACCCAGTAACGAAGGTCGTGGCTACGTTCTGCGCCGCATCATACGTCGTGCAGTAAGACACGGTTACCACTTAGGGCAAACGACACCATTTTTCCACAAACTCGTGCCCACACTTGTCGCGGTTATGGGTGACTATTATAAAGAATTAGTTGAAGGTGAGTCGCGCATTATGGCAACGCTTGAGCGCGAAGAGGCACAGTTTGCAAAAACCCTAGAACATGGTTTAGCGTTATTAGAAGAAGACATTACGAAAATTGGTAGCGCAGGTGTGATTCCTGGCGACACACTCTTTAAACTCTACGATACCTACGGCTTCCCATTAGACTTAACCGCTGACATCGCTCGCGAGCGTGGTCTGACGTTAGATGTCCCGGGTTTCGAAGCGGCTATGGCGAAACAACGAAAGCGTTCGGGTGCCGCGAGTGAATTTCGCGCTCGCGCGACCCTCGCAACTGATGCTGAAACCGCATTCACAGGCTACGCGTCACTTAGCGACGAGAGTGAAGTGCTCGCTTTATTTGATGCCGACGGCCAAGCTGTCGATGAGTTAGTGACGGCCCATGAAGGGACAGTCGTGCTTGCCGCAACTCCGTTCTATGCGGAATCAGGTGGCCAAGTAGGCGATACAGGTGCGCTTAGTTTTGAAGGCGGGACCTTTCAAGTAAGCGATACACTTAAGCAAGGTAAAACCGTATTACACCACGGCACAGTTAGCGAGGGTACACTGCGCGTAAGTGCGCGCGTGATGGCTCAAGTTGATAGAGAGCGTCGCACCTCGACTATGCTTAATCACTCCGCAACCCACTTACTGCACGCAGCCTTACGTCATCTATTAGGTGAACATGTCGTCCAAAAAGGTTCGCTCGTTGCACCAGACAGGCTGCGTTTTGACTTCACGCACAGCCAGCCCTTAACGCAAGAAGAGATCGAAGCCGTCGAACAACTGGTTAATCGTCATATTCGCTTAAACCACCAGGCTCTGATTCAAGTGATGAAACCAGCTGATGCTGAGAAGTCTGGGGCGCTTGCATTGTTTGGTGAGAAATATGGTGATGAAGTGCGCGTACTTAGTTACGGCGATTTCTCTAAAGAGTTGTGTGGTGGTACCCACGTCGAACATACCGGTGAGATCGGTTTGTTTGTGATTGTTAGCGAGAGCGGTATTGCCTCGGGTGTCAGACGTATTGAAGCGTTGACAGGCGAGGGCGCGCTTTTGTATCAACAACGCTTGGTGCGTGAGCGACAAGCGATCGCGAACACCTTAAAAACTAACACAGATAATATCGATAGCAAGTTAAAGCAATTGATGAAGTCCGAGCGTGAGCAGCAAAAAGCTGTCGAACAGTTACAAGCTAAGCTTGCGCAAGGTGGTGGAGAAGCTGCAACACCTGTCACCCAAGTCAATGATGTAAACGTCATCGCCAAAGATTACCCCGCTATTGATGTTAAAGTTTTACGTGAAACGTTAGATAACCTTAAGGATAAGCATGACCCTGCTGTTGTGGTGCTCGCTGCACGCCATGAAGATAGTGTGCAAGTGGTTGCTGGCGTCAGTAAGTCATGTGTAGGTCGCGTGCCTAAGGCAGGTGATCTCGTTAAGGCGGTGTGTGGTCGCGGTGGAGGCCGGCCTGATATGGCACAAGGTGGTGGACCACTGCCAGAAGATCTCAGTGAACGCTTGAGCGCTATCCCTGAGCTTGTTAAAACATTTATGGCATCATGAATAAACTTGTTGTTCAAAAGTTTGGTGGTACATCGCTGCAGGATTTAACCTGTCTTAACCGAGTTGCCAACCATATTATTCGGACGCGTAACGAAGGTTATGACGTTATTGCAGTTGTCTCGGCGATGGGTGATACGACCGATACTCTGATCGAATTAGCGCGAAGCGTTCAAAAGGAGCCGGCGCCGCGCGAGTACGACATGCTGCTTGCGACAGGTGAGCAAGTGGCGATATCGCTGCTTAGTATGGCGCTACAACGCGAAGGTTGTCCCGCGCGATCGCTTACCGCCAGTCAAGTTAGACTCGAGACCGATGACAATCACAAACGTGCTCGTATCAAAGACATCAAAGGCGATGCTGCGCGCGAAGCCTTAGCGCGCGGGGAAGTCGTTATCATTGCGGGTTTCCAAGGTTGTACGTCTGCAGGTGAGGTAACAACTCTAGGACGTGGTGGCTCAGACACATCGGCTGTCGCTATCGCTGCGGCGTTCTCAGCGTCTGAATGTCAGATTTATACGGATGTCGATGGCATCTATACGGCTGATCCGCGTGTTGAACCGAGCGCACGGCGACTTAAACAAATTAGTTACGATGCGATGTTAGAAATGGCGAGTCTAGGCGCAAAGGTCGTGCAGACCAGAGCTGTTGAATTCGCTAGTAAGTACCAGGTGCCGTTGCGGGTATTATCAACCGAGCGACCCGATGAAGGTACGATCGTCACAAGTGAGGCTCTACTTATGGAAAACCCAAAAGTTACAGGTATTGCGTTTAGTCTTAAGGAAGCCAAAATTTCGGTGCAGGGTATTCCCAATAAGCCGACCTTGCCTGCCGAGGTCTTAGGGCCGGTGGCAGAAGCGGGTATCGATGTGGATATGATTATCCAGAACGTGCCTGTTAAAGGCGAGATCGATCTCACGTTTACCGTGTCGCGTGAGCACTATGCCGATGCGATGGCGATACTCGATAAGATTACCCCAGGCTTAGGCGCGGCTAATCTTGTTGGCGATGAGAAAATCGCCAAAATCTCCTTGATTGGCGTAGGTATGCGTAATCACGCCATGGTTGCTTGCAATATGTTCAAAACCCTTGCCGATCAAGGCATTGCTTTGCACTTAATTGCGACCTCTGAGATTAAAGTTTCGGTGCTTGTGGACGAAAAATATACTGAACAAGGTGTTCGAGCTTTGCACAATGCGTTTGGACTTGCAGAAGCTGCAGCAGGAAATAAGGAATAATTGCTGCACAAAGGATAAAAATGCGCTGTTTAGGCTAAAACTTACACAGCCCCTTAAGATTATCTTAAGGTAGTATAACTAACATAGAGATGGTCTAACGACATTGTTGGTATATGACATAGTTAGAGAGTTAAGGTAGTACCCACTACGGCGAGACTCTGGCTATCGGAAGAGGGAGACGTAGGAAGATGTTGATTCTAACCCGCCGTACAGGTGAAACACTCAAGATTGGTGACGATGTCAACGTTACCGTATTGGGGGTGAAGGGTAATCAAGTCCGTATCGGCGTTGCTGCGCCGAAAGACATCCCGGTGCACCGTGAAGAAATCTATGAGCGTATTAAGCTTGAGCAACAAGGCCATTCTAGCGCCGATCCGCTAGATGCCGTCGATGATGCATCGTAAGTGACTTTGTTTACACACTAACCTTAAAAAAACCGCCAATTGGCGGTTTTTTTGTTTCTGCTTGACATTAACCCTCGGGCCCACTACTTTGTAGGTTTTATCGCTCAAAGGATTTGAGGATGAGCACACAAGTCGAAGCCGAACCTGTTTTTCTTGCCAGTGAAAACCCCAACCCCGTGATGCGGGTCGATTTAAAGACGACGCTTAGCTATGCCAATGAGGCAGCGAGTGTGATCTTAGCTATGTGGGGTATTAAGGAGGGCGGTAGTCTGCCTGAAGACGCTGCCTTCTTATGTCAGGAGGCGCTGCGTAGTCACCGCGTCACCGACTTGGAAGTTACGACAGGCGATGAGCAAGTTGTCTTGTTGCGTTTTACGCCGTACCCTGAGCGTGGCTACTGTAATGTCTACGGTTTCGATATCACACCGCGTAAGATTTATAAACAACAACTCGATAGGCTTGGTTGTTACGACGAATTAACAGGCTTACACAATCGTAAGTATTTCATCAATCAGTTGCGCCACCACATTGTTGATGCGAAACGTACGAATCACCTTATCGCTATTTTTGCGATCGGTATTAAAGGTCTTACGATGATTTACCACACGCTAGGCCAATATGTGGCGGATGCGTTGTTGTGTGAAATCGCAAAGCGATTAAAGACGTGTTTACCGGGCGACGGTTTGCTCGCACGTATTAGTGATAGCCAATTTATTATGGCCGAGGGCCAGTTAGGTGATGAGGGGCACGCTTCAGCACTTGCACAACGACTCATCGATACGTTAAGCGAACCGTACAGTGTTCAAAACCACGTGATCGATGTCAATATCATCGTCGGTATCGCACTTTACCCACGTGACGCAGACGATGCCTTTCAATGCGTCAGCAACGCGTTACTCGTTCTCGATCGCGAGCAACCACCTAGCGCAAATACGTACCAATTCTATAGACGCTACATGAGCGCTGTCGTATCGGCTAAACGCAAATTACTACACGACCTACGCCACGCGTTGGAACGCGATGAGTTGATGTTGTATTACCAACCCATCGTCGAGGCTGAAACGGGCAGGGTACTTGGTGTCGAATCATTAGTGCGTTGGCAACACCCAACCCATGGTTTATTAACGCCAAGACGTTTTGCGTCGCTTGCCGAAGAGCGCGGTCTTATCGTACCTATTGGTACGTGGGCTTTGGAGCGCTCAATCACGCAGTCGGCAGACTGGGACCTCAGTCGTTACCAAAATTTTCAAATCGCGGTTAACATCTCACCCTTACAGTTTCGCCGACCCGACTTTATCGATCAGGTTAAAGCTGTGATGGAAATCCACGGTGATGTGGGTATTACACTCGAGATTACAGAAACAACACTTATCGATAATCTGACGTATGCGACTAAGATATTACAAACGCTGCGCGACATGGGGGTGAAAATCGCTATCGATGATTTTGGTACCGGTTATTCATCGCTAAGTTATTTGCAACACTTGCCGATCGATATCATCAAAATCGATCGCTCGTTCGTCCAAGCGATTTGCCAAGTCAATCAACACAGCGTGATTATCGAAAGCGTTATCGCACTTGCTCACAAACTCGATTTAACCGTCGTCGCAGAAGGGGTTGAGACTCAAAACCAAGCCGACTTTCTCATCGAACAAGGCTGTGGTGCGCTGCAAGGCTACCTTATTTCACCACCGATTACGGCCGAGCAGTTGGGATCTTGGTTATCGCTACAAAAAGCAAGCTAGGTGAGTTTATTCCTGTGCAGGTTGGGTAGCTAGCACAATTCTGTTAAAATGAACAAGAGTTAATCAATATCGAGTTTATTATGCCTAGTTACCCGCCGAAAACGAGTGATCCAGATAACATCTATCTGACGCTTGTCGATTATGTCAATGCGGCGCCAATTGGTAATAAACACGCAGTCATATCGATTTGCTTAGACATCTATTACTCATTGCCTTCAGAGCTTGAGCGTATTTTACAAGAGCAGAATGTCGAACTGAATTTAAAAGACGCACGACTAGAGCTGATACGTTTTGGTGTCATTCCCGAGCTACAAAAGCTAAGAAGCAGTGATGCTGCGTTTCTTCACGATGAAGTAACACGACTCATGCTTAAAGATTGGTTTACGATGTGGGTCTTGATCATGTATCAAGATGTCGAGAAACGAAAAACATTTCGTAGTCTGCTTGAGACGCCGGTGTCATTTAAGCCTACCTTTGATGAGATTTTTTCAAGATTATCTCAAGGCTATCAATCGAGCCAAGTTACTGAGGATGCAAAGTCTCACTATCTGAATGAAATGCGTGACTACTATGGTCAGCACAGTGCATTTCAGAAGCTCGTCTTGTCAGCAATTCCTGGTGATACGCAAAAAGCGGAAGAAATGTACGGGTTTTTTCTTTATACGCTGGTGACTTATTTGTCTCTTGCATTGCTACTCGTCATTGTAGGTGCGGGAGTATTTGCTGCTGTAGTCGGCGCATATGACGTCGCGTTTGCGATTAGTCTGACGTGTATTCTTGCATTACTTTTTTCCGTGCCCCTTCAATATCAAGTTGCGCGTTCTTTGCAGCAGCCTTTTTTCCGTTTTCTATCTACCTTGCTAAGTCTGTTGCGCATAGACAAGATACCTCTCGCTGAGAGTGGCTTAACCCTTTCGCGTGCGAGAGTAGAGCTGAATACACTAACAAAAAAAGATGCTTCTACGCCTATATATGATTTTGATGAGTATGTTGGGGATATCGTAAGAAGCGTGACTAGCAATGTATTCGATTCTCTAGACAGTAAATATGCTTCCTTACGTTCGAGTCTTGCCAGTGGTGAGATGGAGTCTCATCCCGTGCCGGTTAAAGCAGAGTTAACCACGAGTTACTTTCGTGACCGAGGGATTACTTTGTCCACGCTCGAATCGATCGTGTTTGACACATGGCGTGATCATGAACGATTTTGTGATAGCTTGGAGAGTGGTCTCATCGGGGGGTACTTTGATATGTTCGGCAGAAGAGAGTACAACTACTTTTTCTCTGATCACCCAAAACCTGATTCTTGGATGTGGCGTCCTTTTTTTACTTCGATAAACCAACTCTTTAGGCCACGCAAGCAAGAGCATATCGACAAACTAAACGCTTACATGAGAGAGCTATCTATCACGCCCTACGAGCCTGGTGTTGTTCAGTTTGAACAAAGATTGAGTGAGAAGCGTAGTGAGCTTGTGTCTCTATATGAACATCTTGCTAAGGCAGCGGATCGTGGTGATGTTGATGCTGGGCTCGTTTATAAATTCAGTCGTGTACTTTCTATTGGTGAAACAGGCGAGCCATTGCTAAAATATCGCGCGTTTGGAGGTTATTACGAGTATGGGGCAAAGTCGTATGGTCCTTTTTGGCGAAGAGTCGATCGTAAGCAACGTACTCTAATATTGCGTGATGCAGCAACAAAGCTTGCTAATGATGTTTCTGAGGTTGATGAGTCTCGTTGTGGTGAGCAAGAAGCTGCAATTGTTTCTGCACCTGGTGGGTAGTTCAATGCTTCAAAAATACCAGTGTCTCAAGACTTGCTAGTCGTGTAACTTAAGTCTACTTCGCAGAGGGTGTTGTGGATGGTGGTTCTGGCTCAGATTTATCAGGCTCAGGTTTTATTCTGCCCTTAAGTTTCCTAATTTTATTGGTATGTTCCTCTTTTTTATCCTGACGCTTAGCGAGTTTATCTTGCATCTTAGCAACTCGCTCATCAATGGTTGTAACCGATGCGATATTGGCTAACGGTATGGATAGGCTACTAATCATTTTTGCGACTCTATCCGTTATCGCTTTTAAAAACTTTTCTGAACGACTAAAACTTGGAATAGAGTGTTCCACATAAATAAGGTTTAAATGACAGTCACTATGGTACTGTTCATAGTGCAGTTCTTCATGGTGCAGTTCTTCCTTAGTGTCACGGGTAATATAAGTATACGTTGTATTGATGTAATCACTTATGGCAAGATCCATAGCTTTTTTAAAGCGTTTATTATCAGGATATTCTTTGGCGAGCTTTTGCAGCTCATCAATGTGATCGAATGCTCTCGCGTAGCCATTTTCTGGATTATCGATGAGGCCTCTCGAATAAAATAATACGCGATTATCTAAGTCAATGATATCTATTTCTAGTGTTCGATAAAGATCATCAAATTCTTTTATAGATGCTTTATCACTGTCTTCATCGGTGGCAATTTTATCTTTACACTTTTCTAGTTTTTCTAGCCAGCCTTTATTCATATGGTATCTTTTTGTGAGTTCAGACTTTACTTCTGGATAATGCTGCATATTCTCGCTTCGAAGTTCTCGTTCAATGCCATCCATTCTTTGTCTTAAGAACTCGTATTGAGTTGATCTTGTTTGATACGCTTGACTGTGTTCTTGTCTAACTCGCAGCTCTAGTTGAAAATAATCATCTTGTACCTTTCGATGTTTTGCTTGAAAAGCCTTATTTGCTGTTCCAGCATCATTATGATTAGGGTTTGTTATGGCACTTAACAAGCTTCGAAGTTCTAGAGATGTCGTCTCGCTAGGGTTGTCGATAAGTATGCCTAACTCAGAACTTAAATTTTCATACAAGGTTTCCACTTCTTGCCTTACAGGGGGGCTTCTGGCAACGTGCTAGCTTTTTTAGTTAATTTTTTGAGTGCGGCATGCGTTAGCCGTAATTCGTCAAGACGCGTTAATATGCAGAGATGTTGAAAGTCATTGCCTACTACCCAGCCCACCTCTTCGCCTGGTCTTTGTTTTAGATTTAGGTCATCGAGGTCCTTTTCTAGTGACTCGAGCTCATCGCGCATGGCGCTTAGGTTACTTTTCAGTTTAGTGACACGTTCTGTTTTTTTATACTTTGCTTTTTGAATCGCGTGCCATTGTTTAAGTATATTTTCCGCCCGCGTAATCAATGCCTTGTCATTGATACGGATAGCCTCGAGATAGGCGTATTCGAGTCTATTCAAATCATGGTCTCTAAAGCGACTTATTGCTGTCTGTGCTGACTTAGTTTTTAATGAACCCATGATGCCTCCTAACTATATGTAAAATATACAAAACATATAGATATAATACGCTCTACTTTTAAAGTATAGCAGCTCAAAAGCAAGTTTTTTGAACACTGCATCACGCTGAAAGCCTAGGCAAGTGATTGATCCTACCTGGCACACGGTTTCGATTCTGTATATAATCCGCCGTTGATAAGACATGACGAGTTGTCATTATGTGCGGTATCACGGGTATCCTGGCTACAAATAAAACAAAAGAAGCACTACTCGATAGGCTAAGTGAGATGCAGGCTGCACTCGTGCACCGCGGGCCTGACGATGATGGGGTCTTTACTGCGAACGGTGCACCACTTGTCTTGGGGCATCGCCGCCTTGAAATCATCGATCCTAAGGGTGGTCACCAGCCGATGACGGATGGTGAAGGTAGGGTGACTATCGTTTTCAACGGTGAAATTTATAACTACCTCGAATTGCGTCGTGAACTGCTCACACTTGGCTTTCCACTGCAGACCTATTCTGATACAGAAGTTATCATTTATAGCTATCTTGCTTGGGGTGAGGACTGTCTCAAAAAATTCCGCGGGATGTTCGCATTTGCATTATGGGATAACGCAAAAGAGCGCTTGTTTTGTGCGCGCGACAGATTAGGCATCAAACCTTTTTATTACTTCTTCGACGGTGAACACTTCATTTTTGCATCAGAGATAAAAGCCATCTTAAAAACCGACTGGGTCCCACACGATGTGGATCCAATTGGGATGCAAGATTACTTAACATTCCAGAGTGTGCTTGAAGATAGGACTTTATTTAAAGATATTTACAAGCTTGCGCCAGGTGAACAACTCATCGTCGATTACAACAGTCACTCACTTAAGTTTAACAAGTCGACTTATTGGGATATCGACTTAAGCGATAGAGAGCCATTGCCACACAATGAGGCTTACTATGTCGATCAGTTACAGTGGTTACTCGAAGACAGTGTGAATCAACACTTACGTTCCGATGTCGCCATCGGTGGCTATTTATCCGGTGGGCTTGACTCGAGCATTTGTGTGAGTCTTGCGACAAGATTACTAGACGGTAGTCCTTTCAAGACATTCACGGGTGCGTTTCGTGAAGGCCAAGCATTCGATGAGACACGGTATGCGAAAATTGTGGCTGACGCAGCAGGTGCTGAATACCACGATGTGTATATCACGGGCGATGATTTTGCAGATACGCTAGGCACACTGATTTACGCGATGGATGAGCCTGCGGCTGGACCCGGTTTAATTCCACAATACCACGTCTCTAAACTTGCGAAAGACCATGTCAAAGTCGTACTCGGCGGGCAAGGGGGTGATGAACTATTCTTAGGCTACGCGCGTTATTTAGTGTTACACCTAGAACATGTCCTGCACCAAGCCATTACACGTAAGGGCGATAGTCAAGATGCATTAGCCCGTCTTGAGCCACACCTAAATGTCTTACGCGAATACAAACCTATGTTGCGCTACTTTCTCGCCGAAGGTTTGTTTGAACGAGACGATGCACGTTATTTTCGTTTGATGGATAGAAGTTTGGGTATGCGTGCATTATTTGCTGATGATGTCTTTAAAGACAACGAAACGTTCGGTCGTTTTCAGCAGATCTACAATAAGCCCGACACAACAAGCGCGATAAATAAAATGTCGTATTTTGACTTAAAAGCCTCATTGCCTGCGCTGTTACAAGTTGAAGATAGAGTAAGCATGGCCGCATCGCTTGAAGCACGTGTGCCGCTGCTAGACCATCATCTTGTCGAGTTTGTTGCGCAAATGCCAGCGTCGCTGCGCTTTGCTGATGGGCGGCCGAAGCATTTATTAAAAGCAGCCGTTAAAAACATTGTGCCCGATGCTATCTTAGCGCGTGAAGATAAAATGGGTTTCCCGATGCCGCTTGATGATTGGTTAGAGCAAGGCGCGCGATCGTTTGTGAACGACACGCTACTTTCATCGCGCGCACAAAGCCGCGGTTTTTATAATACAAAAGCGATTCAATCATTTTTAGATTCATCACCATCTTTTAACCGCAGCCTCTGGGGACTGTTGTCGTTTGAAGTGTGGTGCCAAACTTTTATCGATAGGTGACTTAATTGAAAACCATAATGACCGTTGTCGGTGCGCGACCACAATTTATCAAAGCAGCTGTTTTATCACCATTACTTGCAAAGCATACTGAACTTAAAGAAATTCTTGTCCACACAGGACAACACTACGACTACCAAATGACCGATGTAATGTTTAATCAGCTCGATATTCCAACGCCAGATTACAATTTAGAAGTCGGCTCAGGCATGCACGGTGAGCAAACAGGTCATATGCTCGCTAAACTTGAAGAGCTCATGGTAAAAGATAAACCCGATCTCTGTCTTGTCTATGGCGATACGAATTCGACACTTGCTGCAGCTCTTGCTGCTGTTAAGTTGAAAATCCCAACGGCCCATATCGAATCGGGTTTGCGTTATCACAACCGTCATATGCCGGAGAATTTAAACCGTCTTGTTGTCGAAAACATTGCTGACTATCTTTTTACGCCGTGTGAGCGCGCGTCACAAACGTTATTGTCATTAGGCGTGCCTTCAGATAATGTCTTTTTCGTCGGTGATGTGATGTATGATCTTGCGTTACAAGTTAAGGATAAGGCATCGACGCACGCTAATGTTTTAAACGATCTGGATGTTGAAGATAAGCCTTATATTCTCGCAACGGTCCACCGTGCTGAGAACACTGATGATCCAGCTCGTCTTAGCGCAATTTTGACGGCACTCAATGAAATGACAAGTGAGTACCGTGTTGTACTCCCTCTGCACCCACGCACGAAAAAAATTATCGACCTAAACCCTGAGCTGCAAACACGATTAGCGCCTATCACCGTGACCGAACCGCAAGGTTTTCTCGAAATGGTGAGCCTCGTAAAAGCAGCAAAACTTGTTGTGACTGACTCAGGTGGATTACAAAAAGAAGCATTCTTTCACAACACGCCATGCGTTATTTTATATGACGAAACCGCCTGGCAAGAACTCGTCGACATGGGCTGGGCAAGCTTGACTGACCCGAGCAGTAAAAATGCAATAATTAGAGCGATCTTAGATAAGTTAGAAAACCCACAAGGGCAAGCGGGTTATCCGTACGGTCAAGGAAATAGCGGTGAGCTGATTGTTGAGAAGTTAGCAGGGCTTTTGGGCTAGCGTTCATATATCGACTTAGGCCCATCATCCCTGCTTACGCAGGGATGATGTAAAGTTCACGCATGATATTACTTTTTTAAGCCTGTTTTAGTTATTTCTGATCTTGCGCCCAAACGATCTTACTGCGCGAGTAAACATGTGCGCTCTCGCCTAATTTACAACGAATCACGTAGGGTAGGGCATCCATGGGAGCTTTAGTCTGTGCATCAAAACTCGACATGGTCACTTCGAGCGTATCATCTTTCGCGTAGATGACAGACTTAGCAAACCGTTCGATTAAGTGTTGCGATCCTGTATGCCAATCTTTTGTTGAAAAGAAGTGAGATGACATACGTATGCTATCGCCTTTGATTGTCATCGTTGAGCGAGGGCGAAAGTTAACGAATGCTGACTTTCCACCTGGGCTTCTCAATATAGCGCGTAATCGCTCCGCACCACTGTGTTTGTGTGCAAAAGGTTTTTCATCAGTCGCCACATAGTCACAGCGCTCAAAATCGATAACAACACGAATAGATCCACCGTCAAAAAGTGTATCTTCGACTTGTGCATAACTCGTCAACTCAGCCGCCTGAGCACTCAAAGAAACGGCCAAAAGAGCCCCACAAAGCATAATTTTTTTCATAACAAGCAACTCCATTTTTCTATTTTCTATAGTTCGCGGCACTACTATACCACACACACTTAAATACGCTCATGACATTCTAAACCACAATGCGAAGCCTGTCTGGGGAGGGCCAAGCCGTTCAGAGGCCGTGGAAAACCATGGATGGTTTTCCTCGAGCGACACACGGACGTGCTTGAGCGCGCCTCTGAACGGCTTGGCCCTCCCCAGACAGGCTGGATTAGCATTACAAAACAGGCCTGAAACAAATCACCGACACCTTGACTACCAACCCCATAACAAAGATACTAAAAAAAACACCCCACATATCTCACCCCAATGGACAAAAGCAACTCACTAACCCCAGCCACAACCGCCATCGTAAAACAAGCAGCAACAGAACCCCCACACACAAGCCCACTCATCCACCACAAAGGTGATGGCACCTACCTTTGCCGACGATGTGGTTACGCCTTGTTTCGCTCAACCCATAAATTCATTTCGAGTTGCGGATGGCCGAGTTTCGATGAAGAAATCGATGATCGCATCAAGCGTTTGCCAGATCCCGATGGGATGCGTACCGAAATCCAGTGTATGCGTTGTGATGCGCATCTCGGCCATGTGTTTGTAGGCGAAAGACTCACAGAGAAAAACCTACGGCATTGCGTCAATGGCTTAGCACTCGATTTTGTCGCCGATACGAGTGTGATGGATACTGAAGAAGCTATTGTTGCTGGCGGATGTTTCTGGGGTGTACAGCATTTATTAAATGAATTACCGGGTGTTGTCCTGACCGAAGTAGGCTACACGGGTGGCGAGACAAACGAGCCAACGTATCGCGATGTTTGCAGTGGCACGACGGGCCATGTTGAGGCCGTCCGCGTTGTTTACGATCCGGCCCGCATAAGCTTTGAGTCAGTGATTCGTTATTTTCTAGAAATCCACGATCCCACCCAAGCAGATGGCCAAGGTCCAGATCACGGCAGCCAATACGTGAGTGTGATTTTTTACTACGATGCAAAGCAACACGAGATTGCTAAAGAGAGCCTCGACATACTTCGCGATAAAGGACTAAACATTGCGACTGAACTAAGCCCAGTTGCTATCTTCTGGCCGGCTGAAGAATACCACCAAGACTATTATACAAAGAACAACAAAGCCCCATATTGCCATCGCTATACCAAGCGATTTAGCTAAATGGTTCCTTCGCCTGTATATTTTGGCCTGAGTTCAAATTCGAAGTGCAACGCCTTTCTTTTTTATTAACTTTTCAAGGACCTCTAGTGGGGTTTGAAAGTTGAGGCACTTTCTAGGCCTATTATTTAATTTCCT
>Ga0180433_10000868_pt1 | contig 51304 bp, 43 predicted proteins | sample SS_ome_8_FD_132980 | JGI IMG/M metagenome (GOLD analysis project Ga0180433, IMG submission 132980) | Hypersaline lake sediment archaeal communities from the Salton Sea, California, USA - SS_1_D_1 metaG | ecosystem: Environmental > Aquatic > Non-marine Saline and Alkaline > Hypersaline >...
CTAAGGGGACAAAAGAAAAGGATTTAACTCTTGATATTGCTAAACGATTAAAAAAATTACTGGAAGAGAATTTAGATGTTCAGGTATTTCTTACCCGAGATGATGATTACTATTTGAAACTGAGAGAAAGGACACAATTTGCCAATAATAAAGATGGAAAACTTTTTATAAGTATTCATGCAAATGCAACCAGAAATCGAAATGTAAGAGGATATTCAACCTGGGTATTAGGTAAAAGTAAAACCAAGACAGCTCTTGAAGTTGCTGAAAAAGAAAATTCAGTTATTGAATTTGATGAAAGTTATACTGAGTATAAAGATGCTTCCTATATTCTGAATGCTATCGCTCAGAATTCTTATTTAAATGAAAGTCTTGATCTTGCGGATATAGTTAATGAGCATTTAAAAACAAGAACCAATATTCAGCAATGGGGTAATGGTGTATATCAGGCTGGTTTTTTTGTATTAGTCGGAGCTTCTATGCCCAGGATTTTGGTGGAAACAGCTTTTTTATCTAATCCTTATGAAGAACGTAAACTACGAACAAGAACATTTCGTCAAAAAGTTGCACTGGCTCTTTATGAAAGTATTATTAGTTTTAAAAGAAAATATGAAAAAGGAATCGGCACCGGATAATAAAAGAATACTAAAAAAAACTTGCAAATTGTTATTTAATAAATTACATTAAGTTTTGTGTTTAAGTCAATATATAAATCTTAAAAAGTAATAATTGTTAGGAGATGTAAGAATGAAAAATAAAGGTATTATCAAGACAATAATTATAATAGGTTTATTATGCTGGGCATTATATGCTCTTTATCCAACGTATAAATATTTAACCTTACCTGCTGAAAAACGCACTGAACTTGAGAAACAGGGAAAACTTGTTTCATTAATAAATGAATCTATTCATCTCGGACTTGATTTACAGGGTGGTATACGACTTGTGTATGAAGTAGATTTACCAAAATTAGTGGAACAGCTTGCGGAAAATAAAGATGAGAAATTAGACGAGATACTCAACCGAACCAGGGAAAAGATGAATATCAGTACACGAGGCTTTTTAACTATATTACAGGAAGAGTTTGAGAAAGAAAATATTCCTATGAACAGATATTGGGGGGAACGGGGAGATTCGGAAAGTCGAATAATAAATTATCTGGATGATGAAGCTGAAAATGCAATGACACGTTCTTTACATAAACTAAGAAACAGGGTTGACCAGTTTGGCGTTTCGGAACCGAATCTTCAGAGATTAAGAGATCGAAGGATTTTAATTGAATTACCCGGACTTTCTGACCCTGGTATGGCGAAAGAACTGATTGGCCGTACTGCTCTTTTAGAGTTTAAGATGTTAGCGCCTGCAGAGGAATTTACTCAATTAATTCAGGATATTGATCAAAAGCTGGCCAGGGAAAAAGGAGTAGAACAGACCGATACAGTTGATACAACTGAAAGTGCACAGAAAGATACAGCAGAGACTGAAACCAGGGAAAGTGAAGATGAAGTAGTTAGTGTTAATGAATTATTCGGTGAGAGTGAGAAGCTTGAACCAGATACAGGAGATGTTGCAGAAGATTCAACAGTTCTGGTAGATAAACAGATTTTTGAAGAACATCCATTTCTGGCATTGCTGCGGACAGGTCAGGGGGGAAGAGTGGTTGTTCCTGTTAATAATGTCCGTGCTGTAAGCAGGATAATCGAGAGAGAAGATATTCAGGAGTTGTATCCAGAGAATACAGAACTTGCGTGGGGATCAGATACTGATCAGATTGCGGATAAATCATATAAAAGACTCTATTTATTAAAGGAGAAAGCTGAATTAACAGGAAAATATATTAAAGATGCGGATGTAGGTATTGGTAATCAGATGCAGACTGCTGGAAGTGCTTTAGTAAATTTTACTCTGGACAGAACAGGTGCAAGGATCATAAGAAGAGTATCAAGTGCAAATCTTCATAAAATGATGGCAATAGTGCTTGATAATAAAGTTGTCTCAGCAGCTGAAATACAAAGTAAATTAGGAGCCTCGAATCAGATTACCGGGATCGGGAGCATGGACAGAGCAAAGATGATAGCAATTGTTTTACGGGTTGGAGCGCTCGATGCACCGATTCATGTTGTTGAGGAAAGAAGAGTAGGGCCGTCACTTGGTAAAGATTCAATAAATCAGGGTAAATGGTCTGCATTGATTGGGATTGGATTGGTAATTATATTTATGATAATCTATTATAAAGGATCAGGTTTAATAGCGAATACAGCATTAATCTTAAATTTAATATTATTAATGGCAGTTTTAGCCCAATTTGGATTTACTCTGACATTACCCGGTGTAGCTGGGATAGTCCTGACTATTGGTATGGCAGTTGATGCAAATGTACTGGTTTTCGAAAGAATCCGGGAAGAACTGGATACCGGAAAAACAGTACGGGCTGCAATTGATGCCGGATACTCAAGAGCATTTATTACAATATTGGATGCAAATCTCACTACATTGTTAACAGCACTGGTCCTTTATCAATTTGGTACAGGACCTGTACGAGGTTTTGCGGTAACACTTTCTATTGGAATTCTGGCCAGTATGTTTACTGTATTAGTGGTTACACGGCATATATTTTATTTTGTTACTTCCAGAAGAACCTTGACGAAACTTAGTATTTAGTTATTAATTATCAGTGATATAAGAAAGGAATAGTACATGCGTTTATTCAAGAATCCATCTATAGATTTTTTATCCAAAAGACGAATAGGTTATATTATATCTATAACGTTAATCGTACTGGGTATTGGTTCATTGATTATCAAAGGCGGACCCAATTATGGTATAGATTTTAAAGGAGGAACATCTGTAGTTATTAGATTTTTTGAGGATATCACAACTTCACAGCTAAGAAATGTCCTTTCCAGTTCAGAAATTTCCAATGCTGAGATTAAAAGTTTTGGACCTAGAAATGAATTTTTGATATATATTGAACAGCAAAGAGGAATTTCGGCCGCTCAAATGGCTGAAAAAGTACAGACTATTATAGATAAATCTCTGACAGGTATGGATTACGAAATAAGAAAAGTAGAAACTATTGGTCCCAAGATTGGTAAAAAATTACGGAATTCTGCCATCTGGGCTATACTGATAGCTCTATTATTAATACTTATATATATTGGGATAAGATTTGAACTGTTATTTGCAGTAGGAGCGATTATGGCCTTATTCCATGATGTATTAATTACTTTAGGTATATTCAGTTTATTGAATTTTGAAATATCTATAAAAGAAATTGCAGCCTTTCTTACAATTGTGGGATATTCTTTAAATGATACAATAGTAGTATATGACAGAGTCCGGGAAAACTTAAAAGTTTTACGCAGAGAAGATCTTTTCAATGTATTAAATAAAAGTATCAATCAATGTTTGAGCCGGACAGTAGTCACCTCAGTGACAACCTTTATAGTTGTTCTGATTCTATTTCTTTTTGGTGGAGAAGTATTAAAGGGATTTTCTTTTGCCATGTTAGTGGGAGTGGTAGTAGGAACCTATTCATCAATATTTGTTGCCAGTCCAGTTATTTATGAATGGCAGAAAAAACATGGTGGTAAACGTAAACTGAAAATGGCAAAAAGGAAAAGAAAAAGATAATTTTTAAGTGAGGATTATATGAAGTTCAATATTGAGGAAAGTGATGATATCATTTTGATAAGAATCAAGGGAGATGTTGTGGGTGGCCCGGATGCAGCAACTATTTCGGAAAAAATCCGGAATTATTTATCAAAAGGACATAAAAAATTTATTATTGATTTACAATCTGTAAGGTGGATGAACAGTTCAGGCCTGGGGATTTTAATCGGATGTTTAACTACTGTCCGGAATAATCAGGGAAAGTTGATTCTTCTTCACATACCAAAGAAAGTTAAAGACTTACTCAAGTTAACCAAGCTGGAACGAGTTTTTCAGCAATATGAAGATGAGGATAAGGCAGTTGAAAGTATCAGTTAATGATAATAAGAATGTGAAACTTATCACCGGTCTGCAGTGGGGAGATGAAGGTAAAGGTAAAATTGTGGATCTCCTTTCTGAAGATGTTGATATTGTTGCACGATTTCAGGGCGGTGCAAATGCCGGTCATACAGTAAAGATCAATGATGAAGTATATATTTTACATCTTTTACCTTCTGGTATATTACATGAAAATGTTAATTGTGTTATAGGAAATGGTGTGGTGATTCATCCGGATACTTTGCTGTCAGAGATAGCTGCTTTAGAAGGAAAAGGACTGGATGTATTCAATCGATTGCTAATAAGTTATGCAGCTCATGTGATTCTTCCTTATCATAAAGAAATTGAAATAATTCATGAAGATACCAGTAAATCTTCCATTGGTACAACCAGAAGAGGAATCGGACCAGCTTATGCAGATAAAGCATACAGATCAGGGTTGAGAATAGGAGATTTACTGGATGAGCAGAAATATAAAGATATTATCACAAATAACGTTGACTATTATAATAAAATTTTTAAAAATATTTATGGAAGACCAGGTATTGATAAAAAATCTGTATTAGACAATATTAAACAATTTGCTGATACAATTAAAGACAATATATATGATACAGTCTATTTTATGAACAGTGAAATAAATAGTAATAAAAAATTATTACTTGAAGGTGCCCAGGGAATGCTTCTTGATATTGATCTCGGAACCTATCCTTTTGTTACTTCATCTAATACAACCATTGGTGGTGTATTCAGCGGATTAGGAATAAGTCCGAAGAAAATAGATTACAATATAGGTATATTAAAAGCATATACTACCCGTGTTGGATACGGGCCATTTCCTACTGAACTTACAAAAGAGATTGGTGACAAGTTGAGAGAAAGGGGGAGAGAGTACGGAGCTACCACCGGCAGACCCCGTAGATGTGGATGGCTTGATGCTGTTTTGGCCAGATTTTCTACTGAAGTTAACGGTACTGATGTGCTGGCCCTCACCAAAAGTGATGTTTTAGATTGCATGAAAGAGATAAAAATTTGTACAGGATATAAAATTAACGGAAAAGTTAAGAAAGATTTTCTAACGGATCTTTCAGTTCTGGATAAGGTTGAGCCAGTTTATAAAGTAGTACCGGGATGGCAACAGTCTATAACTGATATAAAAAACTATAAAGATCTTCCTGATGAATTTCATAATTATATAAAAAATATTGAAGAATTTGTGGGAGTTCCAGTTGGGTTAATTTCTGTGGGTGCTGAAAGGAATGAAACCATTATATGTGAATAAAAGCAGTTTTATTATAATTTTCTATACTATTCTTTACAAATTTTAAAATAATAAATAATTAAACAGGTATTTATTTTATTTTTTATTTCAACCCATTCTAATAATCAGAATTCTGAAAGTTTCACCAATTAATTTTGGTATGAGAAAGTTTTATTTTTATGAATAATTTTAAAAGATTATGAATTATGGCAAAAAGAAAAAATAAAATTTTATGGGTAGATGATGAAATTGATCAGCTGAAATCTCATATTCTTTTTTTAGAGGAAAAAGGATATTCAGTCGTTCCTATTACCAATGCCGAAGATGCTATAACCTATATAAAAAAAGAATATTTTGATCTTATTCTTTTAGATGAAATGATGCCAGGCTTACAAGGACTTGAGGCAGTTTCAATGGTGAAAGATATAAACCCATCACTTCCCATAATTATGATCACTAAAAGTGAAGAAGAAAATTTGATGGAAGAAGCCATTGGAGAGAATATTGATGACTATCTGACGAAACCTGTCAATCCGAGTCAAATTTTATCCTCCTGTAAAAGAATTTTAGAAAAGAAAAGAATTGCAGATGAGAAACTTATAAGGGATTATACCCAGGAATTTCAAGAAATTTCTTCTCTTTTGAATAAGTCAATTTCTTATAATGACTGGATTCAGATCTATACGAATCTTGCTGAGAGAATGATTGATTTTGATATTTATCCTAATCCCGAGCTCCGGCAAATAATTGATGAACAGTTAAAGGAATGCAATAGTGTTTTTGGTGATTATATTGAAAAAAATTATACAAAATGGATTAATGGTGATGATCCACCGGTTTTATCACCTGAGATTATCACACGATATGTTGTTCCTTTACTTAAAAAAAAGAAAAAAGTACTTTTTATTCTTATTGATAATTTAAGAATCGATCAATGGATGTCTCTTGAACCTATGTTATATGAATTTTTCAATATAAAGAGAGAATATTATTATTCTATATTACCAACAGCTACTCCGTACAGCAGAAACAGTATATTTGCAGGTATGTTACCTTATGAAATTGAAAAAATTTATCCTAAACTATGGAAAATGGGAGATGACGATGAAACCAGTCAGAATCGATATGAGAGTAAATTTTTAGGGGAACAGTTGAAAAGAAAAGGAGTAAATTTTGATAATGCATTTAAGTATGTTAAAATTATAAATCAGAAGAAAGCAAAAGAGATAGTAAGAAAAATTAATGAATATTTATCTGTACCCTTAACAGTAATGGTGTTTAATTTTGTTGATATTCTTTCTCATCGAAGCAGTGATTCTGAAATAATTCAGGAAATCGTACCAGATGAATCTGCTTACAGATCATTAACTAAAACCTGGTTCAGACATTCCCCGCTTTATTCAATTTTAAAAATTGTTTCTAAGGAAGACATCCAGGTTATTATCACCAGTGATCATGGATCTATTCTTACAAAACGTGGTTCAACTGTCTATGGAGACAGGGAAACATCTACAAATCTTAGATATAAATACGGAAAAGGGATCAGAGGTGATAATAAAGATTTAGTAGAAATAAAAGATCCCAGTAAATTTGGTCTTCCCAGAAAAGGGTTGAACATTAATTATTTAATTGCAAAAGATGATGTCTGTTTTCTTTATCCCACAAATTATCATAAATTTTATACTAAATTCAGCAATAGTTTTCAACATGGCGGGATTTCATTGCAAGAGATGATTCTTCCGATTGTTTTACTAGAGAAAAAGCTACAGTGACTGATATCAATAAAAAAAGTGATTTTCAGGTGTCAACCAGAAGTGCGGAAGAAACATACCGGCTAGGAAAGAATTTTGTTTCTTCTTTAAGAAAAGGTGATGTAGTAGCTTTATATGGTGAATTGGGAAGTGGGAAAACTGTTTTTGTTCAGGGAGCTTGTGCAGGTTTAGGAATTACCAGGGAGGTGACAAGTCCAAGTTTTGTTATTATGCATGAATATACAGGAGATATCAATGTTTATCATTTTGATTTCTATAGAATTAATTCAGAGCTGGAAATAGAAACATTATCAATAGATGATTACTTTTATGAAGATAGAATATCATTTATAGAATGGCCTGAAATAGCTGAAACCTTATTACCAGGTTCAACCTTTAAAATTTTCTTTAAACGTTTGATAAAGAAAAATAAAATAATTGAAGGGGGAAGAATTATTAACATATCTGTTCCAGAAAACAGAAGGATTAATGGAATATGAGAATTTTGGGTATTGATACTGCAACTTCCCTGTGTACTGTGGGAATAGCAGGTGATGAAGGCTTGGAAGCTGACTACAGAATTAACCGGGGATATATTCATGGGGAGTATCTTACCATTGCAATTAAGGAGGTATTAAAAGTTAGTGGTATCTCACTCAATGATATCGACGGATTTGCTGTCTCCATAGGTCCAGGTTCATTTACCGGATTGAGGATCGGATTGGGAGTTATCAAGGGGATAGTGTTGGGTTACAAAAAACCGGTTGCTGCTGTACATACAATGGATGGTTTAATAAACCGTGTACCACCTGCTACCGAAAAAGGTTGTGTCATGCTGACTGCTAGAAAATGTGAGGTTTATCAAGGTAAATACAAAAATTTACAGGGAAAATGGAAAAGAGAAGGGGAATATCAGATTGTAAGTGAAAAAGATATTGGTAACGATTTTAATGCAGAAGAAACTGTTTTTATAGGGGGTGGAGTAGATAAATTTTCTTCTATAATTTTAGATAGAGTAAAAAGACCAAAGTTTATTCAACCTGAATTTTCTTTACCGAGCGGGTTTAGTATCGCAAAACAAGGGAGACAAATGATACAACAGGGTAAAGAAGTCGATATTGAAACTATTGTTCCTTTATATTTAAAGCGGTTTAAAGGAGTGATGTGAGGCGATAATGTTTATATTAAGTGTAGAGGAGGATTTTATACAATTGAAGGTACATGTGATGCAGATTGCAGGTCTAATAAAAAATTATTATATTACTGTGTTTGTACATGATCTGTAGGAATTTTGTAGGTTCCGAGTTATTCAGTTATCAGATCAAGGTTTATTATGAATAGCGATGATATAATAATAATGAAGAGTGTACAATAAATAACTTAGAATTTTGAGCTCTTAACTGGGAACCAGAATAGTTACAAGTTTTATCTGTATATAGTTTAAGGGGAGATTATGGATTGGTTTAAAAGAATAAAACCGGGACTAAAAACTCAGAAAAAGAAAAAAATACCTGATGGGGTATGGCTTAAATGTGATGGCTGCGGAGAAGTTGTATTTAAAAATAAACTTGCATTAAATAACTATGTTTGTACAAAATGTGACTTTCATTTTCGAATCAGAAGTAGTAAATATATTAAACTTTTACTTGATAAAGGAAGCTTTAAAGAAGAGGATAAAAATTTAAAACCAATGGATTTTCTCAATTTTAAAGATAGAAAACGGTATAAGGACAGATTAAAGGCAGCAGCAGAAAAAGCAGGAATGAATGAAGCTATTCGTACCGGGTTTGGTACGATAGGTAATTTCCCAATTGTTTTTGGAGTTATGGACTTTGGTTTTATCGGAGGGAGTATGGGTTCAGTCGTAGGAGAAAAAGTAGCCCGTGCGGTTGACAGAGCGTATGAAAAAAAGCTTCCTCTAATAATTGTTTCAGCAACAGGTGGGGCGCGAATGCAGGAGTCAATTTTATCTCTTATGCAGATGGCCAAAACTTCTTCCAGGCTTGCGCGTTTTTCTGATGCAGGAGGATTATATATTTCAATTTTAACCAATCCTACTACTGCGGGTGTTGTTGCAAGTTATGCAATGCTGGGAGATATCCATATAGCTGAACCTGGAGCTTTAATTGGTTTTGCCGGTCCGAGAGTAATTAAACAGACTATAGGTGAGGATCTGCCGGAAGGATTTCAGAGAGCTAAATTTCAACAGGAGCACGGGTTTGTGGATTTAGTAGTAAACAGAAATAATATGAAGGAAAAACTAATTAAAATTCTTGAATTTTTTATTGACAAGGAGAAGCCGGTCAATGTTTGATAACCCTCTGATTCTTATTACAAATGATGATGGTATTAATGCTCTAGGATTATCAGAATTGTATAATGAGTTGAAGAAAATAGGTGATGTCAGAATAGTTGCTCCTGCAGTAGAATGCAGTGGAGTAGGGCATGGAATAACTATACTGGATCCTCTCCGAATAAATAAAATTTATAATAACAGTACTTTTTATGGATATGCTGTTAATGGTACTACAGCGGATTGTGTGAAAACAGCAGTATTTTCCCTTTTTGAGAAAAAACCTGATATTGTTATTTCTGGTATTAATCTTGGTCCGAATACAGGAATTAATATGTTCTATTCAGGAACTGTATCCGGAGCAGCAGAAGGTGCAATTTTAGGCATACCGTCATTTGCAGTTTCTCTTGCAACTTTTAAGGATCCTGATTATACATATGCTGCTAAACTTTCAAGAAAATTTGCAGAAAAAATATTGAAGAATGTAATTCCAAAGGGAATTTTTTTTAATCTCAATATTCCTCCTTGTCCGGAGAAACAAATAAAAGGGATTAAAGTTACTTCACAGGGCCGGGCGGTTTATAAAGAAAAATATGATAAACGGCGAGATCCCTTTGGTCGTAAATACTACTGGCTGACAGGTCAAAAAATTAAACAAAAAAATGATTTAAAAATGGATGAAGGGGCAGTCCAGGCTGATTATGTTTCTATTACTCCTCTGCATATTGATTTGACAAATTATGCATTTATAAAAGAACTAAAAGAATGGGATATTTAAAATTTATATTAAAGAAAGGCTGATGATTGGAAGAAGGTATTATAATTCTTGATTTTGGTTCTCAATACACCCAGCTTATTGCCCGAAGAGTGAGGGAACACAGAGTTTACTGTGAAATATTACCATTTAATACCAAGATAGAGAAAATTAAATCCAAAAATCCCCGGGGTATTATCCTTTCAGGGGGGCCATCCAGTGTAATTTCTGATCATGCTCCTTTACCGTCTGAAGCATTATTTAAATCCGGGATACCTATATTAGGTATTTGTTATGGCTTGCAGCTTATTGGTAAATTTTTTAAAGGAAAAGTAAGCAAAGCCCAGAGAAGGGAATATGGGTATGCAAAATTTGTGGTTGATGATAAAAATAATTTATTTTATGATTTGCCGGATACATTTGATGTCTGGATGAGTCATGGAGATCGTATAGAAAAGCTGCCGGAGGGTTTTAATCCAACCGGACATACTGATAATGCACCAATTGCAGCAATTGCAGATGGGAAGAGAAGAATATTTGGAATACAGTTCCATCCTGAAGTTGTGCATACATCCAGAGGAAGTGATATATTACGGAATTTTTTATACCGGATATGTGAGTGTTCAGGTAATTGGACCCCAAGGCAATTTGTTGATTCGACTATAGATACTATCAGAGAACAAGTTGATGATAATAAGGTTATTTGCGGAGTTTCAGGAGGAGTTGACTCCACAGTAACTGCATATTTATTGCACAGGGCAATTGGAGATAGCTTTATACCAATCTTTGTTAATAACGGATTACTCAGGAAAGATGAATCTGAAGAAGTTCAACAGGTTTTCAGTAATATGAATCTTCATTATATTGATGCAACAAATGAGTTTTTAAAAAATTTAGAAGGAGTAATTGATCCGGAAAAAAAACGAAAAATCATAGGAAGAAAATTTATAGAAATATTTGAAAGAGAAGCAAAGCACATAGGGGATATTTCCTTTCTGGCCCAGGGCACACTCTATCCGGATGTTATTGAGAGTATTTCTACCTGGGGTCCTTCTGATACCATAAAATCACATCATAATGTTGGCGGTCTGCCGGATAAGATGAACCTTACTCTGATTGAACCTCTCAGAGAGTTGTTTAAGGATGAAGTAAGGGCAGCTGGTGAAGTGCTTAATATTGGTGAAGAAATTTTAATGCGACATCCTTTTCCCGGGCCGGGTTTGGCTATAAGAATTTTAGGAGAAGTCACTGAAAAAAGATTAAGACTGCTTCGAGAAGCAGATGATATTTTTATTACTGAATTGAAAAAACATGGATGGTATGATAAAGTCTGGCAGGCCTTGGTTGTTCTTTTACCAGTTCAAAGTGTTGGAGTAATGGGTGATGAGAGGACCTATGAGAATGTTGTCTGTTTGAGATCAGTGAACAGCCTGGATGGAATGACTGCTGATTGGTCAGCATTACCGATAGAACTGTTACAAAAAGTATCTAACAGAATAATAAATGAGATTAAGGGAATAAATAGAGTGGTTTATGATATTAGTTCAAAACCACCGGCAACAATTGAATGGGAATAAAAAAATGAGGGTATCAGAGTTATGTGTGGAATTATTGGATATACCGGTAAAAACAATAAGGTAATTCTACCGCTGCTCATTAACGGTTTGAAAAGACTTGAGTACAGGGGATATGATTCAGCGGGTATTACAGTACTGAAAAATAAAAAAATATGGGCAAAGAAAACCAAAGGAAAAATCCATACTCTGGAACAAGCAATAAGTGAGGAAAATATCACTTCTAGTATCGGAATTGGACATACACGATGGGCAACCCATGGAGAGCCTTCCCAGATCAATGCACATCCTCATTTTGACTGCAGTCATAATATTGCTCTTGTACATAATGGAATAATTGAGAATTATAAAACTCTGAAGTCAAAATTGATTTCTGATGGACATAAATTTATATCTAATACAGATTCAGAAGTTTTAGTACATTTAATTGAGCATTTTTATGAGAAAGATATGGAAGATGCTATCAGAAAAGCTCTCCGGATTGTGGAAGGTACTTTTGGTATTGTTCTATTGTCCACTTATACTCCAAATAAAATATTTGCAGCACGAAGATCCAGTCCCCTGGTTATTGGTTTAGGAGATGGTGAATCTTTGGTTGCTTCTGATGGTTCGGCACTGGTGGAGCATACCAGAGAAGTTTTATATTTGGAAGATGATGAATTAGCAGTTATTGACTCAGATAAAGTGTCAATTAGGACATTACAAAACCATAAAGTAATACGGGAAACAGAAACACTGCCTTTTGATTTAATGAATATTCAGAAAGACGGATATTCTCATTTTATGTTAAAAGAAATCGATGAGCAGAATCAGACAGTTTTAGATTCCATGCGAGGCAGAATCATACAGGAAGAAGGAAATGTAAAATTGGGCGGTTTAGATGGATGGTGGGATAAGATTGTAAAAAGTAAACGATTTATCATAACAGCTTGCGGAACATCCTGGCATTCAGCTTTAATCGGAAAATATCTTATTGAGAAGCTCGCCAGAATTCCGGTTGAAGTAGCATACAGTTCAGAATTTCGATATAGAGATCCAATATTATCTGAAAATGATACTGTCATCGCAGTCAGTCAATCTGGAGAGACGGCAGATACTCTTGCAGCTGTGAGAGAGGCAAAAAACAAGGGAGCACTAAGCCTGGGAATATGTAATGTGGTGGGAAGTTCAATAGCCCGGGAAACTCATGCTGGTATTTATTTACATGCCGGACCAGAAATCGGTGTGGCATCTACAAAGGCATTTACCTCACAGGTTATTGTATTAACCTTATTTGCTGTATGTCTTGGTCGCAGAGGATTGCTTTCTGCAGAAGCAGGGTTGGACATCACCCAGGAGCTTATAGAAATACCTAAAAAAATTGAAAAAATATTGAAACGAAAAGAAGAAATAAAGAGGATTGCTTCTGAATTAGTAGATAGTGAAAATGCATTATATTTAGGTCGGGGTTTTAATTATCCGGTTGCTCTGGAAGGGGCCTTAAAAATGAAAGAAATATCATATATTCATGCAGAGGGGTATCCTGCGGCAGAGATGAAGCATGGTCCAATTGCTCTTATTGATGAAAAAATGCCGGTAATCTTTATCGCTGTTAAGGATCCGGTATATGAGAAAGTATTAAGTAATATTGAAGAGGTAAAAGCAAGAGGAGGGTGGATTATTGCCATAATTAATGAAGATGATGATGAAGTAAGTAAAATTGCTGATCGGGTCATTAAAATATCAGAAGTACAGCAATGTCTGAGTCCGGTATTGACTGTTATACCTTTGCAGTTATTAGCCTATTATACAGCAGTTTTTAAAGGGTGTGATGTTGATCAGCCCAGGAATCTTGCTAAAAGTGTTACTGTTGAGTAATTGAAGAGGAGGAAAAATGATAAAAAGGTATATGATAATTGTTATAGTTTTACTGTCAGGATTATGTGTAGGGTCTCAAAGAGTTAATGCACAGCAAAATCTTGCAGTGGATACTCTTTTTTATGAAGGAGTAAATTATTATAATAATAAAAATTATAAACAAGCTTTAGAAATCTTTCAACTTTTAGATAGAGTATATGATGATCATGCCCGTTTAACAGCTTCACTGTTAATGCAGGGAAAATCATATTATCATCTTGGTACTTATAAAAAATCATTGGATAGATTTGATACATTAATAAATGAATTTCCGGGCAGTTCTTATTATGATGATGCGTTATTTAATAAAATGTTAGTGCATTATAAGATGGGAATGATGAAAATAGCTGTAATCAATGGAATCAAGCTTCTGGATCATGGTGGGGATGAACGCATTTTGAGGATGGGTGCTGATTTTGCGACGAAAATAATGAAGACAAAGATGAATATACCAGAATTAAAAGAACTTTTACAGGAAGTACAGGGTGAAAGAGGCAAAGCAGCAGTAACTTTACAAATTGCTCAGAAGGAAATAGATAATCAGCATTATCAGACGGTTATACAGCATATTAATCAATTTTTAGAACTTTATCCTGAAAGCAGATATAAAGCCAGGATGGAATCAATGCTCGCCAAAGCTGTAAGACTTGGCAAAGATAAAATGAAAATCGGTGTAATTTTACCCCTGAGCGGAGATAATTCAGAACAGGGAAATAAATTACTGAACGGTATAAGATTCGCAGTGAAAAAATTTAATCAGGAGTCAGGGAACAGAATAGAAATCGTGTCATATGATTCCGAAAGTGATATTATAAAAGCAATTAATGTAGCTAAAAAGTTAGGAGAAAATGCAGAAATAATTGCAATAATTGGTGAGTATGAAGATAATATTACTGCTGCGGTAGCAGGAGTAACCCAGTCTTTTGGAGTTCCGCTGATTGCTCCCACTGCTGTTATGAACGGTATAACCACTGTTGGAGAAGGTATTTTCCAGCCCCGCGGTAGTTTAGATATGCAGGGTGAAATCTTAGCTGATTATGCAGTAAACGGTCTTGGATTAAAAACCTTTGCTATCCTTGGTTCTGGTGATGAATATGGAAGGAAGTTAAGAAATTCTTTTACCGGAAAGGTTACCGGACTGGGGGGAGAAATTTTAGTAGAGCAGTGGTATTATGAAGGAGCAGAGCAGCTGAAAACTCAGTTTGAAGAAATCCGGAAAGCCGGGATTCAGAAAATGATCGAAGACTCATTAATAATTATGGTAGAAAAAGAAGAGTGGGAAGAAAAATATTCAGAACAGCAATTTCAGGATGGTACTCTTTATGTAAAGAAATCTATACAAGCCTTAGTTGATTCCACAGAACTAAAAGTGACAAGTATTGATGCAATATTTTTCCCTATCAAAAAGGAAGAATTAGTGTACGTCGGATCACAATTTGCTTTTTTTAATATTGATTGTCGTCTCTTTGGAAGTTCCTATTGGTATGATGAAGAATTTTTACATAAATATGACAGTTATATAAAAGGTATTTATTTTGTCACTGATATCTATATTGATGAATCAGATTATAGTTATATACAGTTTTTGAATAATTACAGAACAGCATTTGGAATAACTCCTACAATGTTGGATATTGCCGGGTATGACAGTGCTGATTTAATATTAGGAGTTATCTCTGAAGAAATTATGCTACGGGAGAATATTACGAAATCTTTATCCGAAATTAAAAATTTTAATGGGATAGGATTTGATGTTTCTTTCAATGATATGAGGGTTAACACCCGATTACCGCTTTTACAATTTAATGGAATAGATGTTATACAAATAAAATAGGATATTGGATGTTTTTTGAAAAAGTTGGTGATCTTTTTATAGGAAGATTCGCAGAGCTTTTTTCCGAGAATATAAGCCATGGTTTCAGTGCCCGTAAAGGAGGAGTCAGTAATCCTCCCTACAATACTCTGAATCTTGGGCTCAATACTGATGATCAATACTGTAATGTTGTAGCAAACAGAGAAAGATTTTTTAAAACAATCAGGATTTCTGAGAGAAAAGCAGCCATTCCACAGCAGGTACATGATAACAGAGTACAAGTAATTACAAAACCAGGTTTTTATACCGATACTGACGGATTAATTACTCAGGTTCCCGGAGTTGTTCTTACCATACAGACAGCTGATTGTGTTCCAATATTTTTATATGAGCCGATAAAAAGGGTGATAGGACTTGTTCATGCCGGATGGAGAGGGACATATAAGAATATCACCAGTAATGTTATCAATGCCATGATTAAGAACTGTAGTGCAAAAGCTGAAAAGATCAATGCTTTTTTCGGCCCTTCTATTGGCCCCTGCTGTTATAAAGTAGGTGATAACGTCATAGAAAAATTTTCATCAAAATATATCTATAATAATTATCTTAATCTGTGGTTATGTCTTTACGATCAGTTATTAGAAACAGGATGTATACCGGAGAATATTCATATGAGCAGATTATGTACTGCCTGTTATCCGGAATGGTTTTTTTCTCACCGGAGAGACAACGGCAAAACCGGTAGAATGATAGCCTTTATTTTTTTTAGAGAAAATACTTGACTTTATGAGGAATAAGTTAGATATTTACGGAGAATGAAATCACTTGTTATTTATCAACGGAGTAGGAAAATGAAAAAATTAACATTACTTTTAGTTGTTTTATCAATGATACTTGCATCATCGATATGTGGTCAGGATATTATGGATAAATCATATGTTGGCGGTTCTTTAGGAATTTGGTATGGTGTGGGCTTTTCGGCAAATTTTGAGAAAATTTTTAAGGAAGTTGAAGATTTGGGTGTACTTGGTTTTGGAGCAGAAGCCGGATTTGCGACCAAAAAAAGCAGTTATAACTGGTATGGCGGGGAATATGGATGGAAATATACATATATCCCTATTTTTGGTTTTATTTCATTTCATTATAAATTAGATAATCCAAAACTAGATCCGTATGCCCGTGCCGGTCTTGGATATGTTATTGTAAGTGCTTCTGAATATGGAGATTATACAGGAAATTGGGCATCTGCTACAAATTCTTATTTTGACTTTGCAGGTCAGGCTGGGATCCGATATAATGTTTCACCTAAAATATGGTTAAGAGCAGCAGTCGGCACACCCTGGATAGCCAGTTTTGGCGCTGATATAGTATTATAGTACTTACATTTATAATTAATTATATTAAAAAACATAAAGAATTATTAACTTTAAAACATGAGTGGTTTCATTATTATTTAATAAAAAATATGTATAAAATTAAATTTTTTTAAAGCTCTGCGTTAGTTGCAGAGCTTTTATTTTTTTCAAAAAAAATACTTGACTTTATCAGAAAAAAGGTAGATATTTATGAAAATAAAACCATTTATAATTAATCAGTGTAATTAACCAGTGGAGGAGAAAATGAAAAAGTTTTTATCCGCAGGAGTATTGGTAGTTTTTATTTTAAGTTTTTCTGGATTATACGCACAAACAAATATTGGGTTTAATGGAATTGGCGGATTTGCAGGATTGGCTATGCCGGAAGATCCGATTGACAACACATTTGCATTAGGTATCAAAGCTGCTCTTGGAACAATTTTCACACCAGATCTGGCATTTGAAGCAGATCTGGCTTTCTGGAGTAAAAACTATGAGCATACTTATTATGAGTGGAGTTATACCCAAATTTATGTATCTGCTATGGGAAAATATCATTTTTCTTCCGGTTCTGATTTGCAGCCCTATGCCGGCGGCGGATTAGGATTTGTACATCAGTCTGTAAAAGCTGAATATACAGGCCCATCCTATCCGTATATGAACTTGACCAAAACAGCGGGAGTGATGGCTACAGAAAGTTCTGATTCAGAAATTGATTTATGCATCCATATCTTAGGCGGTATTGAATATCAGCTTTCTGATATGCTCAAAGGATTTGCAGAAGCCCGGTATTCTCTGGGCGGTGCTGACACCTTTTTTATCCTGGCAGGTGTGATGTATAATTTACAAAAATAATGTTCTTAATACTGAGTATTATAAAAGACAAAAAAGGCTCTGCAGTAACTGCAGAGCCTTTTTTATTCAGTACTTATAATTGTTTTTTTATAAATTAATTTATATATTAAACCCAGAAATTATCAATATTCCTGTTTTTTGACTCACTGCAAAAGATGGAGGAAAAGATTATTGATAAAAAGTATTACTTATATTGTACAATTTGTTTTATTAAGCATGTTTTTTTTCTGTGGGGGGAGAGAGGGTAACAACACAATGAAAACAATCAATCCAGATGAACTGAAAACATATTCTCTTACCAATAAAAATAAATGTTCAGTAAGGATTACCAATTTTGGAGCTTCAGTGATGTCACTGAAGGTACCGGATAAAAACGGAAGAATTGGTGATGTTGTTTTAGGATATGAGACGCCTGAAGAATATATAGAAGGCAATCCCTATTTTGGTGCTACTATCGGGCGGTACGGGAACAGAATCTGTAAAGGAAGGTTCGTGTTAGACGGAAAAGAGTATTCTCTGCCGATTAATAATGGCAACAATCATTTACATGGCGGTCCTCAGGGATTTCATAATGTGATCTGGGCAGTAAAGGATTATTGTGATGACAATGATCAGCATTTTATAGAGTTAGAGTATGTCAGTAAAGATGGTGAACAGGGTTATCCCGGAAAGGTAACTGTAACAGTTAAATATACTTTAACTGATGAAAATGAATTGATCATTGATTATGAAGCAGTTACTGATAAAAAAACCATTATCAATCTAACCCATCATTCCTTCTTTAATCTTAAAGACGGCGGTAAGAGTACCATTTTGAATCATACGTTAAAGATACTGGCTGATACATATACACCGGTAAACAGTGAGCTCATACCCACAGGTGAGATTAAACCGGTTGATGGAACCCCCATGGATTTTACTGAATGTACAGAAATCGGGAAAAGGATCAATAAGGATTTTATTCAATTAACCTATGGAGAAGGCTATGATCATAACTGGGTGCTGAATAAACAGACTGATTCTTTGGCATTGGCTGCAGTGGTATGTGAACCTGAATCAGGAAGAAAAATGGAAGTGTATACCACAGAGCCCGGTCTGCAGTTTTATTCCGGAAATTTTCTTGACGGTTCTGACCAGGGCAAACAGGGAGTTACCTATGAGTACAGAACCGCTTTTTGTCTGGAAGCACAGCATTTTCCTGATTCTCCCAACCATGATAATTTTCCTTCTACTGTTTTACTGCCCGGAGAAAAGTATATTCAAAGAACTATATATAAATTTTCAACAGAAGAGTAACTATGAAACAGATTATATATTATGTGTTCATTATTTTTTGGTTTTCAAATGCTTTGAGTCAGGTTTTACATCATATCTCTGTTAAAGAAAATAATACATTTTCTGCGTGTAGAATCAATCAGTCTAAGGTTATATCACCCAAAGCAATTCCTTTATTCAGTTTTAATCATAATAATGAGAAAATATACAGCTCTCAATTGTCGTTGTTAAATGAAAAGAAGATTAAGGTTACAGTAGAGAGACATAAGAAAACCTCTTCCGGATTACATTATACAATTGTGATTAAGAATTCAGGTTCAGATACAGTGGAGATATCCAATCTGATTCCCTTTGGAAAATCTGATAGTAAGACCTATATAACTTCCATCGGTCCTTGGGCTCTTGCACGTGCGAAGTTGTTCCGTCCTGGATATGGACCTATAAATGTTACCTTGCCGGATAATGTATGGCATCTGGGATATGCTTCTATCCCGATGAATGATATATATTCTTTATGTGCTTTGATAAGAAGGGATGAGTATGAAAAAGCTCAGAGACACAGGTACAAGATGGTGGTTTATCCTTCCGGAAAAGTGGGTTATAATTTTTATGTTGAAGCATTTCAGGGTAACTGGCATAATGGATTAAAATTTATTTTTCAGAAAAAATTTCTGTATGATCTGCAAACATTTGACAACACTTTATACCAGAGAAAGGATTTACAATGGATACGGGATGCCTATCTTATCAATTTAATGTTTGCCTGGGATCATAATTATTATGATTATAAGAATCATAAATATACTGTTTTTGAGTTTTTGCAGCAGTCTGATAAATATTTCGGGCATTATGATATTCTGGGAATATGGCCGACCTGGCCACGGCTGGGAATCGATGAAAGAAATCAGTGGGACATGTACAGAGATCTTCCGGGCGGATTAGATAAGACAAGAAATATTTCCCATAAATTACAGCAATCAGGTACAAAATTTTTTATTGCCTACAATCCCTGGGATAAAAGTACACGTCAGGAAGATCAGTTTAAGGGAATGGCTTCTCTTATAAGCAGTATTGATGCTAATGGTGTCGTCCTTGATTGCAGAGGAAGTTCTAGTAAAAAACTGCAGAATACAGCTGACAGGGTAAAACCCGGGGTGATTATGTACAGTGAAGGGATGCCGGTCACCAAAGATATGCCGGGAATTCTGGCCGGAAGAGTACACGATGCTATTTACCTTCAGCCGCCTTTAAATCTCAATAGATTAATTAAACCGGATATTTCCATTTTTCGGGTTTGCCAGCTCAGTGAAGGCAGAATACACCGGGAAACAGCAATATCTTTTTTTAACGGGTATGGAACTGAGATCAATACCTTTGCTCCGGGACGTCCGGCATGGATGGAAGAAGAATATGATTATTTAGGAAAAACTGTAAAAATTCTAAGAGAAAATTCATCTCTTTTTAACAGTTATGATTTTACTCCTCTAATAGATGCTCTGGCGGACAGTATATGGGTTAACAAATGGAGTAAAAGGGATAAAACTATGTATACCGTGTTAAGTTTCAAGCCCAATGGCTATGCAGGTCCGCTGTTTGAAGTACAGGAAGGTGATAATGCACATTTTGTCAGTATCTGGAATCATGAAGAATTGATACCTTTTCAGACTGATTCAGCCACTTATATACCGGTCAGGATTAAAAGTTTTAACAGGAATTGGCTGAACACCAGAAGAGAGGGAAATGTTGATTGTATCGTAAAGTTTCAAGAAAATTTAACTGTTAAGTATTTTGATGACAGCCTAAAAATCAATACTTCTGTTGGTGACAGTATCTGTATATGGAAAGGGGATAGCAGGTATAATCAGAAGCCGTTTATCAGCCTTAATAAAAAAATAAATTTAAAACTGGCTGAGGTGTTTGGCCGGTTTGAAGGTAAATTGATCATTCAGTTATTTAAAGGCGGTGAATTAGAAGATGAAAGAATGGTTTATCGTAAACCCGGAAAACCAGTTTTAGTGAGCGAAGTCTGCAGGACAGGTCAGGAGGGGAAAAAACCAGAGAATATGATTAAAATCCCTTCCGGAAAATTTATGTTTTATGCTTTTAATAAGGATCAATTTATTCCTTATCCGGATAATGCTGATTCTTCCCTGGTTAACATAAAAGAATTTTATATTGATACTTATCCGGTTACTAACAAGCAGTATTACAAATTCATCAAACAATCGACATATACACCCCGGGATACAGCCAACTATCTCAGGCACTGGATAAAAGGTAAATATAAACAAAGTGACGCCAATAAGCCGGTTGTGTATGTCAGTCTCAAAGATGCAAAAGCATATGCTCGGTGGGCAGGAAAGAGACTCCCAACAGAAGCTGAGTGGCAGTATGCAGCACAGGGAACAGATGGAAGAACGTGGCCCTGGGGTAATGCAGATGATTCCACTAAATATAATATCTCAGGAGAGCTTGAGCCGGTGGGACAGCATCCTGAAGGAGCCAGTGCTTTTGGAGTGCAGGGTCTGGTTGGTAATGTGTGGCAGTTAACGCAGGATATGTATGATAACGGCAGCTACTATTTTGTTATGATGAGAGGAGGGAGTTATTATAATCCCACTTCCAGTCAGTGGTATGTAAAGGGAGGACCGCAAAAGTTATATGACCGGCAGATGCTGCTTTTAGTATCTCCGGGTTTAAACCGGAACAGTACGATTGGATTTCGGTGTGTGATGGATATTGAATAATCTAGAATGAGATCTTTATCGAAATTATAGAATATGGAGAAGGGAAAAAAGGAAAATGGAGAAGTATTGGTTATCATGTATAAGGTATATGGTATATGATATGGAAAGATTCAGTTGATCCTGTTAATCCTGTCTGAACTCGGAAAGATAAAAATGGTGATAACATTAAGAAGGTCAGGAAGGAATAAAATTCAAAAGAAAAAAGATAAAGGATAAAAGATAAAACGGAACGTTAGAACTTTAGAGGATTTACGTTCAGAAGTCAGAAACCAGTGGCCAGAGGACAGAAAGACCGCAGACCATGGACGGCAGACTGCGCAGTACTTTCAATATTTTGGGAACGCCAGAACTATAACAGGAACGTGTTTGTTACATTAAAAGGGAATGTTATTGTTACATCATGGAAATAGATAAAACAGAAATAAAATGGGAATATATACCGGTAACAGTTCTTGTACTGTTGATTATTGTTTCTTTTTTTACATCAAGCTGTTCTGATAAGAAAATCAGTATTGGATTTGTGACTCGTAACAATATTGAAAATGAGAAAGAGATCAGGGCAGCATATACTTTTTTAACAGATAACAAAAATTATAATCCTAAAAAGATCAGTTTTGAAGAGATTGCTCAAAACAATTTTATTTTATCAGATTTTGATCTGGTCTGGTTTCATGATCCGGATACAGGTGAATTCGCTGAATCTGACATCAGTAAAAGAGTGTTTAATGCTTTTAAAAATTATATAGATAAACAGGGTAATCTACTACTTACCCAGAATGCATTTAAATTATTGTCGATCCTGGGATTGGAAGAAAACGAACCACAGACTATAAGTGTTGAGGTCAAAGATCAGGGATATGGAAGAAAAAGAGGATTTCATTCTTTTCGTACTCATCCTATTTTTAAACATTTGTACGGAGGTGCATATGTTTTTAATCCTGTTAAGGATACATTAATCCGACAGATAGGTTATTTTAATTTTCAGAAGAAAACCAGTGGTAACATTGTTGCAGTTGATCGTGCATATATCAGATTCAAAGAAGACAAAAAACTAATCTTGGAATACAAAAATGGAAATGGTAAAATTATTTCCATAGGATCCTATATACAATTTTCAACTGAAAATTACAATCAGCAGCATTTAGAATTATTTTTCCATAATGTAATTAATTATTTAACTGATAGAATCAAAGGAGAACAACACTATTGGCATCAGGATGATTGTACGGTTCAGAAATTTTCATCTGAAACTGATACCCTGAAGTTTCCGGATTCTTTTCAATGGAGAAAAAAACAAAGTGAGATTATTCTCACTCGGGATAAAGCTACAGATTATCCCTGGGATATGGCTGGTCAGCGTATGGTCATTATGGGGAATGAGAACGCAGGAATTGAGGAGATCTGGTCCCATCCGATCATGGTTTTACGGGACTATGAAATCGGATACAGATTTATTTCTGATAAGAGAATTCACTGGCTTTCCGATAATGATCCAGAAATAGCAATTGAACCACATGCCTTTACCCGAACGTATACTATAGAAAATTGCAGTTTAACTGAGATTATTACTACTGATATTACCAGACCGGTTGGCATTATTCATTATGATTATACAGGGACAAAACCTGTACATCTCTATCTAAGATTTAAAAGTAATTTAAGGTATATGTGGCCTTACTCTTCCCGGGTTTTTGGCTCTTTGCATTATGACTGGAACAGGAAAGGGAATTATTTTATCATAAAAGATAAGTCCGGAGATTTCTCTTCGATAATCGGAACCAATAAAATTCCTCAGCAGAATATGATAGGTCAGTTTGGTGCAGTCAGCTTCAAAAATGAACAGCTCGTGGGCACACCCGGCTCTGCATTTCAGGTTTATGCTTTATCTGAATTTCTGCTCTATGATCAGGATTCATTTGATGTAATAATCTCTTCCAGCAGTCAGGGAGCAAAAAAATGTAAGGATCACTATTCTGAAGCGGTTAGAAAACCATATTCGATATATACCAGTAGTTATACATATTACCAGAATTTATTACATGAGAAACTAAGGGTAACTGCCCCGGATCCGATTTTTAATGAAGGGTACACATGGGCATTGATCGGAACAGATAAATTTTTTGTTCATACTCCAGGAATAGGAAAATCTCTGGTGGCTGGATATGCCACGACAGCTCATGGCTGGGATGGCGGGCAGGAAGTAAGCGGAAGACCCGGTTACGCCTGGTATTTTGGCAGAGATGGTCAATGGAGTGGTTTTGCTTTGAATGGTTACGGTGATTTTGAAAAAGTGAAAGAGATATTAATTCAGTATCTTGATTTTCAGGATATATCAGGGAAGATATATCATGAGCTAACTACCTCAGGAGTAGTGCACTATGATGCTTCAGATGCTACTCCCTTATTTTTGATTCTGGCCGGAGATTATCTTCGTCATTCAGGAAATAAAGAATTCATCCAGAGTAACTGGAGAAAAATAAAAAAAACTATAGATTACTGCTATTCTACTGATACGGATAATGATAAACTGATTGAGAATATAAATGTTGGGCACGGATGGGTTGAGGGCGGTCATTTATATGGAGGAAAATCCACTCTTTATTTATCTTCATGCTGGGCGGAAGCCTTAAAACAGGCTTCGTATATGGCAAATGTTTTAGGTAAAACTGCAGAATCTGAAAAATACAAAGAAGATTATGATGCAGTGGCGAGAATAATTAATCAGAAATTCTGGAATGCAGAAACCGGCTGTTTCAATCACAGTGTCACTGAGGACAGGAGTTTTATCACCGATGTTACTGTCATGCCGTCAATACCGCTTTATTTCAATCAAATTCAGGATTATAGTAAAAGCCAATCTGTTCTGGACAAAATTGCAGCCAATAATTTTTCTTCAGAGTGGGGAGTAAGAATTGTCAGTGAAGCAAGTGAACATTTTAATCCCCGGGGGTATCATACCGGCAGTGTCTGGCCCTTATTTACAGGATGGACAGCACTGGCAGAATATAATAATTATAAACCTTTCCAGGGATTTCAGCACCTCATGGATAACCTCGTTATCTATAAAGACTGGTCTCTGGGATATATTGAAGAAGTTTTACATGGTGCATCGTATAAACCATCAGGTGTGTGCAGTCATCAATGCTGGTCAGAAACTATGATACTCCAGCCTCTTATTGAAGGTATGCTTGGACTCGAACCTTCTGCTCTGAGAAATACTTTATCATTCTCCCCCGTATTGCCATTTCACTGGAATACGTTCAGGGTAGAAAATATACGGGTAGGCAATACTTTGTTGCATATGGATATGATTAAAAAAAATAATAAAGTATTTTATCATTTTACTCAGAACCATAAAGCCGGACTAAACATTGATTTTAAACCGGTATTTCCTCATACAACTGTCATTAAAACTATCACTGTAAACGGAGAAGAAATTAATATTAACTTAAATAAACATTCATCCTTGACAATTCCTGAATTTGACTTTATTATTAAAGATACAGTTATGGTGGAAATTGAATATCAGGGTGGTATATATGTGATACCGGATTTTATTATACCCGAAACCGGTGAAACAGCAGAGGGATTACGGGTGATATCTCAGAATTTTGAGAATAACAGATTTCTTATAAACCTGGGAGCTCCCGCAGGAAGCAGTTATAATATTACTGTATTTTTGGGGGATTCAATACCAGAAAAGATCCTGCATGCATCTATCCTGAAAAAAAATAAAAATATATATATGTTAAAGATTGATTTTGAAGAAAATTCTTCTAAGTATGTAAAAAAACAAGTTATAATTGAGTTGTAACATTTTTATATTAGTTGAATGATATGGGAAAAGTAAAAACTGTTTATGTTTGTCAGTCATGCGGTTATGAATCTCCAAAATGGATGGGAAGATGCAGTGAATGTGGGGCCTGGAATTCATTTGTAGAAGAAGTCAGGGATAACAGAAAAAGTTCTTTGACAAAGTCTTATCAAAAAGGTAAAGTGGTAAAGATTTCTGAAATACCACTTATAGATAAACACAGGATACTTACTGGTATTTCAGAATTTGACAGGGTTTTAGGAGGTGGAATTGTAAATGGTTCTATATTTTTAATCGGAGGTTCCCCAGGAATTGGTAAATCAACCTTACTGCTTCAGATTTGTCATTGTCTTGCAGAGCAAAGTAAAAAGGTGCTGTATATTACTGGTGAAGAATCATTAACCCAAATAAAAATTCGTGCCCGCAGATTGTCTATAGATGTCAGTGAATATATGTTGTTAGATGAAACAGATGTTGACAGTATTATTGAGCATATAAATAATATAAAACCTGAACTGGTAGTAGTTGATTCAATACAAACACTCCGTTCTGCTGAACTGGAAAGTCTGCCTGGGAACGTAAGTCAGGTGAGATTCTGCGGATATAAGCTAACTGAATGTGCAAAAAAAATACAGATACCGATCTTTATGATCGGCCATGTTACCAAAGAGGGAAATATTGCCGGACCCAGGGTTTTAGAGCATTTAGTCGATGGATTGCTGATAATGGAAGGAGATCAGCAGCATCTTTACAGAATACTCAGAGGAGTAAAAAATCGTTTCGGGTCTACAAGTGAGGTTGGGTTATTTGAGATGACTGATCAAGGAGTGAAACAGGTCAAGAATCCTTCCGAATTTTTGATTTCCCAAAGGTCCGATAATATTCCCGGTTCAGTAGTAACTGTCAGTTTAGAGGGGACACGTCCTCTGATGGTGGAAGTACAGGCACTAGTCAGTCCTACCAGTTACGGAATACCCCAGAGAACCTGCACCGGGGTGGAACAGAAAAGATTATCAATGATTTTAGCAGTGCTGGAAAAAAGAGTAAGACTGAAATTTGGTAATCAGGATGTGTTTATAAATGCTGCGGGCGGCATGAGATTAAGAGAACCGGGGGTTGATCTTTCCATAGCTTTATCAGCTGTTTCCAGTCTTAAAAATAAACCGGTAGATTCATCAACAGCTGTTATAGGAGAAGTTGGATTAACTGGTGAAGTAAGAGGTGTTTCTCAGATGGATAAAAGAGTTACTGAAGCTCAGCGATTGGGATTTAAACAATTGATAGTACCAGAAGTAAGTTTGAAAAAACTGAAGAAAAGAGACGGGATAATCTTCAAAGGGATTACAAATGTAAATGATGCTGTTAATTATTTATTTAAATAAGTATAGTAAAAGATTAGTGTTGATAACATGTTTAAGCTTGAACATACAGATAAAAATACAAAAGCCCGGGCCGGAGTTGTACAAACTTCTCATGGAAGTATTGACACACCAATATTTATGCCGGTTGGTACTCAGGGGACGGTAAAAACACTTACTCCTCATGAGTTAAAAGATCTGGGTTCAGAAATTATTTTGGGAAACACATACCATCTTTTCTTACGACCGGGGACCGAACTTATTCGCAAGTCAGGAGGTCTGCACTGTTTTATTTCCTGGGATAAACCTATACTCACTGACAGCGGAGGATTTCAGATTTTCAGTCTTGCAGCATTACGAAAAATAACAGATAAAGGTGTACGTTTTCAGTCACATATTGATGGAAGTTATCATTTTTTTACTCCTGAAAAAGTTATTGATATTCAACGTACTTTGGGAAGTGATATTATTATGACGCTGGATGAGTGTGCTGCTTATCCCTGTTCCTTGCAGGAAGCTGATAAAGCGGATAATCGAACCCTGAAGTGGGCAGAACAATGTTCAGAACGGTTTCAGGGAACTGATTCTCTCTATGGATATAAACAGCAGTTATTTGGTATAGTACAGGGGAGCACCTATGAAGAGATCAGGGAAAAAAGTATTGAAAAATTGGTAAAAATTGGTTTTAATGGTTATGCTATTGGAGGGCTTGCAGTGGGAGAACCGAAAAATTCAATGCTTGATATTACTGATTTTTGTACAGAGCTGCTTCCTGCATCCCAACCGAGGTATTTAATGGGAGTAGGAAAGCCTGCTGATATTGTAGAAGCCATATACAGAGGAATTGATATGTTTGACTGCGTTATACCTACTCGTAATGGTAGAAATGGAACTGTTTATTCTTTTAATGGTAAAATAGTGTTGAAAAATGCAGAGTATAAAGATGATTTATTCCCAATAGATGAAAAATGCAATTGTTATACATGCAGGAATTTTACCAGAGCCTATATCCGTCATCTTTTTCAGGCTGAAGAAATTTTAGCCTTACGATTAGCATCAATTCACAATTTATATTTTTATATACAATTAGTTAAACAAGCAAGAGAAGCAATAATAAACAATAGATATGCAGAATGGAAAAAAGAAATTTTGAAAAAGTTTTCAGAATAATAGTATATTTAACTAAAAACAAAAGGAGGTAATTGTGATTAATACTTTACTAATGATGTCGATGGGAGGAACTGGAGGAGGAGAAGGAGGTAATCCTCTAGTTGCTTTTTTACCATTTATACTGATTATTGTGATTATGTATTTTCTGATGATTCGCCCTCAGGCCAAGAAGCAGAAAGAACACAAAGCAATGATAGAGTCACTTGCTAAAGGAGATAAGATTATGACTTCCGGAGGCTTAATTGGAACTATAGCCGGTATTAGAGACAAAGAAAATATTTTATTAGTGAAAATTTCAGATGGAGTAAAGATTGAACTTTCTCGGAGTTCTATAGCACAGGTAATAAATAAAAAGTCAGGATGATAAAATAGATGCGTATTGTATTTATGGGTACTCCGGATTTTGCAGTTCCGAGTTTGAAAAAATTATCACAGAGTTCACATGAAGTCACAGGGGTAGTTACAGTTCCGGATTGCAGAAAAGGAAGAGGATTGCAGATAAAACCTTCCCCTGTTAAAAAAGCAGCTGATGAATTGAATTTACCGGTGTTACAGCCTGCAGATTTAAATAATGAAGATTTTCTTTCTGAACTTAAAGATTTTAAGGCAGATTGTTTCATTATTGTAGGATTTTGTATCCTTCCCCCGGTTATTTTTAATATGCCGCCTTATGGAAGTGTTAATTTACATGCTTCGCTCCTTCCTAAATACAGAGGTGCGGCTCCCATTCAGTGGGCATTAATCAAGGGAGAAAAAAAGACCGGGGTAACTACTTTTTTCATCAGAAAAAAAGTTGATACCGGTAATATATTACTTCAGAAAGCTTTAAAGATTGAGAAAAACGATACCTGTGGAACCCTTCATGACAAGCTTGCCAGTTTAGGTGCGGAACTGGTGGTAAAAACTGTTGATTTAATAGAATCCGGTAAAATATCACCCAGTCCTCAGAAAGGTGAACCATGCAAAGCTCCAAAGATTAACAAGGAAACAGGAGAAATTAACTGGAATCATAGCGCTGATAAAATAGTAAATCTTTGTCGGGGTCTTTCACCCAGACCAGGAGTATATACATTCTGGAATGGGAAAAGGGTTAAACTTTTTAAAGCAGAGAGTATAGATGAGAATAGTGATACTCATAATGCACCAGGGACAATTATTAATGCCGGTCCTGATGGTTTGGATGTTAACACAGGAAAAGGAATTGTTCGTTTCAAGGAAGTTCAGCTTGAAGGAAAGAAACGGATGGATACCTGTGAATTCATTCGCGGAACCCATATATCCTCAGGAACTAAATTAGGCTAGTTCTTTATGACAGCTAAGTACAAAGTAAATCCGAGATTAGTAGCAATTTATATTATTGGCAGAGTACTGGAAAGTAAAAGTTATGCTGATATTCTGCTTAACTACTATTTTAAAAAAAATAAGGTTAATATAAGAGATAAACGGTTTATTACAGATCTGGTACACGGTTCTCTGCGCTGGAAGATCAGAATTGACTGGATTCTTAAACGTGCATACAATGGCAAATGGAATCAAGTACCGAATTTCGTAAAATATGTTCTCACTGTAGGACTGTATCAAATTATGTATATGGATAAGGTGCCGAATTATGCTTCTGTTAATGAGGCTGTGAGAATTGCAGTTCAGAAAGAAGGATTAATCTGGGGAAGAGTAGTAAATGGTATTTTGAGGAGGATTATCAGAGATCCGCACATCAGGGAAATTCCTTTATTAAAAAAGGATCCTGTCCGGGCTCTTTCAATAAAATGGGCACATCCGGAATGGCTGGTTGAGAAATGGATTAAAGAATTAGGGGTTGAAAGAACAGACATCCTTTGTAAAGCTAATAATCAAAGACCGATTTTAACTATTCGGATCAATCGATCAGTATCTGTTAAATCAGTAGAAAAAGAGCTGGAATCTGAAAAGATTACTACCAGAAAGTCATCTCTTTTGGATGAGTTTTTAATCGTTAGCAGTGGTGCTCACAGAATTATTACAACTGAAATTTTTAAAAAAGGATATTTCATAATTCAGGATATTAGCGCTGGTTTTGTTTCTTACCTTCTTTCTCCACAACCAGGTGAGGTTATAGTGGATGCTGCAGCAGCACCGGGGGGTAAAGTTACACACTGTGCTGATTTAACAAAAGATAAAGCAGTTATCATTGCTTGTGATCGTCATCCTGTTCGGATCCGAAGAATTGTTGAAAACTATAAACGGTTAGATCTAAAAAATATTTATCCGGTAATCTCAGATAGCAGAAAATTACCTTTAAAAAAACCTGTTGATAAAGTCCTACTCGATGTCCCATGTTCAGGATTCGGAGGATTACGGAGAAAGAGTGAAATAAAATTGCTGAGAGATTACAGACATGTTCTGGATCTGATAAAAATTCAGAATCAGTTAATTAATGCTGCTGCTTCTTACATAAAGCCAGGTGGAGTTTTGGTTTACAGTACCTGTACATTACTTTATGAAGAAAATGAGGGAATAATTGAAACTTTTCTAAAGAATCACAAAGATTTTACAGTAGAGGATGGGAAAAAATTTGTACATTCCGCAGTTGTCACTAAAGACGGATTTGTTAAAACTTGGCCGGATAAACATAATATTAATGGATCTTTTGCTGTTCGTTTAAAGAAAAGAGGGTAAAAAAAGTATGAATTCAATAATTTATTGGTTTAAGGATAAAAAGAATTTATTTATTGGAATCGGATCAACAATTTTAGTTCTGGTGATATTTGTTTTTCTGATGGACTGGATTGTCATGCCCATCTACACTAAACACGGTAATGAGTTGGAATTACCGGATGTTACCGAATTGGAATATCAGGAAGCGAGAAATCTTTTAGAATCCAAAGGGTTTAAAGTTGTAAAAGACAGAGAAAAGTATAATGAATTATATCCGAAAGGTGTTGTATTAAGTCATAGTCCGCCCCCTTTCACTAAAGTAAAAAAAGGACGGAGAATATATCTTATTATCAGTGCAGGTGAACAGAAAGTATCTGTACCTAACTTAGTTGGCAGGTCTGAAAGAGATGCAATATTTTTATTAGAGAAAAACAGTTTACAGCCTGGTGAAATATTCTATGAATATAATAATTATCAACCCAGGGGAGTTGTTTCTGAACAATCTATTCCTCAGGGTACTATGGTAAAGAAAGATACTTTAGTTAATATTATTGTCAGTAATGGAAGAAGACCTGACCGGTTTATTACTCCTGATGTAGTTGGAAGAAGTCTGCTCCAGGCCAAAAAAACAATACGTTCTGCAGGATTAAAAGTAGGTGAAATAACTACCGAGACCTATAATGATTTAGTGCCAGGTACAGTGATACGACAATCAATTGAAGCAGGAGAAGAAGTTGAACAAGGAACAGTAATCAAACTGGTTATTAATAAACTTTAGGAGCGACTGATGAGCCATATAAAAATATATCCGTCTATTCTTTCTGCAGATTTTTCCTGTCTCAGAGAGGAAATACAGCAGGTGGAGAGAGCTGGTGCAGATGGGATCCACCTAGATGTTATGGATGGAAATTTTGTTCCAAATATTACCTTTGGTGCTCCTGTTATTAAAGCAATTAGAAAAACTACAGAATTGCCCTTTTGGGCTCATCTTATGATACAGCATCCTGAGAAATATATCAATGATTATAAAGATGCTGGTGTACAGGGCATTATTTTTCATGCTGAAATCAGTTATGACAGTGTTACATTAGCTTCAGAAATACACGCTGCAGGATTGGAAGCAGGTATATCAATTAATCCTGAAACTGATATTTCAGAAATTTTAGGTTATTTGCCATATCTTGAGCGAGTATTGGTTATGACTGTCCATCCTGGTTTTGGCGGGCAGTCATTTTTATCTGAACAATCGAATAAAATAACAGTAGTGAGAAATAAAGCTGAAGAAATAGATCATAAAATTGAAATTTCTGTTGATGGAGGAGTTAACAAGAATAATGCTGGAGAATTGGTAGAAAAAGGTGTTAATATTCTGGTAGTCGGATCTTCCATTTATAAAAGTGATAATTACGAACAGGCTTTGAAAGATATAAGAAAAAATGCAGAAAAACAGTTCTAGTATGCAAATCAGCAGTGAAATTAAAAGAAAATTGATCCACCTCACAACCATTCTGATTCCGGTTTTATATGGATATTGTAACCGAAGAGAAATGTTGTGGATATCGGGAAGTTTCTTGTTTTTTGCTTTATTAGTAGAAATTGCGAGATTTTTATGGAAACCATTCTCAGATTTTTTTTATAATTTATTTTCTACGCTTTTAAGAGATAATGAAAAACACTGTTTAACCGGTGCAACCTATATTTTTATAGGAATATTTTTATCTATACTTTTTTTTGATAAATGGATAGCCCAGACAGTTATGCTATTTATTATAGTTTCAGATGCATTCAGTGCAGTAGTCGGAAAGGTATGGGGACGCCATAAGATATATGCAGGTAAAACCTTGGAAGGCTGTTTGGCTTATTTGTTTTCCGGTATTATAATAATTTGTTTTATCATAGAGAGTGATTTAATAGTTGGTATTGCCGGTATTATAGCCTCCTTACTGGCTGAAATTTTTATTACCAGAGTGGATGATAATGTCTCAGTGTCAATTATTGGAGGAGGAACAATGCAATTACTTTCTATAATGAATATTTGCTAATTTAGATTATTTGGTTTATATTTAATAGGTATTATTGAAATACGGTAAGTATTATAATACTATTACCAGTTTTATGTAGAAAGGGTAATATGTCATTTCATTTTACACAAGAAGATTTTAAAAAAATTGAAAAAGTCCTTGGTCAATCTTTTGAAAAAAGTGATTCATCTTATAGGATGGTTCTGGAGAATGAATCAGAGAATCGGAAAGTATCGATTGAGATTTTTCATGATATAAAAATTGGACGTCAAACCGGGAATCTTATTTCTGTTTATACGAATGCAACCCACCTTCAGCTTCATTTTTGTTCAGGATATGTCGTGAGTGCAATGTTAGGAGAGGTTACATTTGTAGGTGAACATAATGGCAGACTTGCTGGATTGATCATTGAAAAAGGAGCTGCATGTTCTTTTTATTCTAATGTTGATTCTTCTCTCTTATCGGGAGATTTTACTAAACTCGGACCTGAAATTATGCTTTCAGGAATTGCGCTTTCGCTTGCAGAGGATTTACTTACTGAAGAGAATAAAGATAAATCCCAAAGATAGTATTTCTATCCTTCTTATTACTTAATTACCATTAATATTCAGTAAAAATTATAAAATAATTTTCTAGAATTAACCAAGGAATACCTTATTAATAAAATAAATATTGAAAAAATTGTTGTAGGTCCCCTGGAGACGAATTGTTATTTATTATCAGATCCGGAAATCAAACAAGCTGTGATTGTTGATCCAGGTTTTGAAGGTGAGAGAATTGCCAATAAATTGAAAGATAAAAATTTAACTTTAGATAAGATCCTCATTACCCATGGGCATTATGATCACATCGGAGGAGTCAATACACTAAGAGAAATGACTAATGCTGAAGTTTTTATAAACGAGAAAGATGCCATATGCTTAATAGATTCAAGATATAATTTTTCTGAATTCATAGAAAAAAATTATACTTGTGAACCAGCTGAAAGGAATTTGCTAGACGGGGATATTTTAGAGACAGGTAATATTATTCTAACTGTTATTCCCACCCCCGGGCATTCGAAAGGAAGTATTAGTTTTGCTGGGAATGGTTTTATTATTGTCGGGGATACACTTTTTCAGGGGAGTATTGGGAGAACAGATTTACCAGGTGGGTCTCAGGAAGTGTTATTAGAATCCATTCAAAAAAAAATACTTAGTTTACCAGATAATACAATAGTATATCCTGGTCATGGACCAAGTACAACTGTGGGCCGGGAAAGACAAGAGAATCCTTTTTTTGCTTGAAAATAATCCAACATTTAAGTATTTAGCCAATCATTTCCTTGATCATGCTTTTCTTGACAAAGGATTATCCCAAAATACAATCTCTGCATATAAGAATGATATATACCGATATCTGGATTATTTAGATAAATATAATATAAATAATATTGATAGAGTACAGGAAAAGCATGTTAAAGAGTATATTCAATCTCTTTATAAAGCTGGTATGTCTGCGACAAGTCTGGCCCGGAATATTACAACTATCCGTTTGTTCCATCGTTATTTATTTGGTGAAGATCTCGTTCATTCTGATATTACAGTTAATATAGAATTACCTAAAATCGGAAGAAAGCTACCTGTAGTATTAGAAATTCATGAAGTCGAAAAATTACTGGATCAGCCGGAAATTACTGAAAAAAAAGGATTGAGAGACAGAGCCATTTTGGAGTTTTTATATGCAACCGGAGTTCGGGTTAGTGAGCTTGTTAATCTTGATCAGTCAGATGTTAAATCAGAAGAAGGATTTGTAAAAATATTTGGTAAAGGATCCAAGGAAAGATTAGTTCCGGTGGGTAACGTTGCTCTGGCATTTATAGATAAATATAAACGATTGGTCAGAAATGGGCTTGCTGCAAAAGGGAAAAGCGGAGATTTGCTGTTTCTTAATATGCGTGGCACTGGAATCAGCCGGGTTTCAGTCTGGAAAATTATAAAAAAATACATCAATCAGGCAGGCATTGAAAAAAATGTAAGTCCTCATACTCTACGTCATTCATTTGCCACTCATATGTTGGAAGGTGGTGCGGATCTCCGTTCAGTACAGGAGATGCTGGGTCATTCCGATATTTCCACTACACAAATATATGTTCATTTAGATCGTGAATATTTAAAAGAAGTGATCCAGAGCTTTCATCCCCGGGAACAGAAAACATTTTTTAAGGGTTAATTACAAACTCAGTTAAGATTGATCATAGTTTGAAAATTTAAGTAATGTCTATACAATATCTATAATTGACTTTAAAAAGGGAGGACAGTATGAAACTCAAATCTCTCATTCTAAAGAACAGAAGTTATCGTCGATTTCATCAGAAAAAATCTATTAGCAAAGATACCTTAATTGATCTTGTTGATCTGGCCAGATTGTCTGCTTCAGCTGCTAATCATCAGCCTCTGAAGTTTATCCTTTCAAATACACCGGATACTAATAAAAAAATATTTTCTACTCTTGCCTGGGCAGGATATCTGGAAAAATGGAATGGACCGGAACAGGGAGAGAGACCTTCTGCCTATATAATAATTCTTGGTGATAAAACTATAAAAGAATCTTTCAGTTGTGATCATGGAATAGCTGCTCAGTCAATTTTGTTAGGGGCAGTGGACAAAGGTTTAGGCGGTTGTATATTAGGTTCTATAGACAGAAAAAAATTAAGAGCGATGTTAGATATTTATTCCAAATATGAAATATTGCTGGTGATCGCTCTTGGCAAACCAGTTGAGAAGGTTACAGTCGAAACAGTGGGTAGTGAAGGGAATATTAAGTATTGGAGAGATGAACAAAATGTTCATCATGTTCCAAAACGGTCATTGGAAGAGATTATTGTGGAAGTAAGATAAAGTGCACAGTTTTTAAAAGCTAATATAATATTATGAATTTTGTTGAAGGATAGCTGATTATAACATATTATTTAGTTCAATGCAGGTTTTAAAACTCACATACTTTGCTATAAATTTATAGAATAATGTGTTAATTTATATTAAATAATTCTTTACTTTCAGAGTAATTATCTATATATTTATTTTTCTAAAACATTAAATTATAATTTTAATAAGGTAAAATGCAGATAACATTTAACGAAGATTTAACAAAGAAGATTTTTTATTCTCTTTTTATTGGATTTATTGTTATTAATGCAATATTGATTTTAAATTTACGTCTGTTTCCCTTTATTGATCTGCCTCAACATTTAGCTTATGCAACTATTTATAAATATATTGACCAATCCGGTAATTTCTTTGATCAATATTTTGAGTTTGACAGTCTGTTTTTAAAGTTTAATACTCTGCATGTAGCATTTACTTCTTTGGATATCTGGAATAGTGTTGAAGCAGGTAATAAAATTTTTTATGTGTTATATATCATTCTCTTGCCTGTTAGTGTACTACTATTAATAAAAAAATTGGGAGGTAATTACTGGACAGCCTTACTCTCTTTTCTATTTCTTTATAATTTTAATGTAAGCTGGGGATTTGTTGATTTTATGATGGCTATTCCATTTTGTTTTCTTACTTTAAATATTCATTATGATTATATAACTAAACAATCATTTAAAAATATCATTCTTTTATTAGTGTGTTTTATCTTTCTCTATCATTTACACTTACTTTCTTCTTTGTATATATTAGGATTAATTTTACTTCAACATTTTATATTTAATAAAGATTCCTTTAAGAAATTATTTTCCAAAGGAATAGTATACCTACCCTTTATCTGTTTAATTCTGTGGGGGGTGGTAATAAAATTACAAGACGGTTCAGGTTACGATCCTGGTCGAAATTCAATTGATCTTATCTTTGATTATTATAAAAATGATTATTTGTCTTCTGCCAAATACAGATTAGGTGGTGTCTTTTTCTGGGATAATTTTTTTATTTTTAAGGGAATCAGGGGAATACTCACTGGTCTGTTTTTTTCCTTTTTTTCCATTATATGTCTGTTCTGGCCTTTTAAATCAAAACTTAATAGTTTAATGAAAAATAGACAACAAAAACAGTATCTATATGCTTTAAGTATACTTATTTATACCTTATTAGTTTATTTTTTAATTTTTAGTAAAGGATATATATTCTTTCGTTTTTCGGTTTTTATTTTTCTAAGTTTAATTATTATAGGAAGTCTTTTATTTAAACATAAATTCATACGGCCAATTTATGTATTTATTTCGATTATATGCATTTTGTATTTTATTTTATGGGGGAATTATTTTTTTGTTTTCCAGAAGGAAAATAAAGATTTTCAGAAAATGTTTTTCAGAGATCTCCCGAAAAATAAAGTATTGTCTGGTTTGATATACGAACCAGCTTATCGGGGTAAGGATATATACATACATTTCCCTGATTATTATATTACCTGGCATCATGGTATAGAAACTTCCCATATAATAAACAGTTATCCTAATTATAGGTTAAGACGTAAAGTTGCATATGAGAAATTACCTCATTCGTATGAATGGATTAGTAAAACTAAGGATTACAGGGGAAATTTTGATAACATGGATTATTTGTTACTAAGAGGAGAGTGTCCTCCTAATGATCAAGAAGAAATCGAGCAAAATTTTATAATAATGAGACAAAAAGGTGATTGGATATTAATGATCAATAATAAAAATGTTAAGTAATCAATAAAAAAATGAGATAATCGGTTATGTATAAGAATAAAAAAATAGCAGTAGTGATACCTGCTTACAATGAAGAAAAAGATATAGGACAGGTTATAGATAGAATACCAGATTATATTGATAAAATAATTGTAATAGATGATGGTTCAAATGATCAGACAGCTTCTATATCAAAGAATAAAGGAGCTGTGGTAATTTCTCATTTTAAAAACAAAGGGGTTGGTGCTGCTTTTAATACCGGGGTCAAAGAAATATTAAAGTTAAAAATCGATATCATGATAAATATTGATGCAGATAATCAATTTAATCCAGAAGATATTGAAAAACTTATTATTCCGATACATAATAAACAGGCAGATTTTGTAACTGCATCCAGATTTATAGATAAAGATTATTATCCCAGGATGTCTAATATTAAGTTTTTAGGAAATAAATTCATGGCCAGATTTGTCAGTTGGTTGACAGGAGTACGTTTTTATGATGTGTCTTGCGGATTTCGTGCATATTCCAGAGAAACACTTCAACGTTTAAATCTCTTTGGTGATTTTACATATACACAGGAAACATTCATAGATTTAGTATTTAAGAATCTGACAATTATTGAAGTCCCTGTACATGTTAGGGGGAAAAGAAAACATGGTAAATCTAAAGTGGCGTGCAATTTATTTCAGTATGGCTATAGGACCTTGAAAATCATCATTCGTACTTTTCGAGATTATAAACCCTTCAGATTATTTGGTTATATAAGTTTATTTTTGTTTTTTATTGGTTTTGCTCTCAGTGTATTCTTGCTTATTCATTATTTGCAATCGGGATCTTTTACTCCTCATAAATGGGCTGGTTTCACAGCTGCATTTTTTATTTCACTTTCTTTCTTTTTTCTGTTGATTGGATTTATTCTGGATATGTTCTCCAGAATGCGGTTCAATCAGGAACAGATATTATATGAATTAAAGAAAACAAAAGAAAATGAATAGTCCGATTTTTATTTTATCAACAGGCAGAACGGGGACACAATTTTTTGAAGATTATATCAATCAGACTTCAAATAAAGCACTCTGTAAACATGAACCCCGACCGTCCTGGAGATTTAAATTTTTATCTAATATGTATTTAAATAATAAGATATCAGGCAAAACAATTACAACTATCTATAGATTCAGCAGAAAATCATTATTTAACGATATTAATAGTAAAATCTATATTGAGTCATCAAATTTTATTTTTGGTTGTATCAATGCACTCAATGAATATTATAATAATATTAAGATTATTCACATTATCAGACATCCGGTGACTTATATTGAATCACATTTAAATCATGGTTTCTGGAAAGGACATAAAAAAATTTTTGCAAAGTATATACCTTTCTGGTTAGAAAGAATTAATATTCAGAATCATAGCAATCCAGTACACATATTAAGTGAACGATGGAATTATGTTAATACACAAATATCATTATACAGAGAAACAAATAAATATACATTAGTAAAATTCGAGGATCTTTTTTCTGAAAATAGAAAATTAGCATCTGAAACTCTAAACGGGGTTAGAAAATTTTGTTCTTTAAATCCTGTTGATATAACTGTCAATCTGAAATGGCTTGAAAAGCCTAAAAATTATTCCAGAAACAAGTTTATTATGGATGAAAAGGATAAAAACTACATTTATAAAAACAACAAATCTATAATGCTGAGTTTTAATTATCTTAAATAATTAATTATATGCATTAGGTATACCTTTAACAGGTAGATTATAAATCAATTGATATCGGGGGCTATGTATCTCAAAAACAGAGACATCGTAGAAATGATATTATGTACATATGATTTCAAATGAGCAAAATGAAAAAACGTTTAATGGAAATGGTAGAAAAAGAATATTTTATTCTTTTTTAATTATATTTATTGTGGTAAATGCAATATTTATTTTAAATATACGATTGTTACCTTTTATAGATTTGCCTCAGCATTTAGCCTACGCAACTATTTATAAATATATTAGCGAATCAGGTAATGTCTTTGATCAGTATTATGAATTTGACAGTATGCTTTTTAAATTTAATACACTTCATGTACTTTTTACTTCATTAGATATCTGGGGTACTGTTGAACTAGGCAACAAAATCTTTTATATATTATACATCATTCTATTACCCGTTAGTATTTTTTTCCTCATAAAAAAGTTAAATGGCAATTACTGGCTGGCTTTACTTTCATTCTTATTTCTTTATAATTTTAATGTAAGTTGGGGATTTGTTGTTTTTATGATGGGTATCCCGTTTTGTTTTCTTGTTTTATATTTTCAACATGAATATGTAACTACACATTCTCTAAATAGTGGTATTAAATTGTGTATATTACTTATTATTATATACCATTTACATTTACTTATTGCTTTTTTTATAACAGGCTTGGTATTAATTCAGCATATTTATTATAATAGAAAATCATTAAAGAATATTTTGAAAAGAGGATTAGTGTATGTTCCTATAATTTTATTAATTATTTACGGAACAATTATTTTAATTTTTTCGAATGGAGGACTTGAAAAGACAACAGGATTGAAATTTTTTGATTATTATAAACATGAATACTGGTATTCACTAAAATATAGAGCAGGTGGATTCTTCTTTCTGGATAATTTTTTTCTTTTTAAAGGTATAAAAGGTATTTTAGCTGGTTTCTTTTTTTCTTTATTCACCATTTTTAGTATATTCTGGCCGTTTAAATTAAAAATTAAATTGTTATTGTCTGCTGAGAATAAAGAGAAAAAAATATTTGCATTCAGTATTTTTATTTATTCTCTATTGGTCTATTTTTTTATAGTTAACCTGGGATATACTTGTTTTCGATTTATTATATTGGTATACTTGAGTTTGATAATTGTGGGAAGTGTTTTATTAAATAATGAAAAATTAACATTTCTTCAGAAAGTAATTCCAATAGTATGTATCTTATATTGTTTTTTATGGTATGATTATTTTAGTGATTTTCAAAAAGAAAATAAAGAGTTTACCTCGTCATTCTTCGCTGGAATACCCAAAGATAAAGTATTATCCGGGTTGATATATGAGCCAATGTATCGGGGTAAATATATTTATTTACATTTTCCGGATTATTATATTACCTGGCATCATGGTATAGAAACTTCACATATTGCCTATGGATATCCTCTATATAGATTACAACGAAAAGTAAGTTATGAAGTATTGCCCCGTCCTTTAGTATGGATTGGTAAAACTAAAAAATATAACGGTTCATGTGAGAAAGTGGATTATTTATTAATAAAAGGAAAATATCCACTGCATGATGCAGAAAATATAAATAAGAATTTTTCTGAGTTACGTGAAAGAAATAATTGGATGTTAATGGTCAATAAAAATTTAGAGATCAATTAAAAAATTATTATAGTATTTTATTAAGGAAAATTATTAATGAGTACGATAAGATATATTGGTATCATTATAAGTTTTGCATTTTTTTTCTTTTCGATTTTTAGATATAAATCCAGGAAGCTGAGAAGATTTGATTTATTTATTGTTTTTGGTATTTCTTTGGCAATTTTTTTGATTTCTCTACAGCCTAATTTAGTAAATTTTATAACTTCACCTTTGACTGGAGGCTATGAACAGGCAAACAGACTTATTGCAATAATTGTAGTTTCAAATTTTATTATATACGGATTAATTTTCAAACAATTTTTAAGAATTAATTCAGTAGATAGAAATCTGGGAAGATTAGTCCAGGCTCTGGCTGTGTCTCAGTATAAAGAGGATAAAGAAATTCATAATATTAAAAAAATTATAGTTGTAATACCGGCTTATAATGAAGAAAAAAACATAGGAGGTGTTTTAGAACGTATACCTAAAAGCATATTAAATTATGACATAGAAACGTTAGTTGTTGTTGACGGAGCAACTGATAATACTGAAGTGGTTGCCCGTAATATGGGGGTCAGTGTAATTGTTAATAAAATTCACAGAGGCGGAGGTGCTGCTTTACGAGCAGGTTATCAAACTGCACTTAATCAAGAAGCAGAAATTGTTGTTACTTTAGATGCTGATGGTCAGCACTGCCCGGAAGAGATTGAGCGATTAGTGATTCCAATTATCAAAAATGAAGTTGATTTTACAAGCGGGTCCAGAATTTTGGGAAAACAGGAAGAAAAAACTGGGATTAGACAATCAGGTATAATTTTTTTTAATATACTGATCAGCATATTGCTATTCAGAAAGATTACTGATTGTTCAAATTCATTTAGAGCATTAAGAGTTAATGAATTAGCAAAAGTTGATCTAAAAGAAGATCAGTTTCATTCAACTGAACTTATAATCGATGCAGTTAAGAAAGATATCCGGTTTAAAGAAATACCAGTTACTGTACTTAAAAGATATAGTGGTAAATCTAAAAAGCCTGGTCCATTACTCTATGGTTGGAGTTTTTTTAAAACTATAATAAAAACATGGTTGCGATAAAATAGTTATTTATATGCAAAATCATTATAAAATTAAGATAAAAAAATTAAATTTTTACTATAATAAAATGAACAGGAAGAATGAAATTAAAATCGTTTAAGATAATAGTATCTTATATACTTCCAATATTTTTGTTTATTCTTTTTTTCTATTATGTTGATATCAATCAGATATTTAACATGTTAAAAAAAATAAACATTTTTTGGTTTTTAGTTGTCTGTCTCAGTTTCGGACTGATGATTTTTTTGACAGCTGTAAGAGCTAAGTATATCATTGGAAGATCATCAAACATTTTCTGCTATTTTTTTTCTAATAGTATAAGTTCACTTCTCAGAAACATACTCCCCAGCCGTTCCGGTGAAATATCTTTTCCAATAATATGGAAAAGATACTGTAATGTCCCATTATCAAGGGGGACAGCTACACTGATTACAACCAGGGTATATGATTTTCTTATTTCTATGTTAATATTTCTCATAAGCTTTATTCTTTTGCGTCATTCAATGCCGGAAGTTTTTAAAAAATTTTGGTTCATATTACTTATTGCATTAATTTTTATCCTATTGTTAACAATTTTAATTTTACCGCAAACTAAAATATGGAAGCACAAAATTAGAAAAAATATTAAGTTAGTTTCTTCAGAAGAAAATAAGTTCTGGAATAAGATTATTCGATGGTTATATTCGTTATTAGAGAATTTTGAAAAAATAAATTCTCAAAAAATCCATATTTTTGTATTTTTTGTATCATGTATTATTGTATTTTTCCGGTTATTTTTCATTTATTCCAGTATTAGAACTTTTGGATTTATCCTCAGTATTGAAGAAATAATTTTAATGTCATTTTTCTTATTTTGGACAAAGATGGTCCAGACAGTAGGAAATCTCGGGACTCAGGAAGCCGGCATTGCGGGGGCTTTGATTGTTTTTGGGGTTGCAAAAGATGAAGCGATCGCACTTGCTATCAGTACACATATTTTACAGCTGATTCCTATAGTAATGTTAGCTTTTATTTCCTATATAGTATTAATTCTATTGTATACAAAAGGAAAGAAAGTATAATTAATCAAACATTGTATACCAGAGAAAAATATTTTAAAGTATACCATAATTTTAAAAATAACTTTAATAAATTGAAAACTGAATTTAATAATCCTGAGATAGATATCATAAAACCATATTGAATCAATTATTTGATAATACAGACTATTTATAAAATAAGCTCTGGTAAATCATTAATTTTAGAGATAATAGATATGCCTAAGGTCAGTGTAATAATGTCTGCATATAATGTAGAACACTACATCAGGAAAGCTGTAAAAAGTATTCTGGATCAAACATTCAAGGACTTCGAATTAATAGTTATAAATGATGGATCAACAGACAGGACACCAGAGATTTTGAAGGAATATACTGATCCTCGTATTAAAGTGCTTTCCCAGGAACACAAAGGCGTATTTACAGCATGGAATTGGGGAATGAGGTCAGCAAAAGGTGAATATGTTGCAATCCTGGATGCAGATGATATAGCTCTCCCGGCGAGGTTACATAAACAAATCAGTTTTTTAGATCAAAACCCGGAGATTGGTATAGTGGGTTCATTTTGCAGTGTGATTAATGAAAAGACCGGCAGAGAAACATTGAGCCCCAGAGCGACAACAGATTCCGCAATTCGCAGATCAATTCTACTGGTAAATCCTTTCATCCACAGTACTACAGTCTACAGAAAAAAAATTCTTGATAAGGTCGGATTGCCTAAACGAAAGTATAATCCGTTTATTATTGATTATGATCTTATAATAAGGATTCTCAAAGAGTCGAAGGGTGCCAATTTACCTGAAGTACTGTGCGTACGAAATGAAAGGCCACAAAGTATGACGCGCGGGAAAAAGCTGAGTAATCATCTGAAATTAATAATTCTCATTCGGATGAGGGCTATACGGATGTTGAATATTCCATTTTGGCGCTGGTATCAAATAATTATACCTATTACCGGAGCTTTATTGTACAGATTGGGTGTCAACAAGGAGAGAGGACATCAATTCATTTCTGAAAAATTTATAAAGCACTAAATAATTTATATGAAAATAATAAGGTCATTAGAAAGATGACTGCTGCAATAAAAAATTGTAAAAAACGTACTAAAGAAATAATACTCAAAATTATTTCTTATGGCTTCGGAATACTGCTTATAGCATATTTACTTTATAAGATCAACCTAAGAAATATTATTGAAATTTTATCTCAACTAAATTTCTTTTGGTTTGTGATAGCAATTGTTATGTTGCTATTGAGCAAGTTTTTTAGAAGCTTCTTATGGCAGTTTTATCTTAAGTGTGTTGATATAAATTTACGATTAGAAAAATCTATTAAAATTATTTTTGGAGGTGATTTTATCGGGCAGATCCTTATAAGCAATATTGGTTTTTTTTCCCGTCCTTTATTGCTTAAAGCGGAAAAAAATGAAATTAATTCTTCATATTCTATGGCTTCAGTGGTAATCGAGAAATTAAATGCTCTCTTTGCCAGATTAATCGTTCTTTTTATTGGCTTAATTTTTTTCTTTTACACTGCACCTCAGGAAACACTGATTTTAATTACAATGGTATTATTGATTTTTGTTTATTTGATGTTACTCATCTTTGCAGGGGTAATTATAAAAAAACCAGCATTATTTAACAATAAGATTTTAAATTTTCTAGAAAATATACTGCCTGCAGCTATAATGATTAGAATTAATAGATTTAATCATTATTTAATTAATTGCAGGGAAGGGATATTAACAATAATAAATAAAAGAAAAAAGATAGTAGCAGGATTATTTTTACAAATATTTATACATGTTGTTATTATGGGATTTATATTCTATACATTTTTGAGAACATTAAATGTTAATTACCCCTCACCACTCCTTCTTCTTTTACCATCTATCGCCAGTTCTCTTTCAATAGTACCCTTAACACCGTTAGGGATAGGCTTTGTGGAGGGATTTGCCATCATTCTATTCTCACATTCTGGTTTATCCGCAAGTGTCATTATGTCGGTCTATATTTTATTAAGAACCATAGATATTGTAATTACCGGCGTTTTTGGCGGATTAATAGCTTCAGATTTAGGGTATAAAAGAATTAAAGGTGCCGTGAAAGATTGATTTTCTTCAACTGTATATTCTCAGAACATTGTTCATACAATCTTAGTTACTTTTCAATAAAATAATTTATTATAATTTTTTTAATTTAAAATTTGTTATACTGATATAAATCTATTATATTTTGTTATAAAAAATGACTATAATCCATTTAATGAATCAAAGTATGGCATAAATTTTTAGCAAATTACTGTTAACTGTTCTGAATTGTAATTATAAAGGTGATACTATGGGTATAGCAGAACGCAAAGAACGTGAGAAAAAAGAGAGGCGGGAAAATATCATTAATGCTGCTGAGAAAGTATTTTTCTCTAAGGGAATGGATAATGCAACTATGGATGAGGTGGCAGAAACAGCAGAGTTAAGTAAAGGTACTCTCTATCTTTATTTTAAAAGCAAAGAAGAAATATATCTGGCAATTTGTATGCGCAGTCTGGATATAATGTCTGATCTTTTTGAAAATTCTGTCAAAGAAAATATGAATGGTCTGGAAAAGCTTATAGCTATTGGAAACGCCTATAATGAATTTTACAGAAAATATCCTGATTATCATAATGCACTTATCTACTGGGAATCAAATGTTTTTGATCTTGAGAATCAGGAATCGCTTGCTTCAGATTGTGATGAAAAAGGACATAAGGGTTTAAATATACTGATTGCAGCAATTAAACAGGGTATAGTTGACAAGACCCTGCGACCGGATATCGATCCTGAAGAAACAGCCATGCTCCTCTGGGGGTTTTCCTTAGGGATAATTCAACTAATTTCTTTAAAGGGTAAACATCTTCATGAGCAACATGGGGTTGATTTGAAGAATCTGGAGAAAAGTAGTGTTGATTTTATGGTAAGAAGCATTCGGGGCAGAGAATAAAGAAATTTAGAATCTTAGAGCTATAGAACATGAGAATACTAGTGCTCAGAAACCAGAGACCAGTTGTCAGTAGTCAGGGAAGCACGACAGATCATAGATAGCAGTCAGTCATGTGATTGCGGTCAGCGGTCTGTGGTCAGTATCAGTATATAAAAGACTAAAGACTAATGGCTAATGGCAGTCATTGACTGTTGGCGATTCATCAATGAATTTGGAGAATGGTAATGAAAAAAATAAAGATAGTATCAATATTATTTTTAATGTTTATCTTAGGATGCAGTAATAACAAAGATGATACTGCTGATAAAGAACCCGTTCCGGTTCAAACTTATATTGTATATTCCACCAGGACAACAAAACCAGTAAGGGCTATAGGACGTCTGTTCTCTTCGGAACAGATAAAACTTTCCTTTAAAACCGGAGGAATAATTGATAAAATTCTTGTTAAGGAAGGTGAGTATGTGGGAAAGGGGGAAAAGCTGGCTGAACTTAAAATGGATGAGATCCAGGCCAGGTTTGAAAGTGCTGAAAGTGCTCTTCATAAAGCAGAAAGAGATTATAAGCGTTTGAAAAATCTATACGAAGATAATGCTGTAACACTATCCCAGTATCAGGATGCAAAAACTGCTTTAACAATAGCTCAGTCAAACTATGAAATTGCTAAATTCAATCTGGAAAATTCTAAAATTATTGCTCCGGAAAATGGGTATATTTTAAAAAAGCTGGCAGAAAATGATGAGCTGATCGGATCAGGATATCCGGTATTTGTTTTTGGTTCAGATAAGGAAAAATGGAACATCCATACAAGTGTCACTGACAGAGATGTTGTCCGGATTACCACCGGAGATTCGGCTTATGTGACTATAGATGCTTATCCTAACCGGGTGTTTTCCGGCTGTATCATTTCAGTAAATAATGCTGCTGATCCTGATAATGGTAATTATGAAGTCGAGCTGTGTGTGGACAGGAAAGATTTCAAGTTTTTCAACGGATTAATAAGCAGGGTTACTATCTATCCTTCTGAACAAAAAAAATGCTGTCTTATCCCTGCTGAATCTGTTATTCAGGGCGAAGGAAAGAAAGGGTTTGTCTTCCGATTCACTACAGAAAATATGGCAGAGAAAATTCCTGTAGAAATTGAGCATATAGGGAATGATTCTATAGCTGTACTTACAGGGCTCCAGCCAGGTGATAAGATTATTACCCGTGGAGCTGCTTATGTCAAGGATGGGGAGTTGGTCAGGGAAACTGTAGGGAAAATGGAAAAAAGGAATATGGAAAATGGAGAGTATAAAGAAAAAGAAAAAGATAAAAGATAAAGGATAATAGATAAAACTTACTATGGAGAAAGAAATAAGAAGAATGGAGTGATAGGGAATAGGGAAAGATTCAAGAAACAAGAAGCAAGAACTTAAGAACTTCAGAACGTGAGAACGTTAGAATTTGACTGAAAGGAAACTAAATGAAGTTGCCTGAGATATCCATTAAATATCATCAGTTTACCAATATAATTGTATTACTGTTGATTTTGACCGGAATCAGTTCTTATCTGAGCATGCCCAGGTCAGAAGATCCGCTTATTCAGCCTCCTGGTGGATCTTTAATAGCTGTTTATCCGGGAGCATCCCCGGCTGATATTGAAGAGATTATCATTGAACCTGTGGAAGAGGCAGTGAATGAACTGGAGGATGTACGTTATATTGAGGGTCATGCTGAAGACGGTATTGGAATTGTGGGAGTAGAGTTTGAACCAGGGGTAGACATTGAAGAAAAATATTCAGATCTGGTTGAGAAGATTAACAGCATCCGGCAGGAACTTCCTCAGGAGTTATTAAGCCTGGAAATGATGAAATGGACTATAACAGGAGTAAAAATATTTCAGATTGGATTAATATCTGAAAATGCAGAATATTATCATCTCGAAGAAGAGGCGGAACGGTTGAAAGATGAGCTTGAAACTATATGGGGTCTCAAAAAAGTTGAGATTTCAGCTGTTCCGGAGAGAATAGTTCAGGTTTCTGTGGATTTAGAAAAGCTTGCTTTATTAAAGATTCCTCTTTCCTCTGTCATGAATATTATCAGGGATGCCAATGCCAATATTCCCGGCGGGTATATTGATATGGGCAGTAAAAGAATGAATATTAAAACCACCGGATCGTATACCTCTCTGGAAGAAATCAGAAATACCATTATTCACAGTAAGGGAGGAAATCCGGTCTATCTGAAGGATGTTGCAGATATCAGCTTTTCCTATAAAGATCCTGTACATACAGCCAGGGTAAATGGTGAGAGATCCATCTTTGTTACTGTTACTCAGAAAGAGAATACCAATATCATTCATATATCAGAAGATATAGAGGCAGCGGTTGATCGGTTTGAAAGTACTCTGTCAGGTGATATAATTTTGAAAACAGTCTTTAATCAATCTGAAGGTGTATCCAGCCGGGTAAGCGGTTTTTTCTCCAATCTTCTTCAGGGAATTATTCTGGTGGGTATTGTCATATTTTCTGCAGTGAGCTGGCGGGCTGCTATTATCGTGATGACCGTCATCCCTGTTTCTATTCTTATGGGAATCTTTGGACTGGATCTCAGCAATTACGGGCTACAGCAGATATCAATTGCAGGTTTTGTGATAGCTCTGGGGCTTTTAGTAGACAATGCAATAGTGGTGACAGACAATATAGCCCGCTATATGAGAAAAGGATTTTCCAGAGAGGAAGCAGCTGTTAAAGGAACATCGGAAGTAGGCACTGCTGTGGTAAGTGCAACTGCCACTACTATTTTTGCTTTTATCCCAATTATTCTCATACAAAGTATGACTGGTGATTTTATCCGCAGTATGCCTGTTACTGTTGTGTATACTCTTGCGGCTTCATTGCTGCTGTCCTTAAGTTTTACTCCCTATCTTTCCAGTAAGTTTTTAAAAGTAAACCATAATAAAAAACAACATAATTTACGTAACCTGTTAAACAAATTTGTGAATAGATATTATCAGAACATACTGAAAAAGTCTCTTGTCAAAAAATGGATGGTTGTAATTATAGCTTTTGTAGTTCTGCTTATCAGCCTGACTTTAATTCCCTTTATTGGTGTTAGTTTGTTTCCCAAGGCAGAAAAACCTATGTTTTTTATAAATGTCAATCTTCCTACCGGAACCAATTTCCGGACAACCGATCAGGTTACCAGAGAAGTGGAAATGTATCTTAATACAATTAATGATATTGAATATTATGTTGCTAATGTGGGGCATGGAAACCCGCGTTTGTATTATAATATGTTTCCGGAAAGAAATAACAGTTCTTATGCTCAGTTTTACATAAAACTGAAGGAATTTGACAGAAACAGGATAGCGGAGCTGATTTCCAAAATACGACAAAGATTCAGATATTTTCCCGGAGCAAAGATCAATGTAAAGGAACTCGAACAGGGACATGTGGTGGAAGCACCTGTTGCCATAAGAGTTCTGGGTAAAAATATGGAAATCCTTAAAAAAATAGCAGGAGATGTGGAAGAGATAATTGCATCTCAGGATGGTGCGGTGAATGTAAATAATCCTCTGGATGTATCACGGACAGATCTGTATGTGCATGTTGACAGAGTACGGGCTAAAATGGCCGGTCTTTCTCTTTATGAAATAGATCAGACTATAAGAGCAGCTGTGAATGGAATGCAGGTTTCAACTTTTCGGAATGAAGATGGAAAAGAATATAAAATTATTGTACGTTTACCTTTCAGAGATAAGATTTCAAATGAAGATTTTGATAAAATTTATATCTCAAATCTGGAGGGGAATGCAATTCCTTTGAAACAGGTTGCTCAGATTGAATTTACTGAGAGTGAAGAGAGAATTGATCATTTTCAGATGGAACGAAGTGTTACTGTTACTGCAGATGTTATGCGCAACTATTCGGTTAATACAATAACAGAGAAAGTAATTGAAGAGTTACAAGAATATAACTGGCCCAAAGGATATCGCTACTATATTTCCGGTGAAAAGGAAAGCAGAACGGAAGCTTTTGGAGGAATGCAGAAAGCAATTATTATAGCAGCCCTGGTCATTTTCGGAGTACTGGTACTGCAGTTCCGTTCTTATATTCAGCCGTTTATTATATTTACTTCTGTACCGCTGGCAATTATTGGTTCCTTATGGGCACTTTTTATAACCGGAAATACTTTCAGTTTTACCGCTTTTGTGGGTTTTACCAGTTTGGTTGGTATTGTGGTAAATAATGCTATTATCCTTATCGATTATACCAACCGGCTGCGTCGGGAAGGTCGTAATATCACTGATGCTCTGGTTACTGCCGGAAAAACCAGATTTGTTCCTATCATTCTTACTACTATGACCACAATTGGTGGACTTTTACCGCTTACTCTGATTGGCGGACCGGTCTGGGCTCCCATGGGGTGGACTATTATCGGGGGATTACTTTGTTCAACCTTTCTGACATTGGTGATTGTACCAGTGATGTATAAAATTGTTATCCGGGAGTAGGTCAGTATTTTTGTAGAATTATAAACCATAGGGCACACGAAGGGAAGATGGAGACGGGGGGAAGGAGAAGGGAGAATGGAGAACAATAGAACTTGAGAACTTTAGAGCGTAAGAAGTACAGGATATATTGGCCGGATATTTTCACAGACTATTTATCATTTATTGATAAATTTCCACCCATTAACATATACACGCATCACCACATTACTTCATATATCCTATACCTCATAACTAATATACTGTCATTACGGATCTATTAGTCTTTGTTGAACTCAGACTGACAGATTGGACACTGTTGTTTTACTATTCGCAGAAACAAATAAAAAGTACAAAGATTATTCCTATCAGTCCCCCTCATAATTCACTTGACTTTGACAGAAATTATTTTTATTTTTTATCACATATTTCGGGGCGTGGCGCAGCCCGGTTAGCGCGCATGACTGGGGGTCATGAGGTCCCGAGTTCAAATCTCGGCGCCCCGACAAGTTGAAAGGGCTGTAAATGCTTATTTTATATATGAATTGCAGTCCTATTTTTACGTCTTTATATATTACTATATTGATATATTTTAGTATATTTTAGTATATCTTAAGGCACAAATAAGGCACACCGATAATTCATAAAAGTATGACATAAAATAAAAACCCTATACCTGATTTATGTCCTATTTTGTTTTCATCAACATTTAGTAAATTAATAATTTTTTTAAACCCAATGAAGTTTATTAACTAATATATTTTACTTCTTGACTTTTTACAAGAAAATTATTAAAATATTACTATTATACATCAATAATTAATCTATTGTTATGTGTTTTTTAGGAAAAATTTTATCCACATTTAGACAAATGATTTGCCTATTATTAGCCAAAAGTAGTTTTTTGGCTATATATGGATATTTTTTGTCTAATATTAGACAATTGATTTTGTAGGTTATGGAAGATAATATTATGGTTAGACCATAAAAAAATAATCAGATATTGACTTTTTCAGAGTAATAGGATATATTCCATTATGGTTGTATATTGAAGTAAATATAAGGATTAAATATCATGGCTACTATAACTGTAAAAAACATACCAAATGACTTGTAC
>Ga0180433_10000869_pt1 | contig 51293 bp, 51 predicted proteins | sample SS_ome_8_FD_132980 | JGI IMG/M metagenome (GOLD analysis project Ga0180433, IMG submission 132980) | Hypersaline lake sediment archaeal communities from the Salton Sea, California, USA - SS_1_D_1 metaG | ecosystem: Environmental > Aquatic > Non-marine Saline and Alkaline > Hypersaline >...
ACGGTATCTCTAAAGGCAGAGCAACGACAGGCAACATCGACATGGATCTGGATTTCTCCAACACTACCCGCTCAGGCAGCCACACAGGTGCACAGTACACCATCACCGCTACCACCATCTAAGAGCAGTCACTCCTGCCAGACCAACGTCTTCAATCCACCCCGCGCACGTTAAAAGGAAGTCTAACATTTTACATTTCAGGCAGTTAAACACAGAAGAAATTTTTTATTAGGGACTTTTTTATTACTTTTTTCATGTAGAGCAATTCTACTACCCCAAACCCCTAAACAATAGTATCATGCTTTTCAAAAGATGTAATCTCAGGGTTATTTGCAGCCTTATTTTACTGCTGTCCTTTTCCGGCACTGCTTTAGCTGTAGCTGAGGGAGGTAAAGAGTCAAGCAGCGGCACCGCCAAGGTTACAGCCAATGTACCACAGTTCATTGTGCTGCATTACTATTCTTCTCTTACCCTCAACTTTGAAACGCCTACCTCGGAAGCTCTCGATGAAGGAGACAATTCCATGTCGGTTTCATGGGAGGGAAAAGCCACAGGAGATCAGCTCTCGACTGCCAGCCTCATGGACGCCAAGCTTGAACTCGACGGGACAAAAACAACAGTTAAAATGCCGAATGTATGGGCAATTCGAGGCTTTTCAAAAAGCGGTAATGCCGAAGTAACCGTCACCATTCCTTCAGGAGGCGATGTCCTTGCCAACGGTGAGTCGAAAATCGGCATGTCGAACGTAAAGGTCAACGACGGCAAGCAAAGCGGAAGCTCGATAAAGACCAATCTTGGAGGCATTGCCAAAAGTTCAGCGACATTCGGAGGGATCGAGCTGGATCTGGATTTCAGTAAAACAAACCGCTCGGGAAGCCATGCCGGTGGTCAGTATACCATAACCGCTTCGACCATCTGACGCCCTAACGGGCCGATTCATGAAAGGGTTACTCTCACCCGCAAAACAGGGACTGCTTGTTCTGTCGCTTTGTATTCTATCGACAGTATTGGCTCCTGAATTCGCCTTTACGGGTGATGTACTTAAAATATATAAAAACCGGAAGCTGGATGCGATATCGCTCAGGGAGATAGGCGTTGCCGACAGCGGTGTATCGTCTTCACTCAACCCGTTTGAGGCCAGCGCAAGCTGGGATGGAAACAATATAGAAACTCCTGAACTGCAACTGGACGATGCATACGGCACGACGAGAATATCCCGTAACGACGTTCTTTTATGGTATTACGACTACGATACGAGTAGTGGAAATACTGTTGACAATGTCTTTTCCAGACATGCCTATGATGTGCAGTACCGGATTATCGGCAGAAACGGTGAAGAAAACAGGCTGTCTCACAAGCGGGACAATACTTCAGTGATAGTCGCCCATATAACCGAAAAACCCGTAGAGTGTGAGAAGAAAAGCAAAAGAAAGATCAGGTGTTTCGGAAGAGTTGATCTGGATTTTGATATCTCTCAGGCAAAACGATCCGGAAAGTATTACGGAACCATTGAAATAACCATCACCACATTCTAATCACGATCATGAAAAAACTACTTACAGTCATCCTTTTCGCATGCTTGATCATGGCGTCAAACGTCAACGCGGAAGAGGCCCCGCCTCCCGGACAGATCGGTGTTTCACCGTCAATGCTCGAGCTGTCGATCGGCACCAAACCCGTGAATGAATCTCTCAGACTCTTCAACCTGAAAAAAACCTCGACCAAGGTCAATGTCGAGGTATACAACTGGACCCTTGATGAAAACAACGAAGTCAAGCTCCTTCCGCCATCGGAACAGTCGCTTGACCAGTGGATGCTGATCAACCCCATGTCGTTCGTCCTTGAACCGGGAAAAAGTCAGGTTGTTCGTCTTTCTATTCGACCACCGGTCAAACCCGCACCGGGTGAACACAGGGCACTCATCTATTTCACAGAGGAACGTCTTGATGATACCGCTGCAGAAGGAGAAGAGGCCCCTGTTGAAGTGCTGTTCAAACTCGGCGTCGGTGTCTATGCGAATGCTGATCCTACGACAAAATCCGCATCACTGAAATCCATCTCGCTTGACAATAACGGAAAAGCCCTTAAAACATCTATTTCGAACAACGGAAATGTCCATTCCAGACTGAAAGGAACATTCTCCATCTGGAAAAAAGCCAGTTTCCCCGGTATCAAGAATGTCGACAAGTACATGACCGATGAAGCTTCTGCTGCCCCTGAAGGCCTTGTCGCGTCAGGTCAGCTGAACCAGACACCCGTACTTCCGGGCAGCACCCGCACAATCGTAACCCAGCTTCCTGGGCTTCCGGCTGGCTCATACATTGTTGCCGTCTCAGGCACATTGAACGACAGCAAAATCGAAAGGACCTATCCGGTTTCCCGTTGAAGCAAACCAGGGATGAATGCATATGAAACGCCCTACACTGGTTCTCGCATTCTCTCTTATCCTTCTGTGTCTCTGCTGTTTTTGGGGAGACCGTGTTCAGGCTGCCGAATCAGGGCAGCCTGAGCCACTTCTTCTTGAAATCTTTTTCAACAAGCAATCAGCAGGTGATCATATCTGCTACAAGCTCCAGGACTCCTACTGGATTCCGTTCCAGCTGTTTCTTCAGGAAACAAAACTCAAAGGAAATAACGAGGGCTCAGGAAGTCAAACCTATCAGACAACCCTCGGCTTGCTCTCCTTCGACCCCGAAACACTGAAATCCATCGAGAACACTCCGTGCATATCGTTTGAGCAGCTTGACAAATCTTTTTATGTAAAAGGCAGGTTCGTGCAGTCAGTGTTTGCTCTGGCTCTGAACGTACCATGGTCTCCAGGCCAGCCTTCCCGGAAAAAACATTCAGCTCCGGCTATCTCACCTGATATTCGAGCTCCGTCCAGCTCCATCTCTTTTCTCAGATTAGAGCCGCAGCTGTCGTACGAATTTGACGGAAGTATTGACAGGGAATTGCTTCTGGAAACAGGCGGACGCTTAGCGGGCGGCGTCTGGGATATAACGTTTGAAGGCGATCCGACAACAGCCTATTCCCCGCAGAACTATCACTGGACAACCTACAACAACAACTCCGCATTCAGGGTCGGTACCGCCTCAACTGACCTGTTTTCCCTTCTGCCGGGCCTGGATTTCACTGGAGTCCAGTTTGGCTGGAACAATAAAACGATTCTCAGTCAGCTTGATTTCGAACGCTACACTGACTCTGACGCATTTCTCTCGATGGACCGGTCACAAAAAAGAACCATAGAAGGCAATGCGCCACCGGCCTCGATAGCTGAACTCAGGCTTGAAAGCATCGTCGTAGCCCGTCAGCGTGTGGGACTGAACGGCAGGTTTATTTTCCGCAACGTACGAATGACTACCGACCTGAGAAAAACCGAGGTCTATATTTACGAAAGAACCCTGCGTGAAAAGCCGCTCGAGATTCTTGACTATACCATGTCGATTCTGAACCGTACCCTTCCGGCACATGAACTGCTTGTCAGAACCGGCGGCGGGATCATCGGTAATCCTCTGGATAACGAGAAGCGTGACAGCACATCATGGACAGGATTCGGCCATGTCCTTTACGGTGTCCACAACAGATTGACGCTGGAGGCCGGAGTCCAGTACAACCCTGAAAACAGTAACAGGGAGGCTTTTGCCGGGGCTGTTCTCTCCATAGGAGGCAACTGGGGAGTCGCGCTCTATGGAGCAAGATCGAATAACCGCTATGCAGCGGATTACCGACTTGAAGGTAACGGCACGGACTGGGCGCTCTCTTACTATGGGCGCATAGGGCAGCAAGGGTTCTCCAGAGAAGATCAGGAATCTCAGAAAAATCATTCCTTCAGGTTTAACACAGGCATTTTCCAGCCGATCGACCTGCTGCTCTACGGGAAATACAATCAGACCGGCGACGAACCGATTGACAAATATCTTCTCCCCGGAATATACTGGTACGTCATGCCGGGCTTGATGCTTTCCGCGCTACCGAACGATGAAAAACGATACCGTTACGAGGCCGGCCTGAACCTGACATCACAAAGCGATCTTTCAGTCACCTATGAAAACAGGATACTCAACGCTGATCTGAGCTATGATCTCAGCCGTTCATTGCAAAGCAGGGCGCTCTACTCGCATGCTTTTGATACAGGAAGCAATGTGGCAAGCATCTATTTCGACTGGTACCAAGGAGGAAACCGTTTTGACCTTGTGCGGATGGGAATATCAAATACAGGAAGTCAGACTGGCTACTCCGTATCATGGAACAAATTCTTCAATGCGGGACTCCAGATGAGCGTGCAGTACAGCTATAACATGAATAACGCTCTGCAGCTTGAGACTGAGGATACCTTTTCCAATCTTGTCCCGCCAGATGCCAGACAGTACGTCGCCTTAACCGCCACCTGGGATATCGGGCGGTCCGGCAAGCGGTTCTACCCTATCAATCGCACCGCTATAAGCCATACAAGAGGTGGCCTTGCCGGTTCTCTGAAAATCATGAATGAGACAAATCTCGAATCCTCGGACATCAACAATGTCAGCATTCTCCTGAACAGAAAAAAACTGGGACAGCGCCAGATTGACGGATCATTTTTCGTCGGCAACCTCAAACCGGGAGTCTATGCAGTCGAAGTGGATACTGAAAAACTCCCTCTTGAACTCAATGTATCGAAAAAAACAACCTATGTAGAAGTACTCAATGGTGCAGTAAGCGAAATCATCATTCCGGTGTATGCAGAATATGCCATTGCAGGAAAAGTTACCGGATTCAACTCTGAACCGGTTGAAGGAGTGACGGTGAACGTCATGAATGAAAGCGGTGAACGACTGGACATGGCGGTAACAAACCTCTTCGGATATTACAGAACAAAAGGGTTGCAGCCCGGCTCCTACACGGTTTCGGTATCAGACACACAAAAGCAGGTTACCATTTCAAATGACTATCTCTACGGCATAGACTTCACGATTCAGGAACCCGCAGCTCCAGACGAACAATCGGAAATCCCTGCCGAAGAGAGCAAAGAGGAAACAACAGTCCCGGAGGATCAACAGGCCGCCTCTTAACAACTGTATTTCATCAGTTCACGGCATGAAGAATCGAGCTCTTTTTCCGAAAAAATCTCCATCGTGAACACCCTCTCGGGGTCAGGGTTTTCAAACAACGCCTTCATGACCATATCGAGCGTTTCAGGGAGCATGTGCTCAAGCCCTGTATGATCCTTTCCACCCTTGATCCCGTGCATGTGCAGTACACGGGCGGATGACAAAAACCTGTCAAGATGTTCACGGACAGAATAGCCGTAGAGTTCAAGATGCCCGATATCAAGCGTCAGGGAAAGTCCGAAGTATTCAATGGCAGAACTGATCCACGCTATAGGATAATTGAGCGTTTCGACACAGATATCACGCGGGGCTACAGGATCGTTTTCAAGCAGCATGTCCATCGAAGCCAGAAAACTCTCACGAAAAACATGACGCTCTTCGCCGCTTAACCTGTTGATATTTATCCCCGGACCGGCCTCACAGTGCAGAACATACGCTGACGGCGTGAGAGGCTGAGTCAGACCGATAATCCTGAGACACTTGTCCACCGAATTCCTCCGCACAGGTTCTTCAGCATGACCGAGATAGACATCCATCGGCAGATGAATGGAATAGGTCAGATCATGCTCCTCCGCGATTCGACGAAGTGTCTCGATATCATCAGCAGAAGGGAGATTACTGATCTCGTCGGACTCGAAAAGCACCACCTCGACATCATCCACCTTCTCTTTCAGATACTCGATATTGGGAATAATATCCGCCGGAATGATGTAGGAGGTCGTACCTACCCTGAAAGGAAACCGCTTCTTGCAACTCATGCCACACATTCAATGCTTGAACCATTCCACCCCCCCGTCGGCAGGAGGTATCCACAAACAAATCAAGATAAAAAAGCCGGACAGATATCCGACCTTGAAAAATGCTCTCTACTCAAAAGCGCTCCGAATAACCCCAGGAACAAACTCCCCCAACATCTCATTCATTCAGCCCATACCCCATAACTGGGGCGTACCGACCCTGGCTCCGCTCAGCTTAATATAATAGTAAAGCTGACTTTTATGTGACTTGAGGTGCTCTATTGACTGAAGCAGTCTCTGGCCAAGAACAGCCGGAGACGGATCCCATGGAGCGGGCACGATCTTGTTGGAAAGATCTTCTTCCTTGCATTGCGCAAGCATCTGTTCAGCTATTTTTTTATCCTCCTGCAGCATGTTTTTTGCCTCTTCCATTGAAGAAACCGACGGCAAACGCTCTGCCGGCGGGATGACGTCCTCGTGTTTCATCTTTGACGTATCCATGCCTTCAGGAAAACCCCAGTCTCCGGTCACAAAACCCTTGAATCCACCTCCGCAGCCTGTGCCGATATGATGGAGCAATTGTCCCATGGTCATCCAGTTTTCACCTTCAGAGGGTTTCCAGGTCAACATCTCTTCACTCACAAGCTCCATGAGCTTTTCGGTCGCCCGATAGGCACCGACCATTTCTTTTTGAAGCGCATCTTTCCAATCCATCTGGTCTCCTGTTTATTGAATATTTTTCAAAATCGTCTCTCATAATGAAAAGAATCATAATCAGTAACAGGGAAAACCATAAAAACGTTTATCGGTAAGCAGGAATACCTGCTTCGTTTATGAACATACCCGGCTCTTCAGGTAAACAAACAAACGCTTTTCAGCGTTGTAAATAATATGATTCTATCAGAAAAAACGTCTTCACGAAGCGACACAAACTGTAAACGCCATTCAACAATGCCCGCTAGTATCATTTATCTTCTGCTGCTCGTCGGCTTATCGCTCTCCGTTCCCGATGAAAAGGCATTCGTGCTCGCAGCATCGAGACCTACGGAGAACGCCATGCTTTCTGACAGCGCGAGCAGCAACCAGCCCATTTCGCAGAATAGCTCCTCTGAGACTGCAGTTGCCCCGCAAAAGCCCGGCTCAAACGCAACGCCAGAGGCTCCCGAAGGATTTACGATCATGAAGCTGAAAAAAAAGGAGTCTCTTGCCAGATTTTGCGGGCAGGACTCCGTCTGTCAGGCGCTCTTCATGAAAGTGAACCGTTATGATCGTCGTCATATTCCCGCCGGAAAGACCGTGCTGTTTCCGGTGGATATTGAAAAAGCCTCGGCATACGTCCCGATTCCGCAAGTGCTCGATGACAGCCGGGGAGAAAGAGAGATCAGGGTGTACCTCGATCAGCAGTATTTCGGAGCTTACGAAGACGGAAAGCTGCTCTTCTGGGGCCCGGTTTCCAGCGGCAAGAAGTCACGTCCCACCTGGCCCGGCAAATTCTTTGTCAACTACAAGCAACGGTACAAGCGATCCATCAAATACCACAACGCGCCTATGCCTTATTCCATCAACTACAGCGGAGGCTACTTCATACACGAACAGTCACTTCCCGGCTACCCGGCCTCGCACGGCTGCATCCGGCTCCTTATGACCGACGCGAAAAAGCTCTTTAACTGGGTTACAATCGGCGATCCTGTCACGGTCCAGTAGAAAAAGATAACCGGAGTCGTTCTCAGAAAAAATTCACCGGCTCCTGAGTGACTCATCCTCTGCACCTGAACTCAGAAAATGACAGCGTGTCAATGGTTTGACTCTGAGGGGCAGAATTTCTTTATTATCATAGTGAAGAGAACCTGAGCCCCATATAATTTCCCGGCCAACTGGAGAATCATGCTGAAAAAAACCATACTTTCTGCTCTCTTTCTAACCATACTTACCCTGCCTTCTTTTGCGGCATCCCCTCTTGAAAAAACAGCGGAATTCAAAACCCTTCTTTCAGATGCCTCACAGGGCAACGAAGAGTATCAATTAAAACTGGGATTCATCTACGCCAATGGTGACGGAGTCGAACAGAATTATACCAAAGCCGTCAAATGGTACCGAATGGCCGCCGAGCAGGGCAACAAAATCGCTCAGAATAATCTGGGGCAACTCTACGCAACCGGTAAAGGGGTGACGCAAAATCATAAAGAAGCCGCCAAATGGTACCGAATGGCCGCCGAGCAGGGCAACATGATCGCTCAGAATAACCTGGGCCAGCTCTACGCGACTGGAAAAGGGGTTACACGAAATCATACAGAAGCAGCCAAATGGTTTCGTATGGCCGCCGAACAGGGCCATGCTAAGGCACAGAGCAATCTCGGCCTGATTTATCTTTCAAATCAGGGAGTACAGCAGGACTATGTTGAAGCCGCCAAATGGTTTGGGATGGCTGCTGATCAGGGTCATACAAGAGCTCAATTTTTCCTCGGAAGAATGTACTATTCTGGTGAGGGTGTAACGAAAAACCACAAAACCGCAGCCCGATTATTTCAGCTTGCAGCAGAAAATAATGACGCGAAAGCACAGCGTAATCTCGGCGTGATGTATGCAGAGGGTCAGGGAGTTGAGCAGAACTATACAGAAGCCGCCAGGTGGTATAGGAAAAGTGCGGAACAGGGCGATCCTGATGCCGCCTTTCATCTGGGCATGCTCTTCTCCGGCGGCAGAGGCGTCGCACAAAACAATGCCGAGGCGTTCAAGTGGTTGCGTATAGCGTCTGAAAAAGGCCATGTTCAGGCACAGTTACAACTTGCCGGCATGTATGAGACCGGTACAGGAACCTCTCAGAACAGTGAAGAATCGCTCAAATGGTATCGTAAAGCCGCCGAAAAAGGTATCACTCAGGCTCAGAGTAAACTCGATTCAATGCTGAGCAAAAAAACGCCTGTAGAGAGTAGTCCCGCCGAGAGCCTCCCTGTGCCCCCTGTGCTTGTCCCGAAAGACAACGAAATTTCCACACCAGAGGTTGCAGAGACGGCGCCGGAAGATCGTGGGGCCCCGGAAAACAACACCTCGGATCGGGCACACTATCTCAGTGCGGCTCAAGAGGGTGACAGTGAGGCCGCACTCAAACTTGCCGATATGCTCTCAGAAGGTCGCGGTGGCGAACAAAATGATGCTGAAGCCCGCTCATGGTATCTGAAGGCTGCTGAAATGGAAAATGGTGAAGCGGCTTTCAAACTTGCTGGCATGATTATAGAAGGACGCGGTGGAAAACAGAGCAATTCCGATGGCCGCTCCTGGTACAAGAAAGCCGCGGCAATGGGATACAGTGAATCAGCTCTTCAATTAGGCTTCATGTACCAGGCCGGGAAAAATGCTCCGAGAAACAACTGGCTCGCGCGTCAATGGTTTCTCGTCGCAGCTGAAAAAGGATTGCCCCGGGCACAGTATCAGCTCGGGAACATATTCGCAGAGGGACGTGGCGTAGACAAGAATGTTGCAAAAGCGGCTGAATGGTACCGGAAAGCCGCCGAACAGGGTCTGGAAGAAGCACGTGACCGGCTCAACAAAATGTCGGGAGACGAACAAACGGCACGCTGATCGACAAACTGTTTTCTCTTTTTTCAGCAGCTTCCTCTCGAGCTGCCGGATAGTACTATCTGAACTGTGCGATTGTTGAACATGCCGCAAAAAAAAATTCAGCATAAAACATTATATTGTATAAAGTTAACAGCACATTGCATTTATTGAACGATCGGCTGAGGGAATAAGCGCCAGGTGGCGTCAGAGCGTACCTGCACGATTTCACCTATCATCAGGGCACCACTCATAACGTATTGCGCGTCTCGATTGCTGTTTTGGGTTGTTCTCTAAATCCTCAGGATAGAGCACTATGTCCATGAAGCGTATTCAAAAAACATTGCGTAAAACGGAACGGAATACACCGAAAAAACCTTCGGAATGAAAAAGCAATGAACAAGAATTTGGGAAATGTGGACCGCATAATCCGCCTGTTTATCGGTCTGCTCGTCATAACGCCTGGCCTTGTGGACCACTCGTAAGCGGAAGCGAAAGGACTGATTCTCCTTATTACCGCAGGTATCGGGTTCTGCCCGATGTCTAAGATATTTGGCTTCACAACCTGCAGTGACTGCTGAAGAATGCGCCCGGTCAAATATTTTTGAAACGTCTATGCGAATAATAGTCCTTCAGAACCAGCTTCCTGATTGAGGAAGTCATGAATCACTGTTCTTCTCAAGAGTATCGGAGGATGATTCAAAAAAACCATCAATCTGAAAGTAGAAAGCATCGTGCCGAATTATTTCTTCAGAAATAAACTTCATCTCTCGTTTCTTTCAGCGCTCGGGGCTGCGAGCTGGTCAGTATATTTCGATATCCCGGTTAATGTGTGGGCGGTCTTGACTGTTTTCCTGCTAACATTTTCTATATATCAGGACAACCGGCTAACCGATGATAAAGAAGACGTGGCAAACGACCCCGAAGGTCTGAAAAACGCCCTGAAGAACAAAACACTTATCACCTACGTGATATTCTACCTGATTTCCTTCATTTCACTCCTGATCTCCTTTCAATTCGGACAACCTGCATTCTGGATAACGGCGCTTATCATCCTCATCGGATTTCTGTATAATCATAAATGCTTCCCCGCCTTTCTCTCAAGGCTCTTGAACGGCGCCCGGCGACTGAAAGATATCTACATCGTAAAAAATCTCACCCCTCCGCTCGACTGGGCGGCTGCGCTTGTCTTTCTCCCCCTTTTTTTCGAAGGAGAGCCCCTTTCGCTCAAGGCGTGGATCTGCTGGGGATACGTGTTTATCTGCGCGTTTTTTATCGAGGTGATGTGGGACATGCGCGATCGACGTGGCGACCTGTTGAGCGGCATCAAGACAATCGCCAACACCTTCTCCTTTCCGCACACAAAAAAACTCCTCATCATCACCAGCCTGATCTCCGGACTCCTCCTTTTCTCCTTCACCATCACGGAAATCCTTCCTGCATCCACCTATTTCCTTTTGTCAAATAATGTTGCCGTGATCGTCATTGCTAGCATGTACAAGGAGAACAAGGAAGAGTCCATGCGAAAGATCAGCGACTCGACAATACTTCTCGCCACCGTCCTTTTTCTCTCCTTCGGCCTGATCGCTTTTTATACGAACTGACCTTTTCTTTTTCGTTATCGTCACATTTAGCATTTAGGGGACGTAGTGCAATAGCAGCAAAAAAATCACATAAAGCAAAGCCTATTCATGTTCAAGAAAACGATGAATCACCTGTTTCTCACCATATAGCCCACCGCATTCGTCGTCACTCCCAACCGTCTTGCCGCTTCGGCCATCGATAAACCGTACTCGTAGACAAACTTCAGCGCAAGCTTCTTTCGCATCGAAGCCAATACCCCGCTCCTGCTTCCAGATCGCAGAAACGCCTCCGTTATCCCCGCTTCACGGCATACCTGTTCAATGTCCTCGTTGATCAGCCTCAATCGCTCGTCCGCCGATAATGAAAGCGCCATTCGATCTTCCGCTTCTTTCAGCACGTCCCGAACAAACCCATCACCGCCGAGAATCCGCTCGTCGCTAAGCGCTTTCGCACCTTTTTTGCGCATGGATTGCACCTGTTCCCACCCGCCATGCGACCGAAGCAACCCGCCTCCGGAAAATTCCTTTTCACGATCGATAGTCATCTCTTCTTCAAGAAATATCAGATACGCCTCTCTGGCCGCTCCTTCCCTGCTTCCAAAACATTGCAGCACATAATCCCTGTCCAGCCATTCGTAGCGTACCTTTTTCATAATTTCAGCATGACCGCTCCAGGGATACAAGTCCAGATCACGAAACGAGCTGACAAGTCCTGCCCGCAAGGGATTGAGATGGATGTAAGCCACCAGCTTGTCGAAGTAAGTCTCTTCTTCGCAGATTACCGATTTGTACCGGTTCTGAAAAAGATGGCCGACCCGCTTATGTCTCCGGTTGTAGTATTGCGCATATCCCGACAACAGTCTCCGCATGAAAAGAGACAATCCGATGGTTCCGCTTTTGAGCAGAATATGAGCGTGATTCGTCATCAGGGCAAAAGCATAGATGCTTGTCCCCGATGTTTTCGCCAGCAATCCCATACGGTTCAGAAATTCAGTTCTATCGCTATCGTCCCGAACGATATTACCCTTTTCGATTCCCCGCACCATCACATGATGCAGCGTTCCCGGCACGTCAAGTCTCGCTCCTCGTGGCATATGGCTTATTGTTGATTCAGGTTTTGAAAATAGCAACCACACACTCTGACTTTATTAACTGCATAATACAAATCTTTTATTCTATTGCACTACGTCCCCTATTTGAAAAAAAAATTAATGATGATATGAGCCAAATCGTCATTGCCTGGAATGAAGGCCGATCATATTTCCTTCGGTGTCGCTGACAAGGGCAATAAAACCATACTGGCCTATTGAAAACTTTTCCCTGATGATTTTTCCGCCATTTTCTCCTGCTCTCATGGCTTCATCAGCACAATCATTGCACGTGAAATATACCAGAGTACTGTTGCCTCCCGATGGGCAATCTTCCATTTTCACAAGCGCTCCCGAAGCACCAAGGACGTCTTCCTGCATAGGGAAAGCCCACATTTCAAGCTCTGTACTTTCCAGTTTTTCCAGTTTACCATCGAATACACTCTCGTAGAATGCTTTAGCGCGATCAATGTCCCGGACATAGATCTCAAACCAGCCGACCGGATTGTTTTTCATGATTTCTCCTTGATGATTACCTGAAAGAAAGTGATCTCATGATTCTGCGAATTATCCGCGAATTCTGATTTCTCAACCCTTTCTAAAGACAACCGATTTACTGAAGAAAATGTTCGGCCTTCCTGCTACAGTAAAGCCTGCCTCTTGAGCAAAAGCTATCTCTTCCTTGAATGTTTTTCTCGAAACATGGAAAAACGGCGGCTCAACCATGAGCACCTGTCCGTCAGGCTGTACAATCGAGAATATCTGGTTGAAAAGCCGTTCCTTGTCTGAAACTTCGTGAACCATATAGAACAGAAGAACAAAATCCACTCTTTCTGATATGCCCATACTGCCCGATTCACTTCTGTGCAGTATGATCCGGCTTTCAAATCCTGTTCCTTGTATCCGGTTTTTTACTTTCTGAAGCATTTCATCCTGCAGATCTGCTGCGAAAACCTTGCCGGTCTCACCAACCATGCGGGCCATGGCAAGAGTAAAAAAGCCCGGACCGCAGCCAAGATCAAGGACTTTCATCCCCTTTTTCACATAAGGAGTCAATATTTTTTGTGGATCCTGCAGCCATCGACGAATCATGTTATCAAGGCTGCCTGCACATGCTACCGGACAAACAAGTCTCTTTCTGTTATGCATCCTCGCCTCCGGTTCTGTTGCAAAGAGTCCGGATTCCTGAAACCTCAGTCCTTCTCCATAAAGGTTTTCTGTTTATCAACATTTCCCTGCTCAGTTCAAAAGCGGATACTACACATCGAGGTTCACGATTGTCCTTCCTTTCAGCGTTCCTGCAAGCATACGATCAATCGAGTGAGACAATTCAGCCAGTGATATTTCATTGCTCAGCCCCTGAAGATTATCCGGCATCCATTCTCCGGCAAGATTCTTCCAGACAATTTCCCTCTCTGCCATGGGGCAGTTCTGGGAGTCGATGCCGATCAGCGACACACCTCTCAGAATAAATGGAAATACGGTAAGGTCGAGCTTTGGAGAAGCCACATTGCCGCAGCAGGTCACCACACCCATTGGCCGGGTTGACTTGATGAGATTGGCCAGAATGTTACCTCCGACAGTGTCAATCACACCGGCAAAAGCCGCTTTCAGCAGGGGACGCGTGTTCTCCGCCTCATAATCCTGCCGAGGAAGTACTTCCTGCGCCCCGAGTTCAAGCAGAAACTCGCGCTCCTGTTCCTTGCCTGAAATAGCCGAGACAGCGTATCCCAGTTTCGAAAGAATACCTATGCTCAGCGCCCCTACGCCTCCGGTCGCCCCTGAAACCGCTATTTTCCCATCGTCAGGTTTGACCGTTTCAATGAGTCGCATGACTGACATTCCCGCAGTAAATCCTGCTGTTCCGAATAGCATGGATTCCTTCATCGTCATGCCTCCCGGCAGCTTGACCGCCCATTCGGACGGAACCCTGATATATTGCCCGAATCCTCCGTCTGTGTTCATTCCCAGGTCATAGCTGGTAACGATAACGGGCTCATTGACGTTGAACTTCCCGGAAGCATCGTTGACAACCGTTCCGGCAGCGTCGATGCCGGGAGTGTGGGGATAGTCTCTCGTCACTCCTTTGTTGCCGTTTGCAGAGAGAGCATCCTTGTAGTTCAGCGATGAGTAGTGCACTTTGACCAGCAAATCATTATCCGGCAAATCATCAACGCTCCTGTTGTTGATATGTCCGGAAAATGCACCCTCTTTTTCTTCAACAACAAATGCCTTGAATTCAATAGCTTCCATCTGTTTCTCCCGTTTTTGAATACAAAAAAAACTCAAGCAAGATTCAGGTCGATCGCTTCATCTTGTAGAGAAACGAACGCCAGCGCTCCTCTTCAACGCCTGCTCCAGCCATCTCAGCCCTTGCAAGAGCAAAAAAGAGATCCGAAAGACGGTTGACATAAACAGGAATCGAGGAATGCACGGTATCCTGCTTCATCAGACGCACCAGAATGCGCTCTCCCCGACGAACCTGCGTGCGAACAACATGGCAAAGCGCAGATATCTCCGTTCCTCCGGGAAGCAGAAAACAATCAGAAGGGCCCGCCTTCTCTTCAAGCTCATCGATCCAGCGTTCGCAGAACGCAGCTCCGTCGATCGGCAGGGTGGCGCTGTTTGGCTTTTCAGCGTCTGCTGGCGTGGCGAGGTGAGACATCATGTTCATGAAGGCAATCTGTACCTCCTGAAGCCTCTCCTGCCATGGATGATCCACCGGCAGCTTCGCTCGCAGCAGACCGATATACGAATTCACCTCGTCAAACGTACCGTAGCATTCCACCCTGATATCGTCTTTATCCACTCTGGAACCTCCGAAAAGCCCGGTCGTACCGGCATCACCGGTCTTTGTATATATTTTCATTGTATTCTCCTGTTTTGATTCTTGTCTTCACTACAGGGCACCTCTATTTATTCCTTGATTTCAATCGCCTCGTTGAGCGGTGCTCGAAATCCTCATGCAATCTCTTTACTCTTTGGTTTCTCCGCTCCGTTCGCCTTGCTCTCCTGCCGCTCGTCTCTCTCCTCTTTCTTCTTCCCCTCCGCCCTCAGCGGGCAGACACAGGGGTCTGCCCCTACATTCTCCTCTCTCAACTCTTGTCTCTTTTTTCTCAATCCCCCCATATCCCACTCATCGCACAGCCTCTCCTACTCCTTGCTCCTTCCTTCTGGCTCCTGGCTCCTTGCTTCTGGCTTCTTTTTTGACCTTTTACTTTTGATTTTTGCACTACACTCTCTTCAGCTCCATCATCAGGTCATGCAGGCTTGTCCAGGTACGGGCGCCTTCTGCAAGAAGCGTATTAACCTGTCCAACAGCCTGTTTTCCGTCGGTATAGTCACGTTCCGCGATGCCTCCGGCAATCCAGACCTCTTTTCCTGCATCAAGAGCTTCTTTGGCCAGGCGAAGGTTAATCAGATTACCCGATCCGAAAGGAACATCGCTTACCACAAGTATTTCGGCCTTCCCTGCCATTTCGGAAGCCTCTTTATAGGCTCCATCACCAATAGCAGAAAAAGGCTTTTCAAATACAGCTTCGATACCGAGAGCATTTGCCGCCTCGGCATCGGAATCCATACGGTTGAGTACCCCGGTAGTCACACGGTATCCGTAGAGACCGAAACGCCGGTAGAGTTCGATGCCGGTTCCCCCTCCGGCAATCACATGAACCGGTCTCATCCGCTCCGAACCCTTGTTGACACCATCAAGTACTCCGGTAACATGTACTGCTCCAGTCAGAGGATCCTGCTGAACCTGAAGTTCACAATCATAGACGCGACTGAGAATTTCTGCCTGCAGCACCTCTTCAGAACTCCCTGAAACAATCACCTTTCCCGCGTTCATGAGAATCAGTCGATCTGCGATTTCAGAAGAGAGGCTGAGGTCATGACTGACAAGGACAACTGTCATCCCGTGCTCGTGATTTAAACGTCTGAGAATTCGGAGTACTTCGTATCGATGATTGATATCGAGATGTGCGATCGACTCGTCAAGCATGATGATCTGCGGCTCCTGAGCAAGAACCATGGCAAGGATGACCCGCTGCTGCTCTCCTCCGCTCAGTTCCATGAAGTAGCGGTCTCTCAGATCGAAAACATCGGTATAGATCATGGAACGTTCAATGATACCATGATCCTCCTCTGACAGGGATATCCAGGGTAAAGACGATCCTGTCCTGCCGTTCATGACGATCTGATGTACCGTAAAGGCCATGGGTGATTCCACTTTCTGGGGAACGACACCGAGAATCCTTGAGCGGGCAGAAGGCCTGAGTTTCCGCACATCTTCACCGAAAAGCCTGACCGTACCTGAGCTCGGCCTGATCAGCGCTGCGACCGTCTTGAGCAACGTGCTTTTCCCGCAGCCGTTCGGCCCGATAAGCACGACAAACTCACCTTTCGCGATCTGCACGGAAAGAGAGTCAAGCACAAGGTGATCACCGTAACCTGCGCTGACAGAGTCAATGGAAAGAGCCGGAACGGACATAGTGCTAAGTGCTTCCCATTTTTGAATTTTGACTTCTACCTTTTGACGTTATTAAGCTATCCACGCGTTTTTCATCTTCCGTTGAAGGATCATCAGGAAAAACGGTCCTCCGGCAAGCGCTGTGATCACGCCGACGGGCATCTCGACCGGAGCAAGTACGGTTCGGGCGACAGCGTCACAGAGGACAAGGAACGTTCCCCCGGAAACCGCGGAAAGAGGAATCAGCCATCGGTGGTCAGGACCGAACATTGCCCGGGTAACATGGGGGACAATCAACCCGACAAAACCTATCATCCCCCCGATAGAAACCGCCGTTGCGGCCATCAGGGTTGCCGCAAGAAGTCCTCCGAGAATGATCAGGTCGGCATTCATACCCTGATAGTGGGCCATCTCGCGCCCAAGCGTGAGCGCGTTAAACCGTGAACCGAGGAGCCATGTCACGATGAACCCAGCGCCAATAAGCACCGTTGAAAGTATCCTCTGCTCCAACGGGACCGGCTGAAGATTGCCGAGCATCCACCAGATAACGCTATGCAACCCGTCAGCGCTTGCCGTTGAAACCAGAAACATAATGAGGCTCGAACATATGGAACTGATGATGACCCCGCTGAGAATAAGACTGTACACAGAGGGGGATCCTCCACTTCCCCTGCTCGCGATCCCATAGACAAGAAAAAGAGTAAGAACCGCAGCAACGAACGCTGCGACAGGAAGGCTCAGGGGAATAAAGGCAACTGCTCCGAACAGAATAGCCAGCGTCGCGCCCAGCCCCGCTCCCCCGCTCACGCCGAGGACATAAGGTTCGGCAAGAGGATTGCGAAGAATTGCCTGAAAAACGACTCCGGAAACGGAAAGTGCCGAACCTACAAGCAGACCCATCACCAGACGGTTAATGCGCAGATTGAGGATCGCTTTACCGACAGGAGAATGCACATCCGGGAAGCCCTGTCCACTGGCGCCCAGCAGAAGAGAGAGAAAAAGCAGAAGAGGAACAGCCAGGCAAAACAGTGCTATACGTACCCTGGGGACTCCCTCTATGTCAGGCGTAACCGGAATATTCTCTCTGTTTCTTTTCATGAGACACCTGTTGATGAGAGTACCTTCAGGATCATACGCAACCCTGTTCCTGTTCCGAGAAACAGCACGGAAACCAGTAGCATAAGACTGATCGCCTGCCTGATAGTCCCTGTCGTGCAACTGTTCTCGACGATACCAAGATACGGAAGGTTATGCTTTTCGCCTCCATAACTTCTCGGGCCGCCAAACCTGACACCGAGAGCACCGGCAAATGCCGCTTCAGGATATCCCGCATTCGGACTGACGTGTTTTTTTGCCGTAGTGCGTACCGAGGGAAAAACATCTTTATACCGCATGCCAAGAAAAACTGAAGCAACTGCAACACACGGCACGGTAAGGCGTGAGGGCAGGTAGTTGACAAGATCATCAAAACGTGCCGAGGCCCATCCGAACTCTCTGTAGCGTTCATTTTTATAACCGAAACTCGAGTCGAGCGTATTCACAGCCTTGTAGGCAAGTGCGCCTGCCGGACCGAACAGCAGCGCGTAAAACAGAGGCGCTGTGACACCGTCAACGGTATTTTCTGCAACGCTTTCCACAGCAGCAAGAGCGATATCGCTCTCCTGCATCGATGCGGTATCCCTCCCGACGATCATACCAACCCTCTCCCTTGCAAGAGCCAGCCTGCCGATCTCAAGTGGTTTTCTGACCGCATCTGCGTGAACAGCAAGATCACGCGCCGCTATCGTGAAATAGAGCAGAAGAACTGCGGCCGCATTCTCAAGAGCAGGGTGAAACAAACCGCACAGCTTCAGCACCGTATATCCGGCAAACGCGCTCCCGCCAACAACAAGGATGACAGCAATGACACCCGCAACCCTCAAAGAAATCATGTGAACACCTCGAAGAAAAGCTTCGGTTTTCAAGGCAAACCAACCGATAATCCTGACAGGATGAGGGTAATTCTGTGGATCGCCGGCAGCAAGATCAAGAAAAAATGCCAAAACCGGCAGAATTTCCTGAGTATACATCATGGAGCAAGCGTCTCTTTGAGTGCTGCGAAACGTTGCAGATGCTTCAGCAGATACTCATTCTCTTCAGGTTTGCGAATGGCAAATCGGAAATACTTATCCTCCAGGCCGATAAAATTCCTGCAATCACGAACAAAGATATTTTTTTCAATAAGATACGTGAGCAGTTCGTCGAGGTTGGAATCACTTTTCCAGCGGGCAAGAAAAAAATTCGCCGCGTAGCCCCGGATTGAAACTGAGGGGATTTGCTTCATCCGCTTGAATATTTTCGCTCGTTCATGAGTGATCAGGCGCCTGACCTCCTTTTCGAAATCACCAGCGTTCAGAAGCTCAAGAGCAACGGCGTCGGCAACAGCATTCACCGACCAGGGCATCTTGAAACAAAGCAAGCGCGCAATAGTGTCAGGATGAGCAATCGCGGCGCCAAGTCTCAGCCCGGGCAAAGCATAGAATTTCGTCAATGAACTGACAACGATGATATTTTTAAACGCTCCCAGATCACTCATCAGTGATGCTCCAGGAAAGTCATCGACAAACTGAATGAATGCTTCATCAATAATGAACCACTTGTCGGGAAAGCGGCTTGCAAGAGCCAGAACAACCTCTTTTGGAAATCTGCTCCCGGTTGGATTATTGGGATTAGCCGCAAACATCGCGTCAACACCCTTCATTTTTTCCGAAATCTCCTCGATTCCGGGAAACACAAACTTCTCCTGATCTTTCAGCATCAGATAACGCACCTTCGCTCCCGCCGTGCTGCATGCCCTCTCGTAATCATAAAAAGAAGGGGCCGGCACAAGTACGCTATCGAGGCCAAGCGCTGCCGGAATGAGATAAATCCCCTCAATTGCCCCATTGAGAGGAAGAACACAGTCATGGGCAACATCAAAACGCAGACAGAAAAAATCCCTGACTCCGCTGCCGTCTATGGATGGATACCGGTGCAGCGCGAACGAATCGAGAGATACCTCAGGAAGCGGCGGAGAAATCGGGCTTGTGTTGACGCTGAAATCGATCAACGCCTCTTGACCGGCAGATGCTCGCCGCGTTGGCGCCCCTCCATGTTTATAGGAATACAGGTTCACGTAGTTCTTAGTTCTTAGTTCTTAGTTCTTAGTTCTTAGTTCTTAGTTCTTAGGAAAAGATAGTCATGCCCCTGTGAAATAGATGCTCAGATTTCACGGTTCAAGCACGAGAATGACAAAAGGAGAAGCAACTTCCTCCTTCCTCAATTCTGACTTCAGTCTTCTGACTTCATACTTCTAAATTCCTACTTCATCCTTCTCCCCTCTGCCTTCCAATAATCCCGTACACTTTTTCCATATCGAGATGCCGGATAAAGTGATCTGCGAGCCGGTTGTACTCAGCATCCTTATCCTTAATGGTATCGCTCACAGCAGAGTCCGGTCTCAGCTGACCGAGAAACCAGCCTCTGAACGCACTCCCGTCAAAAATGCCGTGAAAGTAGGTGCCAAAAACCTTTTCATCATGGCTTATGACTCCGTCAGTATCAGAGGAATGCCTGTTATTTCTTGCCGTCAACTGCAGCAGGGGCGACGCCTGGCCTGTAAGCCGGGTTTCCCCCATATGGATTTCATAACCCTCGACCGGTATCGTGTCATCGAACAGACAGCCTTTAGCGTTGAAGAGCTGCTTTTCTTTCTTGAGGACCGTATGCACCGGAAGCAGACCGAGACCCGGTGTTTCTCCGGGCTCTCCTTCAAGGCCATGTGGATCGGCAACGGATATTCCGAGCATCTGGTAGCCTCCGCAAATACCCGCAATAATCCCTCCCCTCTTCCGGTATTCAGCGAGCCGTTCTTTCCAGCCCATAGAAATCATCCAGTCAAGATCTCCCCTGACATTTTTCGATCCGGGCAGAATGACCGCATCATAGTCTGCCAGATCTTTGGGGTGATGCAGGTAATGAACTTCTGCATCATCGAGCAGGTCAAACACAGCGAAATCAGTAAAGTTCGATATATGAGGAAAATACACGATCGCTATACTGATCTTTCCGGGATCAGGAGATGCCGCAGGATCGACAACCGCCTGAAGCGGCACTGCGTCTTCAGCCTCGATGTGGATCCCTCTGAAATATGGTATAACACCGAGCACCGGCACTCCGGACAGTTCCTCGAGAATACTGATTCCATCATCGAAAAGGGCCGAATCCCCGCGGAAGCGGTTGATAATAACACCTTTTACCCGTGCCTTGTCTTCGGAAGGAATGACAGAAAGCGTCCCTGCAACCTGCGCGAATACACCACCCCTGTCAATATCGGCCACAAGAATGACCGGCGCGTCGACTTCTTTTGCTGTCCTGAAATTCACGAAATCCCGGTCATAAAGATTCATCTCCGCACAGGAACCAGCGCCTTCGATAACGACAAGGTCATGCCTGCCTGTCAGGCGCTCAAGACTTTCAAACGCAGCCTCTGCCCAGACTTCAGTGTTTCCGAAATAATCACGGGCAGAGCGGTTGGCGACAGCCTTGCCCTGCAAAACCACCTGCGCACCGGTATCGGTATTTGGTTTAAGCAGTACCGGGTTCATATCCGCCGTCGGGACGACTCTGGCGGCTTCGGCCTGCACAATCTGCGCTCGTCCCATTTCAAGACCATCCGGTGTAACGCCGGAATTATTGGACATGTTCTGCGCCTTGAAAGGCGCAACATCGAGCCCGGCATTGCTGAAAATACGGCATAGGGCCGTAGCTACGACGCTTTTCCCAACATCCGACGCTGTCCCGAAAACCGCGAGATTCCTCATACTGTTTTCTTCCCCCACCGCTCCTCGTGAATCAGCTCATCAAGACCGAACCTCGGCAACCATCCGGCCTGCTCCAGTTCGGGAGTTTCATGGAAAAATGAAACATAGCCGACACACAACCATGCCACAGGAACAATATCGTCAGGAATCTCCAGGACTCTGCGTATATGGTCATGGTGGATAATGCTTACCCATCCGACCCCAAGATTCTCTGCGCGTGCTGCAAGCCAGAGATTCTGCACGGCACAGACCGAGCTGTAAAGATCCATCTCGGGATTTGCGGTGCGCCCGACAACCACCTCACCAGTCCTTTTACGGTCACAGGTCACGCAGATACCAAGAGGCGCTTCGGTGATCCCTTCGAGCTTGAATGAACGGTACTGCTCCTTTTTTTCTTCAGGAAACATCTCCGCAGCCTCCTTATGTGCAATCTCAAACCCTTCTTTCACACGCTTCCGTTTATCAGGATCACGAACAACAACAAAATCCCATGGTTGCATGAAACCGACACTCGGCGCATGATGTGCTGCATGAAGAATCCTCTGCAATACCTCATAAGGCACAGAATCGGGGAGAAACTCTCCCCTGACATCTCTGCGATTGTAAATAACTTTGTAGAGCGCATCGCGCTCTGCTAATGATATATTCATAATCCTCTTTTACTAATCGTTTCCGGTGCCTGAAAAAAGTCCTTTCAAATCCGCAATCCCTTGCATAAGCACCGGGGCAGGGTAAACAAAATGTTCTCCGTTGAGCAGCACGACCTTGTAATCTCCTTCAGCCATCTCTACTGAGCACCCATGATCATCGTCCTGCAAAACAAAAACAATATCAGGCCCGGTTATGCGCAGCAGTTCATCAACGCTTGAAATGTCACCTGTTTTGTTCATATGGCGTATTGAAGGATGCGTCTCAACGACAGAAAACCCTGCAGCCGAGAATAAATCATAAAGATAGGTATTCACACCAAAAGAAAACGGCTCCCCTTTACAGCTTGAGAGAAGAAGGACTTTTCTTCCTCCCCCTCCCACTTCTCCGGCGCTCTTTTTCCAGGCCGCTGCAAACTCATCGGCTTTCTCCTTCCCTCCAGGCACCCCCAGAGTTCTGGCTATTACACGGATATTTTCCTCGACCTCCGACATGGCATGAAACCCTTGAAGCACTACGGCATCCGCTCCTTCCGGTGTCACCTCACGCAGTACCTCCGGTGCAGTCCAGTCGGAGGTAAATATGTAATCCGGATCGAGTTCCGCGATCGTCTTTTCTTCAGGATCCAGTATCCCGCCTGTTCCGGGCCTTTCCAGAAAATCGTAGCGACTAACCCCGACAATGTTTCCTTCCTGGCCAAGATATTTCAGCGTATGGGTGATATAAGGCGACTGGCTTATAATTTTTGGCTCCTCGCTGCTGCAGCCGGCAATCACCAGCAGCAGCAGAATACAAATTTTTCTCATACTCAGCCCAAAAACCATCAGGTGAAACTTAAATATCGACTCTTAAACCCAGGCTGAAACTTCGCCCGGGCATAGGGTAGCCACTGACAAATTCATAATTACGATCGAACAGGTTGTCAATGCTTCCTTTTACCGTGAAACCTCTACCATGTTTATCATCAAGAATGAATCTCTTGGACAACGACATGTTAGCGACGGCAAAACCACCTTTTGTCCCGGGTGTCGGGTAGGTGATTTCAGTTTTTCCGACATAGCTGAGATTGAACCTGCCACTCAGTCCCTTGTTGTCGTTAATCCTGACGCCGGCGGCAAGATTTGTTTCAGGCGTATAGGTGAGAAGCTCATCGGTTTCGTTATCCCTGTACTCCGTCAGATAGGTGAAACTTGCATAGGGATTGATACAAACAGCTCCTGAAACCGGAAAAACATATGACAGTTCGCCTTCGATGCCTGAAATAACGGCTCCCCCCAGATTTTCCCAGGTAAAATAATCGTCGGGAAAAACGTAAACAGACTTGATCTTATCTTCAAAATCCGTATAGAAATAGGTCAATGAACCACTAAAGCCCCCTGCAGCAACATCAACTCCCCCTTCGTATGTCCGGCTCGATTCAGGTTTGAGATCCGGATTTCCAAGATAGGTAAACGAACCCCATGCTCCCCAGTCCACACTATAGTCCGCTGCGAGTTCATCCGGTGTAGGCATTCTGAACCCTTCGCCATAGTTCGCCCTCAATTTCACATTTTCAGTGACGTGGTATGCAATCCCGAGGTTTTTCGTCAGGTTATCTGCGCTTGCTGACGACCCTTCATTGTTTTTAATCTCGACATCATAATCATCATAACGCATGCCTGCCGAAATGATGAGTTTTTCTTCCAGTAAACCGGCCTTGGCGAGCAGAAACACTGCCGGATTTTCAAAATCGGCGTCTTCCGGTGCTGAAGAGGTCAATTGATTGTATTTCAACCAATCGACGCCTCCTGTTACCCGCACAATATCATCCTTGTACGTTACCTGACCCTGTGCACCCTGTTGATCGACCGTCTGCTTGAAACCGCTAACAGGATAATACCTGAAATCCTCTCCGTTATAATACCTTGCCATCCAGTTCCATGAGCTGCCCGGCACTCCACCGTCGTAGATAACATCCACTGACTCATTTTTCAGCTTGACGTAATCCACAAGAGAGTTCACCGCAAGTCTGTTGGGGCTACCCTGGCGATCGACCTCGAAATAACTGTAAATCACGCCAATACGATTTCCCTCGGCAAACTCGTAGCCGACGTTTACGCTTCCGTTGACTTTATCCCTATACGCCGTATTGTAGTATTTCTGCCCTTCGGCTGTATCGTAATCCCCTCTTTCGGCAAAGGTGTAGCTCCCGGAAAAATCGAGACCGTCGATTGCCCCCGTCATTCCCGCTGATGTTTCGTAATAATCATACGTCCCCTGCTTGTGCTCGACAAAAAATGATGGGGTTCCCTCTCCTTTCCTGGTTATCACGTTAACAACTCCTCCCATTGCAGCGGACCCGTACTGAACGGCGGCTGCACCGCGTATTATCTCAATCCGCTCAATATTCTCCGTCATGATTTTGGAAAGGTTCCCTGTTCCCGCACGACGTCCGTTTAGAAGAATCAGTGACTTTCCCTTTAAATCGTTGCCGTGAGTTTCGCTCCTGAAGCCACGGATACCGACGCTGGTCAAGGTTCCTGGATATTTCTGGATATGGCCGACACTTTTTTCGGCAAGCAATTCACTCAAATCACGTGCAGGAGATTCCTCGATTTCTTTCCTGGTAATAACCGTCACGTTCGAAGTGAGTTCTTTTTTCTTTTCCTCAAATCTTCCCGCGGTAACAACTATTTCTCCACTTGAATAGTGTGGCGATTTTTCTTCGCCGGACAGTGTTTCTGCCCTCGTAACACCTGTTGTGAGAAGCCCTGCCGCCGCAAGGAGAACAAAAAATTTTTTCATGCTTCCATCATGTTTTAACCGTTAGCAATACTCAACATGACTGGAGTTATAAACAGAAAGGAGCTATGCGGCAGGAGATCCATCTTGCAGAAACCATCGAAAACACAGGAAAGTGCCGAGCAGAAACGCACACGATCAACATGGCAACAATGCAAAAAAAGAAAAATTCTTCGCTGGATCACGGACCGCATTGCCTGACTATAACCCGTAGTCGTAACAAACAAGCAATGAATAACTGGCAGGTCTCCTGACTTTTGCGGCATACTTATGCTGTTGACCTTCCCGCGCTTTTCCGGGAGGAAAAATCACAGTGATCAATAGCGCCTGTTATTTCCTGGCATGAGGCCATGCAAAAAAACAACAGTTGACCGCGTCTACAGTTGCGGGTACAGTGTACGAATCTCACGTACTTCCCTATTCTCCGGCTTTTAAACCGGCACCAGTCATAAAAGAAAGAACAATTATCTATGGCAGCTTATATAACAAAAAAAGCTGGAATCTTCAACGATTACGATGCTACGCGTTGAACAAACCCGAAAATCTCCTCTATTTTCTTACGGCGATAGCTGAAAACGTAATCAAGCCGACTGTGGATAAGCAGCTTATCCAGCATCTCGCCAAAGAAACCGAAAGGAATTGTATACTCGATGATATCGGTCATTTCAACTCCATCCGGAAGTTCACTGAAAAGGTGCCTGTGTCGCCAGAACTCATACGGCCCACTCTTCTGCTCATCGGAAAATTCATGAGGCCTGTCAACAGTCTGTATTTCCGTTGACCATCTCACAGGAAAATCAAAAAAAGGATACAGCTTGTAACTGATTGTCATTCCAGGATATAAAGAACCAACATCTTCCTTGTTCAGTATTCTCATATGCATCTCTTCCGGCGTTATCTTTACAAGATTTTCAGGATTTGAAAAAAAATCCCAAACCTCATCTATCCCCGCAGGAATTTTCTGCGTATATACCAGTCTCTGCTCAGTCATGTCATTACTACTGATTTATTCGTTACGTTTTGTTGTCGTTCATTAGATTTATAAAATGTCACCTTCTCATGTATAACTGCATAACGATATAAAACTATCCCGCTTAGCTGTAAAACAGCTTCTGTTTTGCAGATGATAGCGCATCTTTTCCGCTATGGTAAAGGCCACCGTCACAGCAATACTTTCGCCATCGGCGATAAAAAGAGACACCGTTCTTCTGACCCGAAGAGCCGTCGAGCCGTTCAGGGATTTCTGGTGCTTTCCGGGCGGTCATATCGACCGGGGCGAAACAGCAAAAAATGCCGTTATCAGGGAAACAGCCGAAGAAACAGGACTAGAACTGCAATCACCCGTTTTCCTTGGCTATTGTGACGAGATCTTCCCTGCGCTGGGGTTTCATGCCGTTGTCCTCATGTTTTACGGGACAGCGCGCGGAGAACTTCTCCCTCAACCCGGTGAAGTTTCGGATATCGCCTGGTTTTCCGTCAATGAAGCCCGCAGCCTTACACTTGCATTCAATCATCAGGAAGTACTGACCCGATATGAAAACCACCTTGACTCCCTATAACGGCTTTTCCCTTCTGTTCTTACTCTTGTACGCATCTCTTTTCGGGTGCACTGAAGCAGAGAACAGGCAAACAACACAACCGGATTCTGACAAACCGAAGATTGTCAGCCTGGCTCCAAGCATTACAGAAATGATCTATGCGATTGGAGCGGAAAAACAGCTCATAGGCAGAACAAGTGCATGCGACTGGCCGAAAGGTGTAGAAAAAATTCAGGTTGTCGGAGCATTCGGGAAACCGTCCCTTGAAGTACTCGCCAGTCTTTCACCGGATCTTGTCCTCGATACCGATCTTGCAGATGAAAACGTGGGATCAAAAATAACTGAACTTGGCTTTCAACGTGAAAGACTGGCTATCAGTGTTCCCGGCGACATTCCTCCGGCTCTGAGACGACTGGGCAGACTGACCGGAAACCCGGAAAAAGCAGACAGCCTGGCTCTGGTTATTGAAGATGACCTGAAACAGTTTCTGGAACGGGCAAAACGCCTGAAATCTTCCCCGAACGTGTACCTGGAGATTTGGGATGACCCGCTCTGGACAGGAGGCAAGCACAGCTATGTCTCCGCTCTTATTGCCTATGCGGGTGGCAAAAATATCGGCAACAGCGTTCAGAAGGAATACTTTGAAGTCTCACCGGAATGGGTCATACAGCAGAACCCTGACATCATCCTCTGTATGTATATGTCAAGGAAAGAGGATGTCATAGAAAAAGTACGATCCAGACCGGGATGGGAGCTGATCAATGCGATAAAGCGCGGAAATATCCACGATAATTTTGACAACAGTATTTTTCTCCGTCCCGGCCCCAGGGTTCTTGAAGGTATTGAACAGCTCACACAAATTCTCGATGCGGCAAGTGATGAACAGAGGAAATGAGACAGGAAGCCGGAAGAACGAGGGGGAGAATGGGCAAAGGGATGGAACAAAATAAAATCACGTTAATTTTTCACCAAAAACACCTGAATCGGGAAGAGGAAAAACGTGTCCGATTTCTTATCTTTCGGGCTTTATCAGCATAAAAAGCCGTCCTGAATGAAGAAATCACCTTTGGCAATATTGTTTTTGACAGTACTGCTTGACCTTATCGGGTTCGGTATTGTCCTGCCTCTTCTTCCTACCTACGCCAAAGATCTCGGAGCGAGCCCTTTGATGATCGGCTTTATTGCTGCCACCTATTCCGGAATGCAGTTTCTTTTTTCACCCATCTGGGGAAGGCTGAGCGACTTCATCGGGCGAAGACCGGTGATGCTGGTCAGTATCTTTATGGCTGCAGTTTCCTATCTTTTTTTCGCCCATGCATCAACCATCCCGTTACTGATACTGGCACGTGCTCTTTCCGGCATCGGATCGGCGAACATCGCGGCTGCCCAGGCCTACATCACCGACGTTACCGACAGCAAAAGCAGATCTACCGCCATGGGGATGCTCGGAGCCGCTTTTGGAATCGGTTTTATTATCGGACCGTTAATCGGCGGCTTTCTGAAGCACAATTTCGGCATTGAAATGGTCGGCTACGTCGCTTCCGCGCTGATAGCTCTGGACTTTATCCTTGCTGTTTTTTTCCTTACGGAATCAAACAAAGATGCGCAGAAAATCTCTCACTTTCTCAAGATTTCACTGGCACGCACAGGCAAACCGATACTGACCTCGATGCAAGAGAAATCAGCCGCCTATTTTAAGGGTATCAGTAACGCGCTAAGCCACAAGCCCATAGCACTGCTCATGAGCGCCAATTTTATTTTCACTTTTGGCATCATCAACATGCAGATAGCGGCCATTCTTCTGTGGAAAGAATATTTCATGGCAACCGACCAGCAGATAGGCTACCTGTTCGCATACGTAGGTTTCATATCGGTAGTTGTCCAGGGGGGCCTGATCGGAAAATTGAATAAGCGATTCGGTGAACACAAGCTTTTCCTCTTGGGGCATATCTTTACCTTTGTGGGTGTTTTTTTTATCCCGTTCATCCCTCCAACGACGCTGTTTACTCTTGGGCTGGGAATCCTTCTGTTCTTCTCAATAGGAACAAGCCTCGTAAACCCGATCAACATTTCATTGATCTCCCTCTACAGCTACACCCAGAAACAGGGACAGATCATGGGCTACGGACAGTCCGTCAATTCCCTTGCCCGGATATTAGGCCCTTTCAGCGGCAGCATTCTTTATGGAATGATCCCTTCCATGCCGTTTGTAGTGGCAGGGGTGCTGATGCTCGCCGGAACAATAATTTCCCTTAGCTTGTTTAAATACGACATAGAAGCTTTGGAACCCGAATCCTCGACTGACCCGCAAACAGCTGAATAGGGCTGCAAACAGAAAGAAATACCTTTACATCTGATACCTATATGTTCCGCAAGGAAAAACTGGCATACAACTCTCTTCCCGATATCCTGTATCGGATAGGCGACATAGCTGACCGGACTGATACGCCATGCTATCTTGTCGGCGGCTATGTAAGGGATAACCTGATGAATACACCGAGTCATGATATCGACATCATGATAATCGGTGAACCGATACCGTTTGCGAAACTGGTTGAACAAGAGCTTAAGGGAAAAAACTTCGTCGTTTTCGAACGGTTCAGGACTGCCCGTCTGGAACTGGACAGTTCGCAGGAAGAAACAACAGTGATTGAAATTGTTGGAGCAAGAAAAGAAAGCTATAACCCTGATTCAAGAAAACCGATCACTGCAATAGGGTCGCTTGAAGATGATCTTTCAAGACGAGATTTTACAATCAACGCCCTTGCCGTACAGCTGAATAATGAACATCGAAACTCTATCGTAGATCTCTTCAACGGTTACGACGATCTTCAGAAAAAGATGTTGAGGACCCCGCTCGAACCTCATAAAACCTTTTCAGATGATCCTCTCCGGATGATGCGGGCAGCCAGGTTTGCCTGCCAGCTCGATTTTCAGCTGGACCGGCAGGCATTGAATGCCATGACTGACATGGCAGAAAGAATAACGATTGTCTCAAGAGAGAGGATAAGTCAGGAGTTTCTGAAAATCATCACATGCCGAAAGCCTTCGGTCGGTCTCAAGATTCTCTATTCAACCGGTATCCTTGGACATATCATGCCGGAACTTAACGCTATGGCCGGCATTGAGCAGGTTGACGGTCTGGGACACAAGGATACCCTGCTCCACACCTTTCAGGTTGTTGACAAACTGGCGGAAAAAAGCGACAATCTCTGGCTAAGAATCGCCGCACTTTTCCATGATATCGCCAAGCCAGTAACCAAACGGTTCAATAAACATGCAGGCTGGACATTTCACGGACATGAAGCCGTAGGGAAAAAAATGTGCGGAAACATTTTTCGATCAATGCGCTGGCCACTCGATCCCCTTCCCTATGTCCAGAAAATGATTCGCCTGCATCATCGTCCGATACCGCTTTCTAAAGGTGAGATAACTGACTCCGCTGTAAGAAGACTGATGTATGACGCAGGGAATGATCTGGATGACCTTATGACGCTATGCCGGGCGGATGTCACCAGCAAAAACCCGAGAAAAGTCCAGCGAATCATGAACAACTTCAACATTGTGGAAAAGAAAATCACAGAAGTTGCCGAAAAAGATCTGCTTGCAAAATGGAGACCGCCTATTACTGGCAGCGATATCATGGAAACGCTTGGTCTTTCCGAAGGAAAACTTGTCGGAATCATCAAAAACAGGATGGAGACCGCGGTGATAGAGGGGGAAATTCCCTACGACCGTGAAGCGGCTCTTGAGTACATAAAAAAAACATACCGTGAAATGCAGAATTCATGATATGGCATTATCCATTGAAGCGGATATATTAAAGTTTTTCGAAAATCAGGATCAAAAAAGAAAAGTGATCCAACAAAATCAAGAGTACAGTGATACAACGTTATTCACCCAAAGACATGGAAGCCATCTGGACGGACGAAGCAAAGTTCGAACGCTGGCTGCAACTTGAAATCGCGGCTGTCGAGGCTCGGGCTGAAGCAGGAGTCGTACCCAGGGAGGCCTTGCAGACGATACAGGAAAAAGCCACATTCAACGTCGATGAAATTCTTGAAATCGAAAAGGAAACAAAGCACGATGTCATAGCCTTCCTGACCAATGTCAACCAGTACGTGGGACCGCAATCACGGTATATTCATGAAGGCCTGACCTCATCAGATGTGGGAGACACCTGCCTCGCCATGCAGATGCGCGACGCCGGCAGGATTCTTCTCAAGGATGTCGAATCCCTGATCGACGTACTGGCCGAAAGAGCGGTTGAATTCAAGTATACCCTTGAAATGGGGAGAACACACGGCATTCATGCCGAACCGACAACGTTCGGCTTGAAGCTGCTTCTCTGGCATCAGGAAATGCTTCGGAACCTTGACAGATTGAAAAGAGCTGTTGACAATGTTTCGTTCGGCAAAATATCAGGCGCCGTTGGCACATATCAGCACCTTTCTCCGGAAATCGAAGCCGTTGTCTGCAAAAAACTCGGACTTTCTCCGGCACCTGTTTCAACACAGATACTGCAGCGTGACCGTCACGCCGAGTTCCTCACAACCCTTGCTATCATCGCTTCATCAATAGAAAAATTTTCAGTTGAGTTCCGGCACCTGCAGCGAACAGAAGTGCGGGAAACCGAAGAATTTTTCAGCAAGGGACAGAAAGGCAGCTCCGCCATGCCGCACAAACGTAACCCTATCACCTTCGAACGCCTTACCGGTCTTGCCCGTATAGTTCGTGCAAACTCCATAGCGGCAATGGAAAATGTCGCGCTCTGGCATGAACGGGATATTTCACATTCATCGGTCGAGAGGGTTATCATGCCTGATTCCACAATGGCTCTCTGCTACATGCTTCGCACATTTACGGATACCCTGAAACATCTTCTTGTCTATCCGGAAAGAATGCAGGAAAACTTCAACACCTCCTACGGCCTTACGCTTTCTCAAACCCTGCTTCTCGCACTGACAGGAAAAGGGCTTACCCGCGAAAACGCATATAAACTCGTGCAACGCAATGCCATGAAAAGCTGGGAACACAAAGTGCAGCTGAAAGAACACGTCTTGCAGGATAAGGAAATTCTCGACATTGTTTCCGCAGAAGAAATCGAACAGCTCTTCTCATCGGAAAACATCCTGAACAAGCTCAGAAAAAGCGTTGACACCATCTTTGCCCGTAACGGGCTCTGAGAATGTAAACACACCTATCGGGGTTTGTTAATTTCCTCTATTATTAGTAAATTTCATGCTGCTTTTTTCCTGAACCCGAACGAAACTAACCTGGTTCATGGCGGCTCGGTATATCTCACATTTCACTGTTTCAGCTATCGATCATACCGCAGTCAATTTCGTTATTATGTCAATAATAACACAGGAGAAGATTATGCTCTATGTATGCTAAGGTTTTGAAAACATATCGGGAAAAAGCTGAGATCGAAATCATCTGTACGGATGCTTCAAAAGAGAGCGAACACTGCGGTGCATGTACTATGGGTCAAAAGCCGAATTCAAAACCCCATGTCGTTCTTGCGCATAACCGCATTAATGCAAAAACAGGCGATATGGTAGAAGTTGAAGAGAAAGAACATGCTGAAGTCAAGGCTGCCCTGGTGCTCCTGATCGGTCCGCTTCTTGTATTCATGCTCTCTCTCGGCATTGCCGGCAGCTTGCAGTTGGAACTGTGGCAGTCATTCTTTTTCAGTCTGCTTGTGCTTGCTGTCACCTACACGATTCTGAAGTATTTTCTGAAGGACACGACATATTATCACATCACAGGAATTAAATAACACCGCATGATTAGTGAAGCATTCATACCTGCTGTTGCAAGTCTGGGCTCAGTTGCGCTCACGCTTGGCCTGATTATTTTTTATGTCTCGAAAAAATTCCATGTGGAAGAAGATCCTATGGTGACGATCCTCAATGATATCCTGCCGGGCGTCAACTGCGGAGCATGCGGATACCCGAGCTGCGGGCAGTTTGCCGAAGTGCTGGTGGAGACAAAAGACTCATCGATGACCTGCCCTGTCGGAGGGACAGACCTCGCAGAAAAACTCGGAGATACGCTTGGCATAACCATGGCCGAGCCGAAACCGATAACAGCCGTTGTCCTCTGCCAGGGAGATAACGACACGGCAAGAGAAACCGCCGAATACCTCGGCATCCAGGACTGCTGGGCAGCAACCCAGACCTATGTCGGACCGAAACAATGCCGTTACTCATGCGTAGGCCTTGGCTCCTGTATAGCCTTTTGTGATTTCGGCGCGATGCGACTGGAGAATGGCCTTATCATCATCGATAAAGACCGTTGCACCGGATGCGAAGCGTGTATTCCTGCCTGCCCTACAGGTGTAATCGTCATGCAGGAAAAGAAAGCTGAACGCTATGTAATAGCCTGCAATTCACATGACAAGGGCGCTGCGACCAAGAAAGCCTGTGACGCTGGATGCATTGCATGCCAGAAATGCGTAAAGGTATGCGATGACGATGCGATCGTCATAGAGAACTTCCTTGCAAAAATCATACAGGAAAAATGTACATCCTGCGGGAAGTGCATCGAAGTCTGTCCCACCAAGGTCAACTGCATCCTGCTTGAAGAGGACCTCAAAGAAGCAAAACAAAAAAAAGCCTCTTAAATGAAGACATTCAAAACGGGAGGTATTCATCCTCCTGAAAGCAAGTTCACCGAAAATACTCCTGTTGAGCTCATGCCCGTTCCAAAGGAACTGGCGATTTCGCTGAACCAGCATCTCGGCAAACCGGCCAAACCCGTGGTGAAAGCCGGCAGCGAAGTAAAAAAAGGCGAACTGATCGGAGAAGCTGACGGATTCATTTCCGCCAACGTGCATGCAAGCACAAGCGGTAAGGTAAAATCTGTCAAACCGCACCCTCATCCAGGCGGCCACTATGCCATGACTGTATTCATTACTCCTGACGGTCAGGATGAATGGGCTGAAGGATTGAATACCGATCCGGTTGACTGGCATGGATTTTCCAAAGAAGACATCATCGGAAAAATAAAAAACGCGGGAATCGTCGGTATGGGGGGTGCCGGTTTTCCAACGAATGTCAAGCTTGCGCCTCCTCCGGACAAAAAAATCGACACCATCATTCTGAACGGTGCTGAATGTGAGCCGTTTCTGACAGCCGACCACCGGCTTATGCTGGAATCACCGGAAGAAATAGTCGAAGGCCTGAACATTATAACATCACTTTTCGGGGGAGAAGCCAGAGCATACATAGGCATCGAGTCAAATAAAAAAGATGCTATCGAGACACTGACCCGCCATGCTTCTTCAAAAGGGATCGAGGTTGTTTCGCTAAAAACAAAGTACCCGCAAGGCGCTGAGAAACAGCTTATCAACGCCATCACCGGAAGAACTATTGAACCGGGTGAGTTACCGTTCGACAAAGGATGCCTTGTTCAGAATATCGCTACGGCAGTTGCCGTTTATGAAGCCGTCTGCAAAAACAAGCCTCTTGTTGACCGCGTCGTTACGGTCTCCGGTCTTGAAATAGGAAAACCGAAAAACATCAGAGCGTTGGTCGGTACAAGCTTCAGGGATATTTCCCTTTTCTGCGGCAACCTGAAAGAAAGCACCAACCAGATCATCTCCGGTGGACCGATGATGGGAAAGGCGGTTTACACGCTTGATGTACCCATAATCAAAACCACCTCGGGCATGCTGTTCATCAACAACGTCGGCATCGAAAAAGCCCGGGAACGCACCTGTATCCGTTGCGGAAAATGTGTTGACGTCTGCCCTCAGGGACTTGCACCGTGGCTTCTGGCCAATGTCGCGCAACTCAGGGAATTCGATGAAATCCAGCTGCTGGGTCTGGCCAACTGCACGGAGTGCGGCAGTTGTACCTATGTCTGCCCGTCAAAACGCGAACTTGTTCACTGGATCAAGTATGCAAAGGCACTCGTCAACAATCGCCAAAAACGAAAATCAGCTTAACAGATCAGTAAACATTCTATGGAATCAGTTAATCTCAAAGTTTCTAACGCACCATTCGTCCGCTCGAAGGACTCCATCGAATCGGTGATGTACAATGTCGCTCTTGCCCTTGCTCCGGCAACGGTCATGTCGGTCTACCTGTTCGGCATGAGGGCTCTTGTCCTGACCGTGGTGTGTATTCTCAGTTGTATCGCCTTCGAATGGCTCATGGACAAGGCAAGAAACAAACCAAACTCCTGTCTTGACGGCAGCGCACTGGTTACAGGCCTGCTTCTTGCCCTGAACGTACCGGCGAATCTGCCGCTCTGGATGGTAGTGACGGGGTCATTTATTGCCATTGTAGCCACAAAACATGTTTTCGGAGGGCTTGGCTATAACGTCTTCAATCCCGCCCTCGTAGCCAGGGTATTCTTGCTGATCTCTTTTCCGGCAGCCATGACAAGCTGGCCGATGCCTGCCCCGTTTTCTTTTGATATGATGGTAGATATGGAGACCGGAGCCTCGCCTCTCGGCATCCTGAAGACGGATGGTGTTCAAGCTGCGCTCGCCTCACTTTCACTGATGGACGGCTTTTATGGCACGATGACCGGCAGCCTTGGCGAAACCTCAGCCCTCGCCCTGCTTGCAGGCGCTGTATGGTTATGGTATAAAAAGTACATCACGATGTACATACCTCTGACCATTATGGGTTCCGTCTTTCTTTTTACCGGCCTTTTTCACCTGATCGACCCGGGAACCTATGCCTCACCGGCCTTCCATATGGTCACAGGAGGACTGATTCTCGGAGCGTTCTTCATGGCAACCGACATGGTTACGTCTCCCCTTTCCATTCGTGGCCAGCTGCTTTTCGGGCTTGGATGCGGACTTCTGACGGCTGTCATCCGTCTCTGGGGAGGGTACCCCGAAGGAATATCTTTTGCCATCCTTATCATGAACTCTTTCGTCCCGCTCATCGACCGCTGGGATCTTAACGACAGAAAAGCTGAAAACAACAAGAAGCCGGAAAAACCATGAGACCAATAACTATCCTAACTATTGTCGGCATACTGAGCGCCTCGCTGCTTGCTGTCGTAGAGGATCTCACACGTGAACCGATCGCGATTGCCAAGGAACAAATGAAACGAAAAGCAATCGAACAGATCTTTCCGTTTCCCTTTGACAGCCTGAGGACGGTAACAACCGAAAAAACAACCTTTTACGAAGCGTATAACCAGGACAACACGATTGAAGGCATCGCCGTTGAAACCTCTACAGAGGAAGGCTACAGCGGACTTATTGAAATCCTGCTGGGCGTTTCTCCCGACCAGAAAATCCTCGATTACAAAGTCCTCTTTCATCGTGAGACCCCGGGACTCGGAGATAAAATCGACAAACCCAAATTCAAAGCGCAGTTCAAGGGACGCACACTTGAAAACACCAACTGGAAAGTCAAAAAGGACGGTGGAGACATTGACGAACTCACTGCCGCAACGATCTCCTCGAAAGCCGTTGCCAATGCAGTCGTCAAAGGCCTTGAATTTATTAAAGAGCAATACCCTAAATCTTCAGCAGAATGAACGAAGCCTTAAATATTTTCACCAGAGGGTTTGTCAGAGAAAACCCTGTAACAAAGATGCTCCTCGGGCTCTGCCCGGTGCTTGCCGTCACAACAACAGCTATCAACGGACTCGGTATGGGATTGGCAACAACATTTGTCCTTCTCGGTTCGAACGTTGTTATAGCCCTGGCATCGAAAGCGATCCCCAGCACTGTCAGAATACCTTCGTTTATTCTGGTTATCGCGACGTTTGTGACCATTGTCGATCTGCTGATTCAGGCGTTTTCTCCTGAGCTGAACCAGTCGCTCGGCATCTTTATCCCGCTGATCGTGGTGAACTGTATGATTCTTGGCAGAGCTGAAGCCTTCGCGAGCAGAAACGGTCTCTGGTACTCGATTATCGATGCCATCGGGATGGGGCTCGGATTCACCTTTGCACTGCTCCTGCTCTCGATATTCCGCGAAGTTCTTGGTGCCGGAACGATCTTCAACATCCCGCTTGTCGGTGAAGATGCAAGTACCATACTTGTCTTCGCGCTGCCTCCCGGCGCATTTGCCGGTCTTGGGCTGATCATTGCCGGGCTCAATTCACTTGAAAAGAAAATGGGAGATAAGAAATGAATGAACTATCAGGACTTCTGCTGGTCATAGTCAGCGCGATATTCGTCAATAACGTTGTTTTTGCCCGCTTTCTCGGCATCTGTCCTTACCTCGGTGTTTCGAGAAAACTGGATACCGCCCTCGGTATGGGCTTTGCCGTCACCTTCGTTATGACAATCGCCACTGCCATTGGATACGTTTTGCATTACGGTATACTGGTACCCTTCAAAATAGAGTTCATGCAGACGATCATGTTTATCCTCGTGATCGCCTCTCTCGTTCAGCTTGTTGAAATCGTTTTGAAGAAAGTGAGCAAATCTCTCTACAACTCGCTTGGGATTTTCCTGCCGCTTATCACCACCAACTGCGCTATCCTCGGTGTTGCCTTGATTGCCATACAGGAAGACTATTCGTTCGTCACCTCGGTGGTATTCGCCTTTTTCTCTGCAATGGGCTTTATTCTCGCCATTCTCCTGTTTGCAGGCATCAGGGAAAAACTCGAAGAAGCCGACGTACCGAAACCCTTCAAAAATGTTCCGATCGGTTTCATATCAGCAGCTATCCTGTCCCTTGCGTTCATGGGCTTCTCCGGCCTGGTGAAGTAAGGCCTGGATTATTTATCGTAGCAAGAAAGCCGCCTTGCAGGGCGGCTTTTTCAAACATATCATTTGTCAGCAGATCTCTCCTTCTCAACGTAAGCATCGATTGCAGTTTTCAACACTTTTTTCGCTTCTTCAGCATCGACTATCCCGCCTGATTGCATGATTCCCGAACCTTTGTAGTTTGAAAACCAGAGATCCAGAATAGTGGCCGCCCCATAGTATCGGTTCTGCAGTTCCACCAGTGAATTGATGTCGCCAAAATGAGAATTGAGCATGACAGCAATCAGCTTGTCGTCCTGTTCTCCTCTGTCCAGCATCCTGATCATCCCGATAATCTTTGCCGAAAGAATCGTGCCTCTGGGGACTGATGGACCGAGAACGATAACATCCAAAGGATCGCCATCTCCGCCAAGTTCTTCAGGTAGCAGTGTACGAGGAATCATCCCATAGTTTCCGGGATAGGCAAGATAGTGTACCACCCGTGGCTTCCCCTTCGTTACCTCCCATTCCAGGTTCCCGCTCTCCTTGTTAACCTCCCATTTTGCACTGGTGCCTGCAGGAATTTCAACGACAACACGTACGTCACCCTTCTCAGTCAAAGGCTCATAGCCTGAATAGAAATTTTTTTCTCCGATAAGCGTGTACTGCCCTTTTTGCGTCATGCCGGAGGCATGGACAGGCAGGCCACTTGTCTGTTTAACATTGCCGCAGCCTGTAAGGAAAACAAACAGCAATACCAATCCGACTCGAACAGATCTGAAACAAGGTACATTCATGGCTCTTGTGTCTACAACATTCAGGAATATTCATAGAAGCAGGAAAGGAAACATTCCAGCCAGAAACCATCCCTTGTGTAACCAACATTTTTCATCCTGATGCAAGGATTTCGGTATCGGCATGCTATTTCACACTTCCTTAACCGATCCTTTGCACAATCGTCACAGGAGACTGTTTGCCGGAAAATCCAAAAGAGATATTCTGTTTGCGACATGGATTTCTCTCTCTTTTCATCGTGGCTTTCCAACATTAACGGAAAATACAATGAGACATTTGTTTTCGTGTTTATTCATCTGTCTGACTACGCTTGCATGCCATGGATTTGCAGCACCCGGCATTGCTCAAGCTGAAACAACAGGCTCCTCTTCCGGCACCACGATAACCGGTCGTGTAGTCGATGAGGTAGACGGTCTTCCGCTCCCCGGTGCCAACATCTCCGTCAAAGGCACGTCAAAAGGTTCTATTACCGGGCAGGACGGACGTTACCGGCTTGAAAACGTTTCCGGTGCTACTGCAGTCATCGAAGCATCCTATATCGGATATGTAAAAAGTGATATTCCAATAACCCTTTCACCCGGCAAAGCCGTTATAAAAAATATACGGCTTAAACCCGGCGTCTTGATCAGCGAGGAAATCACCGTTGTTGGCGAACTCCTGAAGGGCCAGGCAAAAGCACTGAATCAGCAGAAAAACGACGTCAATGTCACCAATGTTGTTGCTTCAGACCAGATCGGTAAATTTCCCGACTCCAACATCGGCGACGCCCTTAAAAGAATTCCGGGGATCAGCGTTTTTAATGACCAGGGTGAAGCGAGATTCGGCCATGTACGAGGAACAGAGCCCCGTTTCAACTCTGTCACCGTCAACGGAGAACGCATTCCTTCTGCTGAGGCAGAGAACAGGACAATCCAGCTCGACCTCGTTCCATCGGACATGATCCAGACCATCGAGGTCACCAAAGCCTTGACACCCGACATGGATGCCGACGCAATCGGTGGTTCGATCAATCTTGTAACGAAAATCCCTGCGGAAAAAAGATTTTCGCTCTCAGCCGGTGGAGGCTTGAACTTCCTCGATGGGACCGGTGGCGAAAGATACCAGTTCGGCGGCACCTACGGCAACCGGTTCGCTGACGAAAAACTCGGCGTACTTCTCAGCCTCTCTTATGACAACAACGATTTTGGCTCTGACAATATCGAAGGGGAATGGGACGCTGGTAATGACGGCATAGAAGGAATCAAGGAGTTCCAGGTAAGAAAGTATGATGTTCAGCGTATCCGCAGAAGTTTTTCCGGAGCGCTCGACTACCGCTTCAACGAAAACCATATCCTCAAGTTCAATGGTATTTACAACTGGAGAGACGACTTTGAAAACCGCTACAGGATAAAGTACAAGGATCTCGATGAAGATTTTGCCACGGTGGAACGTGAGACAAAAGGTGGCACGGAGAATGACGCCCGCCTTGAGGATCAGCGCATGATGTCATTCACGCTTGGCGGCGAGCATGATTTCGGCAAGCTGGATCTCGACTGGCAAGCTTCATACTCAAAAGCTTCGGAAGATCGTCCGAATGAACGATACATTAATTTCAGAGCGAAAAACCAGCCGTTTACCGTCGATATCAGCAACCCGGAGAAACCGTTTGTAACGGTCTTGAACCCGGATGTGTCAGGCGGTATCAGCGACAGCGAAGACTGGAAGCTCAAGGAGCTGACAGAAGAACATCAGTACACCGAAGATATCGACAAGAATTTCGGCCTGAACTTTAACTATGCTGCAACCGACGCACTTTCATTCAAATTCGGCGGTAAAATCAGGGACAAGAAAAAGAAGCGTGATAACGATTTTTACGAATATGAACCGGTTGATGAAGATGCATTCCGCGATGAAGTCTTTGCCAACCTCAAAAATGAAACCAAGGATCATTTTCTTCCGGGTGACAAATACAAGTCAGGTGTCTTTGTTTCCAACAAGTTTCTGGGCGGCCTCGACCTTGACGGCGATGATTTCGACAAGGAACTTGTAAAGGAAGGGCTTGCCGGAAACTTCGACGCAAAGGAACAGATAAAAGCGGTCTACGCAATGGCAACCTGGGACATCAGCGACAACACAACACTGCTTGGAGGTGCAAGGCTTGAGCATACCAGAAATGAATACGATGCATTCAAGTACTTTGCCGACGAAGACTCGCTTGCTGCAGTAACAGGCAAGCCGTCTGATTACACCAACGTTTTGCCTTATGTACATCTGCGTTATAACGTCAACGATCAGACAAATATCAAGCTTGCCTATACGCACAGTCTTGCTAGACCAAACTATTTCGATCTGGCCCCGTACCAGGAAATCGTTGCCGAAGACGAGGAAATAAAATTAGGCAATCCGGCACTTGAACCGACCCTCTCGAAAAACGTCGACCTGATGATCGAGCATTACCTGAGCGATATCGGCATTCTTTCTGCCGGCGTCTTCTACAAGTCGATCAGCGACTTCATTGTCACCAAAAAAGAAGACGTCGATTATTCGGGAGACACGTTTGAGCAATTCCAGCCGGTCAATGCCGGTGACGGAACACTTATGGGCATAGAAACTGCCGCACAGTTCCAGCTTCCTTTCATCCCGGGCCTTGGCCTTTACCTGAACTATACCTACACGCACTCTGAAATCGACAACTTCGATATCAAGGGACGTGAAGGCGACGACCTGCCGCTGCCAGGCAACCCGGAGCACACAGCAAATGCGTCGATCGCTTACGAGAACGGTCCGTTCAATATCCGTCTCTCAGGAAACTATCACAGCGACTTCATCGATGCTGAAGAGGGATCGATCGGCGAAAACAAGTGGGAGGACCGCTACTACGACAGCTCATTCACTCTCGACCTCAATGGCGGCTACCGCATGAGCGACATAGTCCGGCTTTACTTCGAGGTCAGCAACCTGACAAACCAGCCGCTGCGCTTCTATCAGGGTGAAAAGCAGTATCTCGCCCAGGAAGAATGGTATGACCGAAGGCTCCTGGTTGGCGTCAAGGCTGATTTCTGAGCTGAAAGACTTATTGCCGGGAAGGGTTGAACTTTATTCAAGGTTCGGCCCTTCTCTTTCTCTAACCGGGAACACAGGAAACAGGGAAAATGAAAAAAGTTTTACCTATCCTTGCATTGATAGGAGTCGGCGGAATACTCGCATCCTGTCATAACAACATCGAACAAACGATCGAACCTTTGGCCGTCACTGATTCCGTTCGTCATGACAGTGAAGATCCGGCCATATGGATCAACAAAGAAAACCCATCAAAAAGCCTTGTCCTTGCAACAGACAAGCATAAAGACGGTGCGTTGTATGTTTTCGACCTTGAAGGCAAAGCAATACACAAAAAAACCATCAAAGGCCTTGCAAGACCCAACAATGTTGATGTGGGCTACGGCTTCCCTCTGAACGGGAACAACGTCGACATAGCGGTCGTCACAGAAAGGCTTGAAAACCGGATACGTATATTCCGGTTACCCGATATGACCGCTATCGACAATGGTGGAATTGAAGTCTTTGAAAGGGAGAAACAAAACGCCCCGATGGGCATTGCCCTCTACAAAAGACCTTCAGACGGGAAAATGTTCGCCATCGTGAGCAGAAAAGAAGGACCGACTGACGGAACATACCTCTGGCAGTACATCCTCGAAGACAGTGGTAATGGATATATTACCGCTCATAAAGCAAGGGCGTTCGGACAATGGAGCGGCCAACAGGAAATCGAGGCTGTTGCAGTAGACAATGAGCTGGGTTATGTCTATTATTCCGATGAAGGAGTGGGAGTCAGGAAATATCATGCCGATCCTGAAACCCCGGATGCGAACCGGGAACTATCCCTGTTTGCCACCAAAGGCTTTGCCGAAGACCATGAAGGCGTCGCCATATGGAAAACCGGTGAAACCGACGGCTATATTATCGTTTCGGATCAGGCAGCAGGAAAATTACGGCTTTATCCCAGAAACGGTAAAGACCTTCATGAACCTCACAAGCACGAGCTGGTCGGTATTGTGCAAACCGGCGCAAAAGAAACCGACGGAATCGAAGCTGCTGCAGAGCTCGTAACAAAGGAATACCCATCAGGCCTTCTGGTGGTGATGTCCGACGACAAAACCTATCACTACTATTCTCTGAAGGATATTCCCGATAAACAAGATAAGCCCCGTCAATCGCACTAATCCCCTTTCATACTTCCCATGTTCTGAATAAAGTTTTTGGGTAAGAATGTTCGTGTTTAATTTTTTTGCAACCCGTCTTATATCCTTCTGGAATTCTTCTGTCGTAACAGGTGTGCATTCTTTGGAGGTGTATATTCAAAATTATTCATTTTTTTTTGATTTCTTCTACACATAACATAGCAAATAACCGGTGCAAATGGAGTGCCGCGGAATTGCCAGTCCGAGTTTATGTGGTTGTTATGTGTGCTCATTTGATTACTTGATACATTCCTGGGGCATCATCTTCACGTGCCTTGAAACCAAATGACTCGTAGTACTTTTCAAGCCCCTTTGCTGCCATGAGACCAATAAACGCACCGGACTTTGCATTAGCCTTCAAGTAAGACATCAATTCATCCATCAGTCTTTTCCCTAATCCATTTTTCTGGAATTCTGGATGAACAATCAAATCTTGAATGTAGAAATAAAGCCCACCATCTCCAATAATGCGACCAAGACCAACGATGTTGTTATTTTCTATAGCCACCAGAGAAAACAAAGAATTGTTTAGAGCGGCTTCAGTGGTCTTTTCATCCGTTTTCCACCACCCGACCGAAGCCCTAAGCAGTTTATATTCGGACACTGTTGGTGTTCTGTACTCAAGTGTCATCTAGGTTTCCTTATACATAATCGCGGCCGAACGAAGTGAGCGCCGCGATTCCAGGCGACGTAGTCGACTGGAACAATTAAATCACCGGTTTGGACAGCATTGGATTTGCCGATGCTGTGATTGGTTGATCAAATCCCCCGGATAACGCATAAAAGAATCGGCTGTCCAAATCCGGTGCATTTTTTGGTTAGGTGTGCTTACTTTTTCCTTATAGATTTCTTATAATTTTTAAGCATCTTACCAAACGTTTTGTCCTTATTTCGTTTTTCCAAATAAGACATCTGATAATATTCTGATTCTTTCTGAATCTTGAGAAAGTTATCGTATCGATCTTCATCAATAAGTCCATTCTCAACAGCTTCTTTTACTGCACATCCTTCTTCATGAGTATGTGTGCAATCTTTAAATCGGCATTGACTGCTGAAAGAAACGATTTCATCAAAGGTTTCATTCAATCCATTATCGATAGCAAAATTGCCCAGCTCCCTCATACCAGGAGTATCAATGATTATACTTCCCAATTCTAAGCGAGTCAGCTGTCTTCTGACAGTTGTATGTTTGCCTTTGCTATCTTTTTCTCTAACCTCCTTGACATCAAATCTATGTTCGCCGAGCAGTTTATTGAGGAGTGTTGTTTTACCAACACCAGATGAACCTAAAAGACAGTATGTTTTATTTGATTCGAGTTCTTTCTTGAGTGTTTCGATTCCATCATCAGTTATACTACTAATTGGCAAAAAAAGGTATTTATCATCAAATCTCTTAATTCTATCATTGATTTCAATAAGCTCATCTTCAGATACTAAATCCGTTTTGCTTAATATAACTATTGGCTGGATTTTGCTTTCATTTATCATCACAAAATACCGTTCCAATCGATTCAAGTTAAAGTTTGAATCGACTGCTTGCATGATAAATGCATAATCGATGTTCGCTGCAATCAATTGAAACTCAACTGCTTTTCCGGGATCTTTGCGTTTCAATAACGATTTTCGAGTCAAAATATGATGTATTATTGCCATTGAATAATCATCAAAAAATTGCACGACAACCCAGTCACCTACAGTTGGATAGTCAATACTGTCTCCTATAGTAAATAAGAACTTGCCAGATAATTCCGCAAAGATATCATGGCTTCCATCGCTAACTTTGTAATTGTTCTTATTTGCTTCAACAACTCTGGCTATGGAAAAATCGTCTTTTATATATTTGTTACTTTCTGTTTCAAACCAATCGTCGTACCCAAGTTTTTCGAGTCCTGTCTTATTCTCTTTAGAATTCTTTTTTATATCTTTTGGATTCTTTTCTTTCAAAGTTGACATTGTTGTTTTCCTGTAAAAATAATTGATTTTCAGATTTATAGAAATTCCCTTCAACAATGTATCTCACAATATCCAATTTACTGGTTTTCATAATTCATCTTCCATTTGTTTGATTATTTTGAGTGCTAACATAATCACCGAACGAAGTGAGCGTCGGGATGAAGGGCCATGTTCGGCTTTCATTAGATTCCAGCCACGGCCTTGAAAAAAGTATAGCAGAATACACCGTCGCTCTCCGTTGTCCTGTATAGATCTTTGATGCCTCTATCAATTTCTTCTGGTTCAATCATCTTGGCATCAACCGCCGCCTGCCGTATTCCCTCAATCATCGCAGTAAATGTATTCTTGATAAACCCTTCCACAAGTCCTGGTCGACTTGCATCAACATAAACCATGCGTGGTGATACTTGGATGGAATCATAGCATGCGCTACTTAAAAGGGGGTAAAGTTCCCTGCCAATATTTGCATTTCCTCCGGATAGCTGCTGAAGAACGATTTGGCACTGAATGGCTTTATGAGCATGTGCGCTGTCTGGATAGAAGTAGGTTGATCCATGGTCTCCTTCGATAACCGTTATGGTTCCACCTGGTTTGATGTACTTTTTAAGAATAGTGAGGGCTTCAACTGGTTTGGGTAAGTGTTCAAGGACAAAGCAGACGAAGGCATGGTCAAAAGAGCTCGGTTTGAAAGGCAGATTGAAAATATCCGCTTGTTGAAAACAAACATTGGAAAAGCCTTCCGATTCAACCCTTCTTCTAGCTGCGGTAACAGATGCTTCTGATATGTCAATCGATGTAATGTGAGCTTCAGGACTATTTTTTGCCAAAGAGATCGTTTGCGCACCTACACCACAACCTACCTCCAGGACTTTTGACTCTACCGGATATGCAATATCGTCGTGTAAAAGGTCCACCAAGGTTGCTGCTTGATCCTGCAATCTGATGTTTTCTGTTTGATCATATCCATGTACGTATTTATTGGTCATGTTGCTCCTATGCCGAACGCCCCACATCACCGGCTGAAAAAAGCAGAGCGAGGAACGAGCGGCGCTTTTTTCTGTCCGAGTGCATGTGATTGTTAGTTTTCTTTAAGCTTCTGCCGCAACTCATAGCTATTGTCAAATACCGCCTTAACCTCTGATTGTGTAAACCCCAATATTTGAAGTATGTGAAGCTGAAAAATTGCCTCCATTTTCATACAAAGCACCCATAACTCTTTGCCCTTTACTGCTACTTTTTCTAAAGACTCATCATAATGAGTAAGATAATTTCTCGTATCGACAATTGATCTAATAAGTTTATTTCGTTCCTTGCTTGTTCCAAGAAGCTCTTTGAATGGCTCAATAATGCTTTTTATTCTGCTACTCAAGCTTACTTCATTTCCATGGCGAAGTCTGCCGGATAGCCACTCCCTACTTTCTTCTGGGCATTGATCGATTAAAGTCGATGTCAGCTTTTCAAAAGCATCCTCATTCATTAATTTCATGTTTGATGTTCTACGATGGTAGGTTTCAAGGCCTTGCGCAAGCGCCAAAAACCTTCCATCCAGATATTTGTGCGCACCACTTTTTGTAGAAAAATATAGATTTAACGCTGGATCAATCTCTTCATAAGCGTTAAACCAGTTATTTACTATCCGCTCAGCATCATTCTGAATTTGCCCATATCTAAACAGCATTCTATGCCAATCTATTTTCGGCCTGTTTTTAGAAAATGGGAGGCTCGAATAGTATATTGATATTGATACAGGTACGGTTTTCTCGTTACCGATATCTTGTCGTATTGCCTCCGAACTTGCGGTTACTTTTTCTATACATACAGTCTTATCTATAGCGAATCCAAGTAGTGTAGTTATTTTGTATGCTACTGAAATAAAATCATTCAACGAGCATTCCTGTTCGGATGAGAGCTTAAAATATGTCTTCTGTGTTATCTTTGCTTCTTTTTGGCTAGGGAATCCAGGAAGTAACCAAGTAAAAGTAATATACAGCTTCATCCCGTTGTTAAGATTGAGTGTTACCTCTTCGGGCGGGTTATAATTAATAGCAGCAGACTTATTCTCAAATTGATGTTCAACTTTTATTCCGCTGCGGCCAACCCACTCATCTATACCCTCAACAGAAAAACGAAGATGATTAAATAATATGACTTCGTTTTCTTCATATGCTACGTCCAAGAAGGCCCTATTCACATGAATAGTAGACTTCGAAATGCTGCCAAAAGAGATATTCCTCTTTTTATAGAAGCAGTCATCTAGGGTAACTAATCCGTGCTTTTCAATATGTCCAACAATTCTATCTAAAGTATCCGAGCCGTTCATGGCTCTATATATCCCATCAATACTGTCATCAAATAGTCCAACCACCTCAAGCTCTATGTTTCCACCATCTTCGATGATAAGGGTTCCCGGTATCCTCTTCTCCGGGTTGGAAGCCAGCCAAAAGTAGCCTGATTTTTTAAACTCTTCTTCTAATCGCATCTCGGCCTCTTTGAAATCTAACGACCGCCATCACCCGAGCGGAAGGAGCGCAGCGACTGAAGCGTCGGGAGGATGGCATAGTTATGGCTATTTATTGAATTCACCTGAAAGATCATCTTCGGTGAACTCTACAGACTTCAATTTTCCTCTCTTTGATGCAGACACCTCATATGCGTGGACATCCACCACCAAAAAGAAGATTGTTTTGTTGTTATGCTTTACGAATGGCGTGCTCTGCGCTGAATCCGGTAGGCTAAACTTTAATTCCTCTTCGCATGTTTTAAATATTATCAAATAGCCTACTGGCTCGTTGTAATCAAGCGTATAGTCATATACTTGCCTGAAGCCTTTAGCAATATAGCCCTTCCCTTTGCTCTTGTCTGGGTTGAATATCTTTACATCAGCTATTAGCGGTTCCTCACCTTGCTGTGAAGAAACAGCATCGGCTTCACCTGATGCTGACGCTGGCTCAATTGAGAAGTTTATACCCTGATCGTAAAGATATTCATACAGATGCATCGCTAGCTTTTTTTCACCGCGCCTTGTGTCGGCCTCCCACGTTTTCAGTAAGCTTTCACGCTGAAACCATTCACACTTATGCTTGTATTTTACTAATAGCGATAGAAGAAGACTGCTATCATCAAGGTGCTCATCTAGAAAATCATAAAATGGCTCAACAAAAATATCTTTGAACGACTCTAATATCTCATTGTATTTACTTTCGTGACTGTAATTATGAGCCACATTTATTTCAGCATGATCATCATCTGATTCAACGCAACGCTTTAGCACAAGAAAACATGCAACAGCATTTTCTAATTCTGATTCAAATACAATTGCATCTCTGGAATCAAAAATTCTATTAACATCTGATTCGACCAAATGAGCCTGAACCTCTATTGACTCCATTATTCCAACCAAAATAGGTTGGTCTTGTAAAAATCCCCAAAACTGCTTTAAAACATAGTGAAATACTTGGTACTCGCTGGAATTTACACGACGAACCCGTTTCTGAAGCTTGTACCTTAAATTTTGTATATATTCTTGATCCATGGTTAGATCCTTATCTCCAACGACAAACCCTTCAATGATTCTTCAAATTCTGCCATAGCTCTTCGGATGGATTTGATCGCTTTTCTAGTCTCGTTCATCTGATCATCTAAGTGAATGTTCGACTTGCACCCTCGACATATGATCACATCACGTAAACGCGCTTGTTTAAGCCAGATAGGGTTGTAGAACGAACACTTTGGGCACTGAACATCTATCTCGTGTTTTTCAAAATTGATCATATGCCACCATCTTTATTGCCATAATCGCGGCGCTCACCTGCGGAGCAGGCGGCGAACCGCAGGTTCGACGGCTGAGCCGTCAGGTAAAGTGCCTTGTTCCGGCGCAAGGCGACGGGACAAGGCCGAACGAAGTGAGCGCCGCGATTCCAGGCGACGTAGTCGACTGGAACGCTTGGCTCACGCGCCGGTTTGGAGCCGCGAAGCGGCGGAAAATAGGTCGCCGTGCAGCCGTTTGTTATACGATACCCCACCATTCTTTCTCGGGGTTCCAGGCGTAGTCATAATGACTACTAACTTCTTCGCCCATAAGGGTATACGAATAGCTAGCCCTCAATTTATATTTATCGAGACTCTTTATTACAGCTTCAGGGATGCCGTTCTCTCGGAAATAAACCAATGTAGGGAAATCTCGGGCCCTGCTGTCGTTCGGTCCCATATTCATACTATTTGAAAATAGCCTCGGAATTTTGATCACTTCACTATCGCGCACCAGAGAAAGCTCCAAATTGAGGCCGCGGCATTCATTTTGGCTAAAATTCGCGTAATGTAAGACAGTTTGATGAACGTTTTCGCTCGTTTCTTCAAGGATTCGCCGGTCGTTGTGTACCTGCAATAGAAGCTTCGGTTTTTGAGATTCTTTAAACACTGACAGATTCACGAAGTAGCCGTACACAACAAAAACCGCGGAGACCAAGCCACCTAAGGCGGTAACAATATAGACCACGATCGTAGTTTTATCTGTAAGATCAAAACTCTGATTCGCAACAAAAATCACAGCCACCGTCGCAGCTACAGTCAAGATGGCGGAAAGAATAATAGGTAACTTCATATTGTCCTTTTCGTATAATCGCGCCGAACGAAGTGAGCGCCGCGATTCCACGCGACGTAGTCGACTGGAACGCCCAACTCAGCGGGCAATTGGAGCGCAGCGTAAATTGATCAGCTGCAGTTGCTTGTTATGTTTTATCTGGCTCACCGGGCAAGATAGTTAATAGCGGCGACCCTACATTAATGCCGTACTGAGCCGATACTTGAGCAATATGTACTCCAAATACACCACGCAGCTCACCAACCGCACTAATAAATTGCCAGCTCGCAAAATGACCTTGATCTGAGCCAAACCTAATGATCCTTTCGTCAGACTGAACAGAATCAAGGAATTTTCTACACGCAGCACGCATAGCATTGATATTTGCTGCAAGATTGGATTCGCGATCCAAGCCTTTTAGCTCATCAGTCAAAAAGCGACGAAGCTGGATAATTGACTCAACACAGTGATGCGGAACTTCAATGTCTGACGGATTAAACAGAACTCGCTTATCCTCAAGCTCCGTAATTAACCTCTGTGCAGCTTCAGACTCAAGCTTTGGTGGGTTCCAAGAAACGCCAAAAATTGGAGTGCTAAATCCTGTAAGGCGATTAGCTATTTCCTTAAAGTTCACTGAACTCTCCTTGAAACATAACAAGTTATTAGTTCTTTTCTTCATATCTCGTCTCATGTGACGCTCATCAACGGCGCCTTGTGAGACTGTTCTGTCATGAAATTTTAAAAGTTAACATGAAAGATGAGTAAAAATCAAGAAAAAACTTGAAGTTAAGCTTTATGGATATCATATTATATTCAGGATAAACGAGAATAAGGGTATCACTTATGATCACCTTGCCGAAAGCGCTTGTAGACAAATTCAACGACTGGCTGGAACGTGAGGCGGTTGATGCCCGGCGTCATGGTGAGTATCGGAAATGGTTACGCTATTATCAAAAGTAGGAGACATCCTATATCAGGTAAAATAACTTTCGATTGTCCTCCCTCCAACCCTACATGCACGCTCTTTTCCGTGCATCTGTTCTGGCGGAAAGTCATAAAGCAGCACTTGCCGCCGATCATGCTATCGTGATTTTTCAGTGACTTCATGATTGGGACGGTAATCTATTCCGTCCATTATTCTCATTTGTCCGGCGCCGCTCATCGTCAGAAGGTCAAACAAGCCATTTGATCGAGTGCAATGAGCGGTTGCAGTAGGGGAGTTGATCATCAGGCCTTCTGGTGGTCATGTCCGACGACAAAACCTATCACTATTACTCCCTTAAGGATATTCCCGATAAACAAGATAAGCCCCGTCAATCGCACTAATCCCCTTTCATAACCCCGTACTTCTCACCGACAAGACCGTGCTTGTAAGCCTTCGCCTTATCAAGTTCCACCGTCATTTCAAAGCCTGCCTTTTCCTGGAAAAGCATGATGAAATCTGAACCGCCGAACAGGAAATTCCCGAGCATGTCACCTTTCTTAAATTTGTTGCCAGCCTGCACGTTTTTTTCGAAATTCACCGAAGAAACATGCGCCATCCCCATGGGTATGAGTGCAACCAGACCGTATTTCCCGGTATCGACAATCACATAACCGCGGGTCTGGGTAAACTGCCAGCCTGTGGAGTCGAGGGGAATATATTTCCCTTCCTTTTGATCCCAGGCAACCTCGAGAGCGACGTTCTCTGAAAGTATTGCCGTTTCCCTGATTTTGCCGCCGACAGCGAAATGATAACGATGATAATCATTGACATTAAGAAACGAATGAGTCAGAACACCGTTGGCAAACGCATCCCGGTATTTGCTCTTTTCTCCCAGCAGATCCCCTACGTTATAATACTTTGCAAGTTTTACCTGCAAGCCGTTCTCCACACGTATATTCGATTTTGCATCAATAGACCATACCCCCTGGGGAACAGAATCCGCAGGGAAAACCACAACTGAAGGATCATCTGCTGCTGTAACCGGACGCTTGTCAGGTGATCGCAGATATTTTGAGAAAAAATCGTTAAATGTCTTCCAGTTGGAAGGATTCTCATACCAGCCTTCCTGTAAACCGAATTCAGGAGCATAGTAAATCTGCCGGTAAATTTCCTGATTCCACGATGCTTCGGTATCGAGATACTCCCCCCAGGCATCTGCATACTTTCGCAACCAGCTGGAAAAAGGAGGATAATACTGCAGGGAATTCTTGTAGAGTCCTTTTCCCTGAAGTTCATCCAGAGGTTGGCCGACAAGAAAATAAAAGTAACAGATTCCCTGAAGCATCTGATCACGCAGGGATTCGGCAGGGCGTTCGAGCACCTGCTGGGGAAGCAGTTCAGATGCACGGTCTATGTAATCATAGTATTCGGACAGACTCTGTGCCGGATTCGTTTTTCGGTCAGAATTGATCTTTTTGGCTTTCGCTATCGAAGTTTCAAGCATTGAACCGATTTCAGGCTGTTCCTGTATTAACAGTATAAGCTCCTCTGTTATCGGTTTATGACGACCCTCTCCGGAAAAAGCCGTTGTTGCCGAAATAAGCAATCCCAGCATAAGAGCCACTGAAAGAAAAAATCTTTTTCCTGTTACGTGCTGATTCATGGTTTCTCTATTTGTTTAATGACAGCCACACTATTTCAGGGCACCTCTAAGAATTGATTTTTGATATATCGCTGTAACCGGTTGACCCGGCAGGATTGTAGTCGATCCTAAAAAACACCGTTCTTTGACACATTTTGGGCTTAAAAGCCCACTGGAAGCA
>Ga0180433_10000870_pt1 | contig 51278 bp, 65 predicted proteins | sample SS_ome_8_FD_132980 | JGI IMG/M metagenome (GOLD analysis project Ga0180433, IMG submission 132980) | Hypersaline lake sediment archaeal communities from the Salton Sea, California, USA - SS_1_D_1 metaG | ecosystem: Environmental > Aquatic > Non-marine Saline and Alkaline > Hypersaline >...
AACTGCATGGGCCTGGACCAGCCGATCCAGGGCCTCGATCCTGTGCTGACGAAGGACGAGTTCTTCGAGGCAACGGGCCAGGACATGCTGTTCGGCTCCAGATCAGGTATCAGCATCCCCCAGAACGGGGAGGTCTGCGCGGTATGCGGCAATTGGTGGTCCACTGTGAACATCCATGACTGCTACAGAGACCGCCATCAGGTCTACCACGCCCGGTGCTACAAGATCAAACGATCCACGGACGTGCAGGAGCAATTCCAGACCGCGTTCAAATTGGCTGGAGCGTGGCCGGCCACCTTCGAGCCCATCGAGAACGAGTACGCCCCGGGCGCCACGCTGTACTACACCAACTGGTTCATCGTGACGACACCTCTGGCCCAGTTCAAGGTAGGGTGGCGCAAGAGGGTGATCCACCTCGAGGTCCTGGACCCGGAGATCGACATCGCGTCGCTGTTCCCGGACGAGAAGACCACCAAGTGGTACGACGGGATCCACTGCTGGGGCCTCCTGACACTGTCAGAGTACGTCTCCGAGATTTCGAGTCAGCTGCTCGAGCGGAAACGCGACAGGCTCTGGCCCAAACGTGTGGAACGTCGTGAGCGGTGGGTCCGTGAAGCCGAGGAGCGACTGCGTAAAAGAGAGGAGGCCGTACGTGCCGCGGATCAAGGCGGCAGCGATTAGGCTGCAAGACGGCCGTGTGTTCACTGGCAGGATGCACGGCGACATCATCCAGGGCTTCCCTGGCAAGGTTAAGCGAGAAGACACAGTTCGGGTCACGAACGGCTTCGTGACCGACGAGGATCGCTTCGTATCTCGCCGGGAGGCCCTGGACATCGCCAAGGCCGCAGGGCAGGTCCCTGTGAGCCTCAAGGAGCTGTTCAGCGAAGACCTGATGCGGCACGACCCAAACTATTGGAAGGAGGAGAGGGATGACCTCACACCTACAGAAGATCGCCGAATACCTCGGCGATGACGGGGCCAAGTACAAGTGCCAGGACCATCTGCTCAACAACATCATCGCCGACATCCAGAGTCTCCAGAGGCGGGCGAGGAGTGCCGAGAAGGCCCCGCGCGATCTCCACGGGAACGTTATCGAAAAACCCGAGGTGGTCGTGGACGACAAGGGTCAGCCGCCGGCCGACAAGGCCCACCTGTCCCTCCGTCTCGACGTGACCTACGACCTGGACGGAGACTCCAAGGAAAACATGATCGCCAACCTGGATCACTTCGCACGATTCCTCATCGGCGAGGGCCTCCTGACCGGCGTGTCGCCGGCCACGGTGGATTCCTGGAAGGCCTCTATCATCGAACGCGAGTTCAACGTGAACGGCGAAGAGCTCAGCGACAACGACAGGGCCGAGATCGAGCTCGGACGAAGGAAATTCTTCGAATCGGCGTACGCCGATCTCAAGAAGGCGTACAAGGGCGTGCTTCGGATCGAAGGGGAGGAGAACGACTACGTCATGGAGGAAGAAACCGGCGTCTGGATTCGTCATAAGAACCTTGTAGCGTACATACGCGCATCGGAGGACGGCCTCGCCGTTGATATTACTCCGTCGGTGTGCGCCGACGAGACGCTGGACTGTTGTTACACCGAGTTCGAGGCTGCCAAGGACCTCGAGTGTCCCACGTGCGGGAAGTACAACAACGACGGCGAGGGCTACGACGGCTACTGCGGCGACTGTGCCGATAGGAGGGAGAAGGATGAATAGGTTCAAGACAGCAAAGCCCACGGGAACCATCAAGAAACTTCGAGAGCCCACCGTAGAAGAGTGGGCAATCATCCGCAACGCCGAAGTCCTCTACGAGTACGAGAACCACCCGCCCGAGTGGGTGGAGCTTCTCGACGAGGACCCGGACCCGCACTTCGTCGTCTTGGAGACGACGGACGGGACGTTCTTCCTCATCGCAGAGAACTCGAACGGCCACGGGGCCCTCACAATCGTGAAAGGAGAGTAGATGGGACTTTTCAGTTGGGACTGCGAGGGCTGCGGACACCCGCTCATCATGCCCCTCAATGCGCAGGACAAGAACGGCTGGATGACCGAGGCCGTCGCAATCACTTCAAGGGGCGATGTCATCTCCGGCACCTATGACGGGTACGGACGTCTCGACGGGGAGAACATCTTCGATGGCCTGGAGAACGACCCGCAGGTCTATCACAAGATCTGTTGGGAACGGGCGGGAAAGCCCAACAAGTTCGAGCGACCCAGCCGGTCCTCGGCCGACCAGGGCCACTTCTACGGCGAGAACGAGCACAACAGCCCGCCCCCGGGAGATCCGGATTTCTTCCACGCCGACGAGGAGCGTCCGAAAGCGGCGTGTCCGGAGTGCGGCAATGAGGAGGCGCGTCAGTGGGACGCCTTCCGTTTCAAGTGCGGAGACTGCAACGGACTGTTCGTCCCTGGAGGCCACGATGACGAAGGAGAAGATCCAGAAACACAAGGAGAAGATCGACCGGATGAGTCGTGAGGAGATGTGCAGCATGTGGCGGTTCTCTCCTACGGGCCACCCGTACTTCGTGATCGGGACCGAACTCAACGAGTACTTCGAAAAGAGGTTCAAAGAACTCGGCGGGTTCAGCCACGCGATCTCTAAAAAGATTGGATGGTGACCATGACAGACGAGAAGGAGCTAGACCTGAAAAATGCCTTCGAGCTGGAGGCAGCGAAGATCGCCATGATGATGCACCCGGACAGGGACTACAACATGTCCTTCCGCCGGGAGGGCACTGAGCTCATCATGACGATCGTGGAGCAGAAGGACGGCAACCTTCCTGCGGAAAGGTTTCCCACGAGTAACAAGTCCGAGATGATCGAGGCCGGGGCTGACGTGATCGCCTTTCTGAAGGACATCTACGACGAGGCAGACCACATCGAAGGCACCGAAGCCCTGCAACGGGAAGAGGTATCCATCAAGAACGCGAGAAACATCAAGAGGTGGGCCAAGGAGGCCATCGAGAAGCTGGAGGAGCTATGAACCATCCTATCCACTGCGGAAACTGCCAATGGACCGGCGACCTGGACGGCGATGACTACATCCCGCTCGAGCGCGTCCGGAGGCTCGGCGAGAGAATCTCGCCTGGGTGCGAGACGCCAGCCGGGGAGTGCCCGAACTGCGGCTGCCTCGTCTTCGTGGGGCGGCCACCGGCCCCGAGGATGACCGTGAGTACGGCTCTGGAGGTCGTACGCGGAGTCATCAACGACACCCCGTACGGAAAGGTCCAGGAGGCGTTTGAGATCATCTCATCGGTGTTCGCCAAGGCCAAGAAGACCTTCAGATGTCCGTGGTGCGGAAGCAGCCACTTCGGCAGCAAAGAGAACGCGGACAAGACCCTGACGCGCGTATGTCATGGGTGCGTGGGGCACGAGAAATTCTCCTGGCACGAGAGCGAAGACCCCAAGTACTTCCGGTGGGTCATCGAGCTGTCATCCGGAGAGATCCGTGACCGACCAAAGGAGGTCAGCACCAAGGTCGGCAAGACCAAGGTGCTCGCCATCTACCACCACAGGCACGGGCAAGACATCATCTCCTTCACCACGTCCAAGAACATCGGCGACCTCACCTCAGAAGAGGTGGCGAAGGCTATTGGCCTCGATTGGGAACCGGAGAGGGACGAGTGGATGGAGTTCCAGGTGGCAAGCGTCCACAAATTCCCGGACATCGACGACCCGGGGGCTAAGCCTGGTGCCGACGAGTTCGAGTGCGATCGCTGCGGCCTCATCTTCGCCAAAGAACTCGCCATCAAGGTCTGTGACAGCCGCTACTGCGAGAAGTGCTACAGGGAGGTGCCATGAGATTGCGTGTGGGCATGTACGTCCGGACCAACTACAACACAGGGCCGTACGAGGTCCTGGAGATCACACGCGGCTGCACCTGTCCGCAGTACCTGGACACGATCGAAATGGCCGACCCGCCACCCTCCAAGCCTCACATCCACCTCGTCTGCTGCAAGCCCGGAGAGTCGAGGAGGAGTGAGTATTACCTGGCCGGCTACGACGAGGAAACCCTGGAATCCGTCTGGACCAAGTACAAGACCCCCGAGTCGTGCATTCCCTACGACAGGCTATACGTCGTATCGCCACGAGAACTCTTCAAGCAACTTTTCCTATTCCCGTAGGAGGACCAATGAAACAACCGCTCGCCCTCGCCTACGGAATGGGTGTGGACTCGACGGCGCTCCTGGTCGGCTTCGCTCAGAGGAAGACCAAACTCGACGCCATCTTGTTCGCTGACGTTGGCGACGAAAAACCGGAGACCTACGCCTACTACTGGGTGATCTCCGAATTCCTGGAGAAACATGGCTTCCCTCCCATCACGGTGGTCCGGTACAGACCTGTCAAGGCCACCTACATCACCCTCTCGGAGAACTGCCTCCAGAACGGCACGCTGCCGTCCCTGGCGTTCGGACGAAAGGCGTGTTCCCAGAAGTTCAAGGTCGTCCCGCAAAACCGGTGGACCAATACGTGGGCGCCGGCCCGTAGAGCCTGGGACCGGGGCGGTCGCGTCTTGAAGTTCATCGGCTATGACGCCGGCCCCAAGGACGCCCGTCGAGGACACGACCTGGCTGACGATCCTCAGTACCAGTACGAGTACCCGCTGCGAGAGTGGGGCTGGGACCGGGAGAAGTGCATCCAGGTGATCGACGACTACGGCCTCAAGGTCCCCATGAAGAGCGCGTGCTGGCACTGCCCGGCCACGCAGCCGAACGAGCTCATCTGGCTCGCCAAGAATCACCCCGAGATCTTCGCCAAAGCGATCTCCATGGAGGATTCAGCCAAAGCACGCGGAGGCCTCAAGAAGATTGAGGGCCTCTGGCGCAAGAGCACGAAGAAGAAACCCGGGTCGTGGAGGGCATTCGCGGAGAGGCACAAGCTGATCCCCAGAGCAAGGCATCTGCGAGCGGTCTTTGGCAACCCCACGGAACCAGAAGTTCTGCGCGACCTGCCCCTCTTCATCGACGCGATGGAGAACCCGGGCCCGTCTGCGTTTTGCTCGGAGATGATCACATGAACTACCCTCTCCTCGACAACTGTACGCCGGACCTGAAGGCGTTCGACGCCATCATCGTCAACTCTTCTGCTGGAAAAGACAGCCAGTGTGCCCTCGAGACCGTGGCACGTCTGCGAGCAAAGCAGAAAGTCTTCCTGCCCATCATTGTGAGCCACCAGGATCTTGGCCACATGGAGTGGCCCGACTCGAAGGCTCTGGCCGCCAGACAGACCCAGCAGTACGGATTCCGATTCGAAGTCAGCAAGTACAGGAATCGCCACGGCGACTACCTCAACTTGCTCGAGTACGTAGAAGCCAGGAAGAAGTGGCCCGACAACAAGAACAGGTTCTGCACCAGCGAGTTCAAACGCGGACCGGGCTCCCGTGTGGTGACGAAGATCTCGAAGGAACTCCGGACATCCGGAATCCAACGACCCAGGATTCTCCACGTCTTCGGATTTCGATCGGAGGAATCCCCGGCACGCAAGAAGAAGGTCGTCTTCGAAGAGAACAGACGACTCAGCCGTGGGACACAGGAGGTCTGGGACTGGCTCCCGATCCACCACTGGAAAGAGGACCGCGTCTGGGACACCATCCATGACGAGGAACTCCCCCATCACCCTGCCTACGACCTGGGCATGCCTCGGCTCTCTTGCGTCTTCTGTATCTTCGCACCGAGGGCGGCGCTCATCATCGCCGGCAAACACATGCCGGGCCTACTCGAGGAGTACGTTGCTCTCGAGAAAAGAATCCAACACAACTTTCGTCACAAGCTGCCGATGAGCGAGATCCTCAAAGCCGTCCAGGCAGACGAAGAGGTGAAGTGCGCGGACGGCGCCTGGAACATGTAGGAGGCACCATGAAAGGACCGAGCCAGTTCCAGTACAAGAGGTTCGAACTCGACCGCTGGTACTACTGGATCGATGGGAAGCAGGGCCATGCGAACGGAAACGTATTCGCCCGGACGCCCGCAGGGGCGCGAAGTGCGATTCGAGCGCGGCATAGCGGCTGCACGATCGATCACGTGATTCACGAGAAAGGATATCACAGAGAGGAGACGCCATGAAGGGTTGGACAACTCTGATGGACGGCGACGACCTCGTCCTCGCTCGCAAGATCGGGGACACCGGATACTGGTGGGTCCTCTCCACCACGGACCTGGTCTCGGCGTGTGGAGAGGAGGAGGCTGCCGAAATCTCAGGCAGCAAACGGATGCCCATCATGGGCGAGCTCGACCTGGTCCCCAGCCTGGAGAACTCCGAAGACGATCAGAAGCGAAAGGTCGTAGAGACCTACGGGTGGGACGACCAGCTCACGGACGAGATGTGGGTAGAGATGGCCCGAGGCTACGGTCTCAAGATCACGGTGAACCACGCGTTCGGCGCCACGAATGAGAGTGCGGTGAAGAAGGCTCTCAAAGAGGCGTGTGTGGATCTTGACGGCAACGTGGATCACCACCTCGACCGCACCATCAACCTCATCGGACAGACAGGTCGTGAACACCTGGCCGGAGACATGGTCTCCGCTCTGGAGCGCGCAGCCTGTCGTGATGGTGCCTCTGACGGGCAGCGCCTGATGACGCAGCTCTCCGGGCCCAAGATGCGCCAGGTCAGGCAGAGCAACCTCAGCGCCGAGTGCATGATGGTGCAGGTCTGGGGCCTCGATCACTGCAAGACGTGCGAGTACAAGGGGACCGCTCAGTGCGGCGGCCAGAATATTCGGAAGACAGGTGAGAACGAGAAGGGGATCAAGGTCCCCGTTCCTTGAGAGGAGGTGACGTGGACCCGAACGCATGCCTGAAGAAAATCGATGACTTCCTCCACGCTCGCAAATCGGGCGACGAGGTAGACCAGTGGTGTCGGGACCTCATGGATTGGCTCGACAAGGGCGGCTTCGAGCCCGACTGGGACAAGTACGAGTGGGGCACCAGCTACTTCAAGTGCCGCCAGATCGACGAAGCGAGGGAGAAGAAATGATCATCGGCCGAGAAGGAGACAAAGCCTACTACGACGGAATCCGCGGCCTGGTCCCGTGCATCGCCTTCGAGGTGACGGTCGACGAGATCCTCGTAAAGATGGACGCCAAAAAAGGCGTCCTATCCTGGCACGGCATCCAGGAGTACGGGGACTGGGATTCATTCGAGACCTGGCCTCATCGCCTGGTGATCCCGGAGAAAGCCGTTCGTTGGCCGGACGGCGAGAAGTCCTTTCACTCGACCATCCTGCCATACAAGTGGGAGATAGGTTCATGACCGATCGTTACAACGCACTCGTCGTGGTCTTGGGTAAAAACATCCGAGACGACGACGCCAAACCCATCATCGACGCCATCCACATGATCCGCGGCGTCACTAGCGTCCACGGAAACGTGGCCGACATGGATGCCTATATCGCAGAGCAGCGAGCACGGGCGGCCTTGGAGGCGAAGCTCCTCAAAGTCCTCAGAGAGGAGGGCACATGAGCCGCGTCACCTACACGTGCGCCGAGTGCGGAGGCAAGAACCTCCAGCTCTGCTTCCCGGTCTGGGTAGACCCCAACAACCTGGACGACACGTCGAAATACGACCTGGACTACGACGCGCAACCCGAGAAGGACTCGGACAAGCGCTACTGTCTGGACTGCGAAAGGAGCGTGGAATTCAAAGTACAGGAGGTTAAATGCGCGAAGAAATGAGAAACTGCCCGGATTGCGCAGCCGAACCGGGACGCCCGCACGAACCCGGCTGCGACGTAGAGAGATGCTCTCTCTGCGGCAGCCAGGTCATCGGCTGTGACTGTGACCACAACGACCCCAAGAACCCGCACGACCCGCTCTTCGCTCGATGGACCGGGATCTGGCCCGGGTACGCAGAGTCTCGTGCCCTCAGCCTAGACCTCAACCAATTCTACAAGGAAGGCCTGCACAAGATCTTCTTCGTAAAGCCAAAGGAGGCGTAATGCCCTGGTTCAGAAAGAAGCCCGTCATAGTCGCGGCCCACCAGTGGTTCAAGAACGGCGACCATCCGATGGACGGGTGCGCCATGCCTTTCCCCTCGGAGGGAAAGGTCGTTCGGCGCTACCGCGACCCCGGTCAGCGGGGCTTCAAGGTGTGCGAGCACTGCGCCCACACCTTCGACGTACACGGCTGGATTGACACGTTCGAGGGTGGCCACATCGTCTGCCCGGGTGACTGGATCATCACGGGCGTGAAAGGCGAGCGATACCCGTGCAAACCCGACATCTTCGAGGAAACCTACGAAGAGGTCGAGGGGTACCGGCCCAAGCACTGCCACTACTATCGGAACGAAAAGGGCGGCTCCGGAGAGTGCCACTTCATCGTGGAGAACGAGGGCGAGACCCGAGAGCCGTGGAAGAACGACAGCATCGTCGTCGTCGGGCACGAAGACTTGTGTCAGCGGTGCGAACACTACACTCGAAAGGAGCCACCTGTGAAGGCCGAAACGAACTTCGTCTGCAAACACTGCGGAAAAGACAACTGCTACGAGCACTGCCAGAAGACCGAAGACGGCAGGCACGAAGCTGACCCCATGAGCGGTACCATCCCGCCTGGCTGCGAGTTCCTGGTGGACTACACGTGCAAGCACTGTGGTCAGTCCGGCTCCCTGGCCGTGGCCGAGAAGGACATCATGTGGGAGTGACATGGGTCATCCGATCTACTGAGAGCCGAAAGGCTCTCTTTTTACGCCTCCTTTCTGTCATGAGAATAGTGGAGGAAACCATTATCGGAAGGGAGGTTCGTATGATCGTCGATTTGAGAGCCATGAGAGTCGGCGCGGGGTTCGCCCAGTGGGAGCTGGCTGAACGCCTCGAGATCGCCCAAAGCCAGGTGAGCCGGTACGAGAGAAACCCTGGCGCTATCGCCCTTCGTCTACTCGTCCTTTGGGTGACGGAGTGCGGGGGAACGATCCAGGTAGGATACCACTGCCCGGAGAAGATCGTAACCGTACCCGGGCAGTGGGTGACCTGCGACCTGACCCCATATGACCCGGAGAGCCTTTAGGGCTCTCTTTTTCTTTGGAGAAAGGCCTATGAACATCAACAACGTCAACAAGATCCGCGCCGCGATCGAGAAGAATCTCGAGACGGAGTTCGAGTGGTACGCGGCCAAAGCGGAACAGAAGGCCAGGATGGTCTTCCAAACGATCGTGAAGCCCTACTGCAAGAAAAAGAAGCTGAGGTTTCTCGCCGGCAACGGAGCCTGGGCCTTCTTCGCCAACAACGAGTCGGCTTACTTCGAGGACCATCCTTTCGAGGACACCGAAGAGTGGGAGACGCTCATGTCTCTGCTCACCATGGAGGTCCCCGGGATGCCCGGGAACGGTCTGGGAACGCTCATGCCGGACTGCACGGACTACACATACGAGGAAGAGCGAGATCGGCTCGTCTCGGATGCGGCCAAAGGTGATCCGGGAGAAAAGCGCGAGCACAAGTACCTCAAGGATAGGTCGGAGGAGCCATGAACATCAACAACGTCAACAAGATCGAAGTTCGGGTGAACGGACGAACGTACTTGAAGACTGCTGACCACACCGCCCTCGTCATCGTCAAGTCCGACCGACTCGATGAAGGCCAGGAGCTTCAGGTCCGATTCACCCAAGAAGGGATTGTCGCCGACCTGGTCGAGGATGGCCTGGTCGTGCAGACCTTCTCCAACATGTACGACGAGTTCGTGGAGGGGATGAAGTGAAACCAAACCGAAAGAGACGTCGACGTCGGTGCGAAGAGCACCCCGACATGCTCACTGAAGACAGATGCCCTCGCTGTGAGGTGGAACGGCTGGAGAAGCTGAACCAGAAACTGCGAGAGACGGCCGGAGTTTACGGCAAGAAGGCACAGGTCCGCGTTTCCTACCGGTGGAGGGGCGTGTTCACCAAGCTAATGAAAGTCCTCGCCCTTCCGGAAGGCGAATGGAGCGCCCCTCAAGTCAAGATAGGCCACGGCTCCGCAAGCGGTGACAGGTCGGTCTGGCTTCCAAAGAAACTCGCCGAAGAACTCGCTGAGATCTCCGAGGAGATGGACAAGGAATACACCGCCGCACTCCTGCGGGGATACGACGACGGACTCCTCGTGGTATCGCGCGCCTTCGGAAGTGCCGTCGAGAAGATCGCCAAACACAAGGTGCAACTGAAGGCATCTGGTCTGAAACGACTCTTCTCTGAGGACAAGTACTACCGGGGCGAGTTCAACATCGCAAAGGACGAGCTGGAGGAAGAGCTGCTGTCTATTTTCAAATAGTCGGAGAAGCGTGATGTCGTATGAAGAAAAACTGACCTGTGACAAGTGCGGGAGCGAGAGGGGCGTGAAGACCGTGCAGATGCGCAAAGAAGGCGCGGCACAAGACTTCGTCCCGAAGAAGACGCGCCTCTGCCGAAAGTGCCGAAACAAGAACCACGGAAAGTGGAGGTACTGGCGTTGAAGATTCACAAATCCATCACCCAGGACGCGGTCATCGCTGCGGCCCGGGAAGACGACCTCCTGGGCTTCTGTGTCGCCTGTGGAGAAGAAGCGCACGGCGTGGAGCCGGACGCTCGAAGGTACACGTGCGAGTCTTGTGGTCAGCCGAGCGTGTACGGAGCCGAAGAGCTTCTCTATTTTCTGGCCTGATGAGGTAAACCATGGACTGTATCGAAATTCAACCGCCGATGATCATCACGCCGAGACTCCTTCCTGGCGTCAAGATCGAAGACGGCTTCATATCCATCGAAAAGACGGAGAAGACCGAAGGGAGGGGCAAGCCTATCTGGCGATGGTTCGTGGACATTCCCGAGGGGGAGTTCACCAGAGACGACCTCGCAGGATGTGAGGGGCACCGAGGCATGATGGAGTCCATGCTCGCGTTCCTCGAAGCCGCCGCGGAGTCCTACCCCGACGGCGAGAATGCCGATCTCTTCCCGATCCCTGTGGTCGAGTGGGCGCAGCATAACTCGGACGAGATCTGCATGATCCGCACGGAGATCGAGAGCGGCCCGATGATCACCGACATCAAGGTCCTGGCCGAGATCGTCGGAGCCGATCCTACGGAGCGCAGCCTCAGCCGACGGGTCTACAAGAGCACCGAATGTGGTGCGTGGCTCGTACTCGTCGAGGGTGGCGTCCGCGTGGGTTCCATCGTAGAAGGAACGGACCGCTGCGCTGACCCCGTGACCCTCACGTATCCCTTCCTGGCCGGCGAGTTCTGGGAGGCCTTGGAGGACATCGAGAGGCAGTGCAACACGATCTGGAAAGAGACGCACGGGTGTGAGAAGTGCTGGCCCGAAGGAACCGTCGACCAGTACGGAAACGAGTTCAAACCGGGTGAGGTCGGCGCCCCCGTCAATCCCGAATGTCCGGGATGCGGCGGCGACGGGATCATCCTGTAAAGGAGGACCAATGCGAACAGAACCGAACAGACTCATGCTGACGATCGTCTTCAGCGCCATGCTACTCATGGTCGTCGGATCATGCGCCGAGAGAAAACCTGGGAAGATCGAAGTGTCTGCGCCGGCCGTGACCGTCCAAGCGCCAGCACCGATCATTCTTCCCGCCCCTGTGGCCGACTTCGACCCGACGGACCTCGTCAAGAAGGCTCTGGTCGAGAACTACCCACAACTCTCAGATTTCACCGATTTCACCATCGAATGGGGGTCGGATAGACTTACGAGTATCTACGGCCTTGGAACCTTCAATCTCTACGGAGATCGGTGGGAGTACCTGGTGGAGTGCCGGAAGATGAACACCGGTTGGCGGGTCTGGAAACTCGCTACACAGAAGAAGGGGTAGTCATGGCCGAGAAGAAAAAGAAAACGGTGGCGAGTGTCTGGGCTGTGAGACGGGCGGTGGCCGACCTCATCGCGTCCGCCGGATGCGACTGCTGTCGGAACCACGAGAAGTTCGAGAACGCAGAGAAGCGTCTCGCCCGGATGCTGGATGTGCCAATGTTCGACGACAAGTCCGGGTACGACTTCTACCGTTTCATGACGAAACGAAAGGAAGACAGGGATTCATAGGAGAACACCAATGCCCATGAACAGAACCCAGGAGGAAATCCTGGCCAGAATCGAGGAACGACGGAAGGAAGACTTCTTTGGGTTCGAGCGCAGCGACCTGCTCGAGCATCTGGAGTACAAACACGCCAAGCCATTTCTCAAGGAGGGCGTGACCGAAGATCAGTGGGCCGATCGCGGAGAGGTCCAAGACCCCATCGAAGAGCTGAAGGACTACATGTCCTTCGCTTGGGAGAAGGCCAACAACCAGCGCGGCCTCTCAGCCAACCGCTCGATCCACCACTGCGTCGCCTGGCTGTGGCTCGCTGGGGAGGACGAGATTCTGGCCAAGGTGGAGAACGAGTACGCCCACAACTACCAGTACTACGGGAAGGACATCCTCTCGATGATCTGCGACCACTTCGGCCTGGACTGGAAGCAGTGGGACGACGGAGAACGATCCAACGGATGAGGAGGAATCATGTCTGAAGAAACAAGGGAGACGAAAGAAGAGAGGTTGGATCTGGCGCACCTCTGGAAAAACAGATCCCACAAACCCCAGCGGGGCGGTTGGGCTCCCGGAGGTTATCTGTGCCGCTGCTCCGTGTGTGAGTGTCTGTTCTGCGGGGACAAACGGGCCGTCGTGTGCTCGGATTGCGCCTACAAAGACCAGGAAGCATTCGAATCGGCTCTGGAAAAGGCAGAGAAAGGCCTGGCGTTCTACGAGGGCTCTGAAAAGCAGATCACCACTGACGGCGAGCCTGTCGTGTGCATGAACCACGAGGACTTCTACGAGGTCCTGACGGTGGTTCGCCAGGCCACACAGGAAAGAACGGGTTGGCACCCAGAATCGCACTGGGATGGCCACAAAGACTACCCTGTTGACGACTGGAAGCTCGAGGTGAGCGCCGGCAACACGCGCCAGAGTTACATCCAGTGGGTGAACAGCAGATTGGAGGAGGAGGTGTGAAAATAAAACTGATTGTGAAACTCCCTGTGGACAAGAAACACGGCTGCCGTATCGGGAGAGTGTTCGAAGTCCTGGAGGAGAAGAGGTTCAAGGAACGGGGTGCAGTGCGTTGGTGGATCACGGGGGATGCTGGCGAAACAGTCGGCGTACTGTTTCACGAGGCCGAAGTGATTGAGGACGGCGAGGATTTGGAGGCAGTGTGATGGGTTATTTCGGGTATGGAACTTCCCGCGAAAACATGCGGGAGTGGCTCCTGATGGTGAAGGACGAGTCAGGTATGTCGTGGCCGCAGTTCATAGCGGCACTTTCGGAAGTCTTGACTTCTTTCGCCCAGGAGATGGTGCATGAGCTCGGAGAAAAGGAGGCGTAATGCTATCTCTCATTCGAAGCAAGGTGAGGGTGGAGTTCGAGAACATCGGCGAAGGCCGCTGCGGGGACTACGACCCGGAAGATCCGGACGACGTCAACCTCCTCCGGTTCTCCGTCTACGAGTGGGGAGTTGGGGGGTGGAGCGCCGTCGAAGACGCCAGCTACTGCACACAGCTCCCGGCGGACACGTCGAAAGAGATCCTGGAGCTGGCGGCTGTTCGTATCATGAACAAGATCGGACATGTTGTCAGGTCCGGCGATAGCGTCAAGAAGATGTGTGAGGAGCTGTCTTGGATGGGACCGGACTGGTTCGTGAAGGAGGGGCGATGACGGACGAGAAACCGGGAGAACAAAAGAAAGCCGAGCGCGACCGCTTGCGCGAGGAGAACGCCGACAACCTCGCCGCGCTTGATGCGGGGGCAACGCAGCTTGCGGCCCTCAAGGCCGAGAACGAGCAGCTGGTTGCCGAGAACGTGCTGGCACAGTCATACCTTGATTGCGGCCATCCTGTCCAGGTGCAGCTTGATGATGGAGAGAAGAAGTGGTGCGGTTTATGCCAGCAAGAAAGAAGGGCAGCAAAGGCCGAGGCCACCGCTTCCCGCTACCGCGAGGCGCTGGAGGCAATTCGAGACTTTCCAGGCCAAGATTATCCTCGCAGAACAGACGACGGTTATCCTGAGGAGGTAGAGTACGACGAGTTCGCCTATTGCCGCATGGTGGACATGTATCGGGAGGCAGCACGCGAAGCCCTGGCCGCGCAGGGCGGGGAGGGGGAGTGATGGATATTACCCTAGATGCACGGTCGGTGCGTGTTTCTCCGCAAGAGAATGGTCCGTATCGCGGACCTACGGTCCTTGTTGAGATAAAGGATTTCGACGAGGAGCCGGTATACGACATCATCAAGCACCTGGACGAAGAGGAAGTGCTCAATGAGTTGGTCAAGCGGTACGGCAAAGAGTGGATCTTGAAGTCGCTTGGCGTAAAGGAGACGGAATGAGTGGTAGGAAAGTCGAACTGTTCGACCTGGCCCAAGCGGACGGAGGTCTCGATGGAAAGCAGGCATAGGGACGACCACGTTTGCATCAGAACAGCAACACTGCGTCAGGCCATCGACGCCATGCGTGACCTGCTTCGCCTCCCGGACAACCGTGCCGCACAATCCAAGGCACGCATCTACGCAGGCATTCTGGAAGATCACCTCCCAGAGTCGCTGGAGAAAGCCTTGAAGGAGCTCGGCATGACGATGGGGGAGGTACGAGAGGAATCGATCAAATGGGCAGAGCGAACGCACCAGAAGGACTCGTAGAGCGCGACAACTGCTATCATATATGGACAGACAGAGCCGAGTGAATAGGAGAACAGGTATGGAGCGGAAACACGAGAAGGTAGGCACCGCCTATGGTGTCGTCACTGGCGCCATGACCGGGGGCGGTCTGGGGGCAAAGATCGGCATCGTCGCCGGACCCGCAGGGGGAATAGCGGGTACGGTCCCCGGCATCATCCTCGGAGGGCTGATCGGCGGCTTGTCGGGGAACAAGCTCGGTTCCGAGATCGACCGGAAGAAGAGCCGGCCGCGGAGACGGAAGCTGCGCAAGACGAAGTTCCGGAAGTGGCGAGTCTGATCTCCAAGAGCCCGGGTTGGGATTGGCAGGAAAGCGATGGAGATAACCTATGCCTGAGATCTGCTACAAACCAAAGAAGTTCGGCGAGAAGAAACTCGCAGTGATCGCCAAGGCCCGTTATGGAGGAAGTAATCTATGGCCATATGGTTTGGAAAAGGGTGTGAACACCAATGCTGTCATTGGGAAGAGACCGAAATGACTGGTGGTCCTAACTACAAGGAGGCCACGCCAGCCCTCATCATCTGCAACCGCAACGACAACTCCGAAGACACTGAAGGAAACTGTCGGATCGAGATTTGCCCAGTGTCTAACCATGAATGCCCAAGCTGTCGTGGCAAAGGCAGCCTCAGCGGATTTTGTTGCGGGCCCGAAGTCTGCATGAAGCCGATCGTAATGCCGTGCCGGCTCTGCAACCAGACGGGTTGGATCACCGACGCCAAGATGGGTTGGGTGATCCGTGGACGAGCCATGCGAACAGCTCGGGTCTATGGGCAGGTGTACCAGACTCTGCGAAGCGCAGCAAAAGAGCGAAACATCTCTGTCGTAGACTACTCCAGGATGGAGCAGGGAATCATCGAACCTGATTGAGGAGTGTGTTAAATGCCAAAAGTCATACGAATGTCGAAGAGCGACGGCTTCTTCGTGGACCCCAAGTCAGAGTGCTGCAAGGCACCTGTCATGTTCTATAACAGGGAGATTCGTCAGTACACTAAGGTGCCCATAACCTTCGACAGCCTGCCCCGAGACGTTCGATTCGTGTGCTTCGCCTGTGGTAAAGAATTGAAGAGGAATGTAAAATGCTAGGCAACCTTGCCACCCTGTTCGTCGCCATGGCAGCGACGTACTACATCATTACGATGTTGGGGGTGGCCTTGTGCGAGTCGTCGAAGAATCCGGAGATGAATCGCTCTCTGTCCAAGGTTCGCCTCGATTTGCTAAGCCAGTGTCCTGCGCAAAACGTCGAATCGAGTCGGTGCGACGCCGGCGTTGGTGCACCGGATCTCGAACTCTCCTGCCGCACCGTTCTCCCATTCCAAGGCCCACGAGACGCCGCCGCCCAGGTCTGTGGCGTTGAGCAACGTGCCGTTCGTGATGGACCATGCCCCCGGGTCGAGGATCGGCGTTGCCGGATCCAGGTCGAGGATGTGCGTGATCGTAGCGAACGGTGTGGTCTCGTCAGGATAGACCGCGGCCTTGTTCGTGATCCACGGCTGCTCGAGGCCCTTCGCCCCGGTGAAGCCCGGTGAGAGCGTGCCGATGACGGCCAGCGTGCTGTCCAGGAACTCGATGTCGAAGTCCAGGTCGATCAGACCTCCCTCGAGGAGAATGGTGCCCACGATCCACTCTGTGGTCATACTCGATATGACCATCGGAATGGTCTGCGTCCCGCCGATGGGGACGAGATCGGTGGTCACCGCCTGCACCACGGCCACGCTGTCGAAGTTCGTCCCAAGGATGGTGAAGTCCACGGCCACGTACCCTTCCACGGCCGAGGGAGCAAAGGAGGTGGGCAGGGGCGTGACGGAGACTGCGCTGATGACGAAGTCTGTAATGGCCGGGAAGGAGTTTCCTCCTGGGGTGTCGATGTTGAGGACGATGTCGTCACCTGGTCCCCCCGTAATATCGCCCACACCTCGCCAGAATCCATTGGACTGGACGTCCCACGACGTGAGGTTGAAGTTGGTGAATCCGAGCGTGAGCGGTCCGGGCACGTTCTGGTCGGCAACGTAGAGGTTCTGGCCGACGAGTTCGATGACGCGGGCGCCTCCCGTGGTGGGCGGCTTGAGCAGCATGTTCACCTTGGGAACCGACTCGCCCGCCACCGTGCCTCCGACCGTCGCAGAGCTTGCGTCCGGGGCTGGGTTGTCCACCTGGAGCGTGAAGGGATCTCCGACACTGAGCTGCGGGGCGTCGAGCTGGACCTGGATCTCCGTGTCGGAGATGAAGACCACATCGTGGACCGTGACGGTGCCCGCAATGACGCTGACCGTGGCACCGGCACGGAAGTTCGTGCCGATGATCTTGGCGAGGGTGTTGATGCGTCCCTCGATGAGCGGCCTTGCGACGTACTCGAGCGCCGTGACCGTGATAGGCGGGTAGGTGCATGCCCCGATGGGTGTGGTCGCCGTCGTCCCGAGCCTGTTCGTGACCGTGATGTCGAAGGTATCGACGCCAGGTGTGGCGTCCTCGCTCACCTCGTAGTCGAACGTGAGGCCTGTGAACGGCGTCACCACCGGGTTCGAGATCACGATCTTCTGGCCGATGGGAGCATAGGCTTCGAGGTCCTGGCCGTAGAAGACGTCGGTACCGGCCGTGAGCTGGCCCACACCGACGGCCCCCGGGCTGAGGTCCATGGGAGCGGGTGCGCCCGTAGGCACAGGCTCCGGAAGCACGACTGAAGTCGATCCCACGGCGATCTGCGTGGGGTCGAGCTGGTTCTTCGTGACGCTCACGTCGATGGGAAGCGCACCAAGTCCCTGGGGCACACGCAACATGAACGTCACGTTATCCGGATCGTACTGGAAGTCCCACATGTCCTCGTAGGGGATGGGCGTAGCCCCCATGTAGGCTTCGACGTAGAGCTTGGGGTTCTCGGCGAGGATGGTGTGGAACACCGTGACCTGGACGTCCTGGCCCTCGACAGGTGCCGTCGAGGTGCCGTCGATGGAGGTCTCGACGATCGTCCCCAGGAACGGGGCGTTGTCGCCCACGAGGAACAGAGACTCGCTCACACCGCCGTTGGACTCGAGACCCGAAGGGTTCTGAACCTTCATCTTGATCGGGAAACCCAGAGGCGAGCCGATGGTCACGTCGAAGTTGATCTCGGTGTCGTCCACGTACGTGACGGGACCTGCAAGGATGTCAGGCGCGTCCACGGTGACGGCAATGGCGCTGTCGAAGTGGTCTCCCTTGAGCGTCACCGTGATGAGGTCCCCAGGCTGCATGCCGATAGCCGGCGGAGGCGGTCCCGGAGGGGGCGGCCCCACCGTTGCCCAGGCGCCACGAATGCTCGGGGCGATCTCGACGACGTCTTCGTTCTGGGCGTCGGAGAGAAGGCCGGTCGGATCGCTCACGGTGACGGTGATCTGGTTGCCGTAGGGCGGTTGCTGATCGGGCGTGACAATGTCCACGTGCATCAGGTTGTCTTCGACGAGACGCTTGCGCTCGACGGTGGTCACCGTGCCTGTGACAACGAGCTCCCCGCCCAGAGTCTTGGGGAACGGAGGATCGTCGGTGAAGTTGCTGAGAGTGATGATCAGCCGCTGACGCAGCCCCTCGTCCACATTTGGGAGCGGATCGCCGTCGCGGTCGACAACGTCGATGCTGACGATGGATGGGCCAATCTGGTCGAGAGAGACGAGAGGGATATTGGTGAGTGTGTTGGTCACGTCCGTCTTCTGGGTCACGGTGATCGTGGGGACGGTCTTCCCCGAGCTGTTGCCGGTGGTCTGGCCGCTCACCGTGACGCCGCGGGTCGTGAACTCCACGCGCACGTCGGCAAGAACGCCGTCGACGTCGGTGATCGTGTAGTCGCCGTTCTCCGGCGGCACGATATTGTCGATGGGGATCTCGCGGATGAAGTCGTCGCCCTCGTCCGAGGCGTTCGGACCCGGATCGCCCGAAGGCGGGAAGGCCATCGCGTTGCAGGGCATCACCGAGCCGTTCTCGAGAAGGACGCCATCCCACGGATCGGTAACGCAAGCGATTGCGCGTGACCAGAGATCGTCGCCCAAGTCCACCATGGCCCCGATCTGGGGGCCGGCACCGCCGCAGCACAGGTCCGTGGGCGGCGGCTCGAAGGGGATGGGGTCGTTCCCGGGATCGACGTAGCCCGTGGTGTACGTCTCGAGCACGTTGGCCTTGGAGTCGGTGGTGAGCCACGCCATGTCCACGTCCCAGACGGCGCTCTCGATGACATTCCAGGACCAGCCGAAGCCGATGGACCCGAAGGCCGGCTCGTTCAGGCTGGCGAGCGTCTGCATGATCTGAGGGAAGTAGGGCGACGCGGTCCCCGCAGGGAGGATCCAGATGGGTGCGCGCTTGTGGTAGTACCAGACGGCACCGTTGTTGTCGACGCTGAACTCGTGGCAGCCGCGGAAGAACTGCTCGGCCTCGTTGAAGGTGAGCCCGTCCACGTGGTCCTGCTTGAGCAGAGCGATGTTGTTGTCCGAGATCTCGGCAATGGCCATCCTGGTGACGCTGTAGGTGCCGCCATGCTTCGCAAGGATGATGACCATCTTGATGCCGCAGGTCTGGATGTACGGCGTCGAAGCGCCCAGGAGATGGGTCGACATGAGGGCCATGACCATCTGGATCGCATCGCCGTCCTCGAGACCGTCAGCGGTCAGACGACGGATGTGGTAGGTGATCCTCTGGCACTCCATGTGGGGTATCTGGCAGCGCACCACAGCCGCGTAACGGTCCGTGGACGGGTAGCCCATGGCCGCCGGCGCCAGATAGCCGCTCTGGCCGCTCGACTGCACGTCGGACAGGCTGGAGTCGCTCATGACAAGCCAGTCCATCTGGGCCAGTCTCGTCCCCTGGGGCGTCGTGAAGTTCTCCGTGTAGTGGAGCGGAGGGTGCGGGTCGGAACCACCACCACCGCCCCCACCGCCGCACGTCACGTCGGCGCAGTAGGTCGTCTCGATGTTGTCGAGACGGGAGACGATGCTGGTGATGTCGATCTCGAGCTGTGTGTGGGACTTCGTACCCGCGTCCGTCAGGTTGTTGTGAGAGACCTTGGGGGCCTGGCCGGGAAGCCCATTGTGGGCGTGTCCGGTGCCTCCGGGCGAGGTCGACGGCAGGGCTGCGAAGGCCGCGTCGATGGCACGCCAGTTGGGGTTAGCGAGGAGGTGCCAGTCACCGACGTTTTCCCCGGCGAAGGGCACATTCAGGTTCAGATTCGCTGTTACGTCAGGCATTACTCACCCAATTTCTGGAGCTTCTTCCCGAATCGGCGAAGCAGGCCCTTGCCACGCTCCTTGAGGTACGCCTTGCCGCCCGCAGCCGCCGGAGACTTGGAGATCTCGCCGCCACCGGCCGTCGCAGCCTCGACACCCTTGCGGACGAGGTCGGGGTCCTGGAGAGCTGCTTTCGCCTTCTCCCGGCCCTTCTCGATGAGGGTCCCTGCGGCGTCCTCAGCCGACGGCTTGACGTGCTTCTTCACGGCTTCTTGAAGGACGTCGCCCCAGCCAGCCTTCTTGCCGAACCCAGGGGGCTTCTCTCCACGCTTCCACCAATCGGACGGGTCTTGGGACTTCTTCAGATTCGATTTCAGTCTGTCCATGAACTCGGCGTTGTGCGCTTCGAGACCCTTCTTCGATTTCTTCACGTATCCGGGCTGAGACTCCTGAACCTTCCTGATGAGCGTCCCGAGACCCTTACTCATCCTACGGTCGGCGCCAGCCGCATTCGCCTGTTCCTGTCTCGCGGCTCCCCGTGCATAGGGCTCGCCGGCAGCTTCCGATCGCTTCCCAGCCAAGTGTCGCGCGGCCGAGCGACGCCTCTCCGACCGCTTCCCGGAAAGCACACCACTGAGCGGGTTGATGGCGTCCAGCATGCGTCCCTTCAGCCCCTTCTTCGGAGGACGTTCATCAGGGGCTCCCTTCTTGCGGTACTCCTTCAGTTCCTTGGTGACCGCCATCCTCTTGGAGACGTCGGGCCGTATGCGTCCCACGAGCTTCCCGAGCCGGCTCCGGGGTATCTTGCCAGGCATCTTGGAGGACAGGGACGGCACTCCTGGCGGTTTGTAAACAGCGCTCTTTTCGAGCTCATCGATGAATCCGTACAAGAACGCTTCGTTCATGGTCGACCTCACACGTTGATGCGGAACTGCTGCTTCTCTATTTTACCCTGAGACTCGAGTTCCTGGATAGTGACGCGATCCTGGCGGGGTACGCAGAACCGCCATTGAATGTGCGCCGCCGGAATATGGAGTACAACCACAGCGTCCTGGATCAAGAACGCTCCGAACTTCCCGTAGCGGTCGATGTCGCACCACCACTGGTCCCGGGAGAGGATTCGGTCGTGCACCACCTGGCCCCGATCCCACGCCGCCACGTAGAACTTGGCGATTGCGGCCTGGGGGTACTGGTCGGTTGGGAGCCGCACACGACCCTCCACGAAGCACATGGGCGCGTCGACGTACTCCACCTCTTTGATGGTGATGGTCTTGTAAAGCACCATCGTGTAGTCAGCGCCATTATCCTGGGGCGTCTGCGTGTGCATGGCCCGGTAGATGAGCCACTTGTACCGGCGCATCTGGTGCGGGTCCGGAATGTCGGTGTCCACGAACTGGAGGAAGTTGGTGCGCCCGATCACCTCTTCGACCGGAACCCCGTACTGGTCGTTGTAGAGCTTCTCCACGTCGATCCAGGTGAGTTCCCGGTTGAAGGCGATGACCTCGTCGACCAGCCCGGCGAAGTCCTCTCCAGCCGCGTTGCCGCCTACATTGAAGTTCTGGGAGTTGAAGCCCACGTTGGCCGTGGTGCTCACGTCGAAGACGCCATCTTCCACACCGTCGATGTAGAGCCGCCCGTTGCCGTCTCGATCCACCGTGAAGACCAGGTGGTGCCAGAAGGCGTCTTGGATGTTGGTCGAGGAAACGTAGGTCACCTTGTTGACCGGTCCGTTGATGACCACCTTGGGCACGTACGTCAGGCCCACCTTCTCCACGTAGATCCCGTAGCCCTGGCCAGTGATGGTGTCGATTTTGCCAGCCACCAAGGCGTTGGTGAACAGCGGAGTGACCATGGCCCAGGCGCAGAGCGAGAAGTCCTGGCTGGCCGCGTAGGAGAGCTTCCCTGGGTTCGCCACCGACAGGTAGCCGTTGGCACTGAACCTGGGAGCCGACCCGATGATCCCACCCCCGTTGATGTGTTCGACCACGCCGTTGACCGTGAGGTTGGCCGGATCGGAGGCGTCATCGTCATAGTCGTCATCGAAGGGCCAGAAAGCCGTGGTGTAGGTCTCCGGCTCGAACTGCGTCTGCTCCCTCTCGGAGAGACCGAACCGCTCGTCGACACGCCGAACCTCGTAGAAGAGCGGATCGATGGAGATATGCCCGTCCTCCGGGATCTCCGGAGGGGTCCATCGAAGGAGGACACCCGAGGTGGGATCGCCGATGGACGGTTGGAAGGTGATCCGCTGGGTCCGGAGCGCCGTCTGATTTACGCCGATCGTCCCCCGGTAGTTGAGCACGATGTAGGCGTCCGGCGTCGTGTTCGGGTCGCCCACGTTGTAGTTCTTGTAGACGTAGTAGATGCCGTCGAGAACCGAGTCCACCCTGATCATGTCGTCGATCCCGAACGTATCGATTACAACACCAAAGGCGTTCAGGACCTTGAGCTCAAGCGTATTGACCACGACCCCGCGGCCCGTGGTAGGGTCGGGGAAACAAATCTTCAGGTCGACATATCCGACGTCGCTCATAGATAGTCATTTCCCCACATAGGCCCCTGCTCGAAACCGGGGACACGGGGCCGACGAGCCCGACTCTTCTCCCGACTCGCCTTTCTTACAGCACGCTGACTCTGACGATCTTTGCGCACAGCAGCAGCGACTCTCGGTCCGTCTTTCCCCGTTGACCTCAGATTCTTCAGGAGTTCTGCGAAGTTGCGCCGATACTCGCCAGTGGAGGACCCGTAGTGGTCCACATCGCCCCTTCGTGGCAGGGCCGATTCGGCCAGCTTCTCGAGGAACCCGCGAATGAAGGCGGCGCTACGCATCAGTCACCACTTCCGAAAGGCCGTTGTCGAGGATGTTGATCCTCGTCGGGTGTTTAAGGGACACGTCCCCGGACAGGAGGAACTCCACGGGGTGCTGATCCGCATTGGAGAGGACCGCGGCCAGCTCCGCGACCTGGGCGAGAGTGTAGGCCGTGGGACCGAGGGTCGGGAACCGCACGGTCACGAAACCGTTCTGGCCGATCACGCCGCCCGTCTCGAAGTCCACGTCCAGGGTGTTGAGCTGGACCTGGTCGAGCAGGGTGGCGCAGTGAATGACGCCCCCGGAAACCACCGCGTCGTTGCGGAAGCCCGTGGAGGGGTCGAAGAAGGCCAGGAAGGAGTCGGTCGTGTACTTGTTGATGCAGAAGGAGTAGCCGTCCACGGGCTGCACCAGGGAGGACCGCGTCTCGGTGTGCACGAGACGAGCGGCCGACCACACACCGGGCTGATGGACCCAGATCTGGTAGCCCGTCTGGGTGAAAACGAACGCCACGTTGATGGGGTACTGCCGAGACACGTCGGTGGGGTGGGAGGCCAGCCACGCCGAGTCGGGGATGTTGATGAACTGGCCGTTCGAGCCCCCACGCACCACCTGGATGCGGCCCGGACGGAAGCGAAGCATGGTGGAGTTGTCGGGGACCTGGGCCTGCGTGTACTTCAGCGACCAGGTGGTGGGCGTCACCACATTGTCCACGGTGAATGCGTACTCCTGCAGCCCGGCAAGCCACTCGACGGCATCCGTGAGGATGAACTTGGAGTGCCACATACCCCCGATGGTGCCCGGGATGGCCGGCTTGTAGATCACGCCGTCAGAGTCGTACGCCGGCGGTACGGCCGGGCCCGACATGATGATGCAGTTGCGGCCGAGATAGGGTCCCTCGCTCACACCGCTGCCCACAGTCGCCCACTTCGTGGGATCGACGGTCGTGTCGTTCAGCGGATCCACCACCTGCGGGTCCGGGGCGAACTCTCCCGGCAGGATCGCGACGTTGAGGGCGTCCTTGAGGTAGCTCAGGATCTGCCCGTTGCTGATGCTTGCCCCGCTGAAGTCGATCAGGGCGTCTCTCACTCGTGCCATTCTCTGCCTCCTGTGGCTATACGTCGTATAGCAACTAATCGTGGTAAATCTCGATCTCCATGCCGGCCTGCAGGATGGGCCTTCCCGCAAGGTTGAGGAACCGCAGGGTCGTCGGGTTGGGGAACACGTAGTCCTTGGTGGCCCCGTAGGTCATCTTCACGCCCTCGAGGAACACGAACGACTGCTCGTTCATGCTCGTGACGGGATTAGTGATCACGAAGTCCTGGGGGACGCCCACGGCGCTGCTCACAGGCACCACCGAGGCCTGGTAGAAGGGCCACGGCCAGGTGCTCGACCCGGCGAGGGTGACATCGACCCGGCCGCCCCCGAGGTCGGTGATGGTGAAGTTGGGCCCGAAGCGCATGATGTTCACGCCCGGGAACGGAGTCGGCACATTGTCCTCGACCGTGATCGTGGCGCCAGCCGAGATGCCTTGGATGACATCCTCAAGCGTCGGCCCCACGTAGCGGTAGCCCTTGACCCAGAAGGGCGGCGTCAGGCCAGCCACCACCGGATCGTTCTCGAAGGTCAGGATGCCAGCCTGGTGGTCCCAGAGAGGCCCCGTCACATGCGTCCAGGGAACCTGCGCTCCGGGCGTCCCGCCGCCGTCCTCATAGATCGCCAGCTCCCACAGCTTGTCGTACTTGGGAGGCACCCAGTTCTCGAGGCGAGGATCGGTCTCGATGCCCGGATTGCCGCCGCCGTCGATGGTGGCGAGCCAGCAGAAGGTAGCGCCCACGTCGGTCCGTTGAGCCAGCGGCCACGCGCCCTGCTCCCCCGGAGCAGCCGGAAAGGTCTGGTAGACCTCGATGTCCGCCGTATCCGTGGCAGGAGGGGTGGCCGGAAGCTGGTTGCCCCACACCTCGTCGACGTTGTAGATGATCCGGCTCGGGAGCGGGGCGGTCGGGTCGAAGCGTTCTCGCTCCTCCCAGGGAGTCTTGTTGATCCCCGTGTGTCCGAAGCCGAAGAACATCTTCCCCACGATCTGGAGAAGGTGCTCGTGATAGTCGGTGAATACGGCCATTGGTGGTCTCCTATTCCTTCTTGGACTTCTTACCCGATCTCCTCGATGGCGAAGATGACGGGGAGGGTGGAGCGATAAGTCACGCGGAGGATGATCATCTCTCCGGCGTCCACCGTCGACAACCCGTTGCCCGTCCAGTCTATCTCAACGGCCGTCTCCCCACTGGGGAGAATCACGTCCACGATGGCGCCGACCCGGCAGCCGTCACCATCAGCATAGTTTCCACCGCCGAGGGACAGCTTGGACAGATCGAGCCATCCGCTGAAGTACCCAGCCTTGTGGCCGGGGAACTTGATCTCCAGGTTCACGTTGCCCGCGGGCGCCCCACCACTGCCGAGATAGGACTGACCGATGTCGGCCGACGTGATGCCCGTGATACGGAACTTGCCGTGGCTCCTGGGCGCGTCCTTGAACACGAAGGCGCGGTCGTAGATGCACACGCCCGTCGCGGCGAAGTCGTTGCCGTAGTCTCTCCCGGCACTCTGCGCCGGCTTGAAGGAGCCAGCGTTGTAGTTGAGCGACGGCCACACCAGCGCGCCCTCGGCAGGCGCCGTGATGCCGGCACCATGGGCTCGATTCGGGTCCACCTGGAGCTGCCCCGCATCGCCCGCACCGTCGCCCCACGGAGCCACGCCCGGGAAGAGCGGTGAATCGCTGTGCCAGTGAAAGGTCTGCCTGACCATGACCGGCACCCAGGTGTAGTTGGCCCACTTGGGATCGTCCTTGTTGAGGCGATACCTCTCGTCCTCGAACTGCTCGACCTTGTCCGTCGTGTCGGCCGTGTTGAGGGTGTAGAGGATCGTCTCTCCGGCCAGCGTCGTGAGCGATACCGTCTGGTCGTAGTTGAACGTCCCTCCCGGTCTCATGTGCGTCAGCCGCAGATACGCCGTGGGAACGGACTGCTCGACCGAGTAGTCCTTGATCGGACGGCCCGTGGAGAAGTCGGTCAGGACGGGGTTGTCGACGGAGGCCGGCGGCGAGGACACGCCCGTGAGGTCCGCGATGTCGATGGTCTTGGGGTCCTGCCACTGGTTCGTGTCCGGGTTCCTGACCTCGACCTGGTAGGGCTTCTGGTAGTACGTGTCCTGGAACGTGTTGTTCCCCGTGAAGGAGATCAGAAGGTCGTTGTCGCCAGAGTAGTGGTCGATGCCCGAGAGCATGACGTGAAGACCCGGGGCGTCTCCGTAGACGACGGCGGGCAGCGCAAAGCCGCCAGGCGACGGGGCCGGGGTGGTGTCCAGGAAGATTTCCATGTTTCCGGAGATCCCCGTGTACCCGGGCTGCGGCGGCAGCGCATTGAGCGTGAAGGTGTTGTAGCCCCGAACCAGGAACGGGATGAACGCCGGGTTGGGCGTGAGAAGGTCGAGAAGGAGCTGCACCTTGATGTAGTAGCCCACTCCGGAAGGCCGGATCGAACTGATCTGAATCTCCGGGGAGATGACGATTGGTGTCGGTGCCGGCAGCGGCGGGATGGGAAACCCAACGCCACCCGTGTAGGACACGCCGTTGATGAGCATGTCCACGACCTCGGCGCCCGTGACGTAGAACTCTGTGGACGTCACCACCACCGAAGGCGGAGGGAACTGACCAGCGTTGTAGACGTACGGAGCCTCGCTCCCGGCAGGGTAGGCCGCGGGATACACGATTCCCCCGTCGTTGGCCAGGAAACCCAGATCGAAGTCGATGCTGACAGGGGGACCGGGGTCGGCGAGCCACCCCACATCGGCGTCCAAACCCACGATGGCCGGCGGCAGGACAGTCGCCAATGCCTCGTTGAGCCTGTCGAGGGTGTCGGGGATCGTGGCGTCTGCATCGAAGGGCAGCCAGCCGTCGGACCACGACCCATCGCCAGGGAGGCCCAGGCGAAGATCCTCGCCGGTGTGCTCGTGCATCCGAACCAGGTCGCGCCCGATGAGCTCGAGGAACCGGCCGTAGTCCAGCTCGGAGATCAGCCCCTTGGCGACGAGACTGCCCTTGGCCTGGATGGGGATGGTCGTCTTGATCGTGAGATGGCCTTCGTCCACCTCGGACTCGATCTCGATGAACTCGCCGTCCCGGAGCTCGATGTCGCCGGCACCCGCCGTGGGGACCTGGTTGATCGTCCGCACGCTGTCGGGAGCGATGATCCGGATGAGCCCGTTGATGACGTCGCCTTCGATGTCCAGCCCGTTCTGGCCCTGGAAGATGATCTCCTGCTCCACGGGCTTGACGAGCGTGCTGCCCACACGGATGCCGCCCACGAAAGGCGCGCTCTTGATGAGGGCGATGACGTCGGCGTCCACCTCGCCCAGGACGTTCCCGAACTTGATGAACGCTTCAGGATCGACCTCGTGGAGCTCGGCCCTCTCGCCGTAGCGCATGCACCAGGGCGTGGGCGGGACCTTGCTGCTGGGGTTTGGGACGTACTCCACGATGAACGTGAGGTCGTAGCCGATGGGCGCCCCACCAGCGTCCTGGCCGGTGTGAAATCCGTCCGAATTGGCCTGGTAGCTGAAGGTGTTGGGATCGATCTCAACCCCGTTGGCGTCGGTGATCGTGATGATCGTGAGCGGGTTGCCGTCCCCGTCCTCGGGCTCGTCCTCGCTGTCACAGTCGACGAGTCGGAACCACTTGCGAGCCATGGAGGCGTCCGTCTCACCCACACGACCGATGAAGGCACCCTTGGTACTCGGAAGCGTGTAGGTGACCTGGAAAGCACCGGGGCCGGGGACCACACTCGTCACACGGTACTTCAGCGGGTTGGCGAAGTAGAGAAGGTCGTTGGCGAAGCTGTTGAGGACGTCACGAAGCCCCTCATCCGCGGCCGCGTGGAAGGGGAAGAGGCCCAGCCAATCCTCGACGAGGATGTCCCTCGACAGGTGGAGGTAGGAGCCGCTGATGTCCCGAAAGAAGTGCTTCTGCACCTTCTCAGGGGTCTGGTTCCCGCTCAGATAGGCCTGGACGAGCTCGAACACCTTGGGGTCGAGCAGAAAGTCGTAGGCCCGAGTGAACCCGTAGGGGCGCACGTCCACAGAGACGTCTGCCGTGACCGAAGCGGCCGCTGTGTCGGTGACCTTGATGCGGAACGAGTGCGGACCCACCTCGCTTTCGACGATGGCTCCGCTGGCTGCCTGCAGCGTGTCCCCAACCAGATTCATTCCGGAGGGAGGTGTCCCGAAGCCTCCAATGAGTGACCAGGCGTACGGGGGAGTGCCCCCAAGTGCCTGTAGTTGAAAGCTATAGGGCAGAGTCGCCATTGCCGGCGGCAGGCTCTGGGAAACGATTGTCAGCGCGTCCATTCAGCAACTCCGGGAAGTCCCTCAGAGTGTCGAGAATTTTGGTTCCCACCAGGAGAACCGGCGCCTCTCCTCGAAGCAGGAGCGCCGGGTATCCTTTTATGGAGGGCCTCTCCACAATAGTTGGTTTACGAATCACCAACGGTATAGCCCGGGTGCTGAAGAAATCAATGATTTCTGGGAGGATGCGCTCGCAGTAGGCACAGGTGTCGACGTAAAAGTAGACGTGGAAGTCGGTCATCGCGTCGCCAGAAAGTCCTTCGCCACCTCGACGGAAGCATGTCGGTAGTCAGACGTGAGCTCCTCTCCGGACTGAACCGGCTTCGTGGTGACCATGAAGAGCTTGCCGCCCTTTCGAACGAGCTTCATGTTCGGGCTGGCCGAGTGGTTCACCTTCTTGGCGTGAGGCGTCTGCTTGTAGTCGGCGTCGAGGCTGCCCGTGTTCCCGGTCTGTGTCATGCCGAGGCCGATGTTCTCTCCCGCAGGAAGTCTCGACGTGGTGAAGAGGCCCTCGCCGTGGATCTTGGAAGGACGAACCATGAGCTCCGCACGCTTCTTCATGCGACCCTTCCTGGCTACACCACGCATCTCCTTGTTGAGCCTATCCTTCTCCTTGGCCACGTTCTTGATCCACTCATCGATGCCAACCTCTCGGCGACCCAGGAGCTTCCAGAACCATCCGGTCTTGGGATCGGAGTAGTACCGCTTCACTTCGATCACACGGTCCTTGGGGTCACGATGCGCCAAGCCGCCCATGCGCACGGTTCGTGCGAGGGCCTGCTCGTTGCGCTCTGGGTTGTAGTGGCGATCCACCTCACCGAAGAACGTGGCGTTGTCCAGGCTGACGCCTTCACCGCCAGCAGGCGTGAGGACCATCACTCGCTTCTTGCGCTTGAGGAAGTCCTCGTAGTCCTGGAGACGTGTGTCCTTGTTGGTCCCTGAGTAGAGACCAGGATTGAGGCCACGGCCTCTCAACCCGGCCTCGAGCACGTCAGCGCCACCACGTACCAGATTGGTGTAGACCACGGCCTGGTTGTCGTCCCTCTTCTTGAGATGGCGCTGAACGTCGTCGAGAACCTTCTTGATCTTCGGCGTGGCTTCGGCCGATTCCTCGAGGGGCATCTCCTTGTGCGTCTCGATAGAGTTGGACGCCTGCCTAGCCTTGGCGATGGCCCCGAAGATGTGCGTAGCCTCTCGCTGATTGACAGGAAGCCCTGCACGAATGCGTGATCGAGCCACTGCGTTCAGCCTGCCCAGAGCGAACTGGTACATCTTGTTCTGCTCGGGCGACATGGGCACATGGACGTCTTCGATCTTCGTCTTGGGCATGTCTTCGCCCACGTCCTTGTGCTCGACGTAGTGGAGCTTGCCGGCAATGTCCCTGCCCAGGCGAGGCTTGTTCTTCAGAATCGTGAGCCCGATGGACGGCTTGAGGAAGCCACCCTGCTTGCGCCGGATCTTCGTGTACCTCTTACTGAACGTCTGGGGCGATCCGAGCTGATGGCCAGGATGCACAATGTCGAGAAGAGGAACCACCTCTCGTGGATGGTTGGAGATGAAGGAGCCGGTAAGGCCAAGGAAACGTTTCACGCCTGGGTACTTGGACGCCACCATGTAGGCCTTGTATGTGACCGTCTTCGAGTCCTTGGCTCGATGGATCTCATCGATGATGATCGTATCGGGGCGCACCTGGTCGAGATACTTCTTGGGATCGTTGCGGAACTTGTTCAGCGAGATGACCTGGTAGTCCGCTCCGGACCCAACCTCGCCCACAGAGCTATTCGTGAACTTGTGTACGCCCTTGGAAATGAAGTTGTGCTGGAGGGACGCCGGCGTGATGACGAGTGCTCTGCGTCCGTCGCCCTTCTTCTTGGCAGCCTCGAACACGGCAATGGCCGAGAGCGTCTTCCCCGTCCCTGTTCCATGCGCCATGAGGGACCGGCCGCCTGACTCCTCTGCGACGTCGATGGCCTCTCTCTGGTGAGTACGAAGGTTCACATCAGGATTGAGGGCGTGCCGCATCAGGAACTCCGCCTTCTTCCACAGGATCCTGGACGGATCCAGGGTCTTCGAGCGCCTGCCTTCCGTTCGAGACGCAGCCTCTTTGAGGAAACCAAGAATGAAAGACACGTTATTCATCAGAAATTCTCTGTATCCCGGCTCATGCAGGAGATTCGCTTGGTGGCTTCCAGGAGCAACTCCGTCGCATCCGCGAGGGAACCCATGTTGATCTGGTTGAGGTTGAGGAGATCCAAGGCCCGGGACCACAGAGGGTCCTGCACATCCTCCAGCGTCGGCTGACGGTCTTCGATTTCTGGACAGACCTCCCTCAGAAGCCTGTCGAAGAGGACATTGTTCGTCTCTCTGATCTGACCGAAGAGGGAGACGTGCTCGGTCACGACCTCGAACAGTGTGCTGAGGGGCATCTCCTTTGGTTTGTCATCATCGCGCATGGGGGCCTCAAATCTTCTCGCAGAAGCGGAAGGACGTGTACGGGGGAAGGATGACCGAGTTGACCGGTACGAAGGTGTGCCGATGAGGATCCGGCCAGTACGTATCGACACCCCCAGGCAGCACCTCGTTCTGTGTCGTGGACCTCTTGAAAGTCTCGAGCTCAGTCGCGTTGAGAGGGTTGAACGGAAGTCCGTCTCCCGTCAGTTTGAGGAGAGCATCGAACCAGACGGGGCTGCTGGGTCGCGTAGTCCACGTCGGGCCAGGCCCGGCCGGGATGCCGTGGTCGTTGAAGTCTGCAGAGATGACACGACGCTGAACGTCGGGATCGTCGCTCATGAACTCGTCGACCGCCTCACCCACCATCCCGCTTCTCTGGTGGACGAAATGCTGGTCATCGCCCAAGGTCTGACTCAGCTCAGGCTTCCTGTTGGCAAGGACGGCCTCGTCGGGGGTCGGGTACTCCTGCTGGCCTCCAGCGATCACGTTCGGATCTCCGAAGGTCTGGTAGAGCATGCTCTCGTCAGCCTCGGGAAGCGGTCGGAAGCCTGGAGGAATCCCCGCACCCTCCCACAGAATGACCGTACCTCGCGGGAGGATCACATCCCCCGGATGCTCAGCGTATGGGAGATTCAACTCGAAGTTGCCTAGGGCGAAACAGGCGCCGGCGAGTCCGATGGAGTAGCCACGGCGTCCCTGCACTCGCAAGCGGACCACGATCTTCTCGAGACCGAGAGGACACTCCTCGATGGGGTGCTTGAGTCGTCGGTATGTGCCGATCTGGCTTGCAAAGAAGGGGATGCCCTGAACCGTCTCGGTGCCGAAGTCGAATTCGGGCCACACCTTCACCTCACCCTCGATCTTCTGAGCAGAGAAGGCCATCGTGGCCGGCATGCCGCGGAACTGGTTGACGACATCGATCTCCTGCTCGATCGTGATGGTCGTGTCATCGTGAAAGGTGACGCGCATGAGGCGTCCGCTGTCGAATGAGCGTCGCCTTACCCCGGTCAACGTGTTGATGGGGTCAAAGTCTACGGCGCAGGCGTCATCCACATCTCCAGAGATGGACCAGTTGCCCACAACGTAGTTGAGGGGCGTCGTCCCCACCAGAACAGAGACGTCATCGGGCGTGACAACGTCGGCTATCGTGATCCGGGGGTCCTCAGAGGACGGGTAGCTCTTGGCCTCGGCTTCCCTGCTGATACGAAGGAAGTTCCCATTCTTCAGCCAGTTGTTGCTGTGGTTCCTGCCGGAGCTGGAGAGGATGTCAGTCATGGCTCAATCTTTCACGCACAGCTTCACCACCCGGGCCCTGGGCCTCGAGTAACCCCCGGCCCCGAGATAGTTGTGGCCGTGGCCCGCGAGCACCGGCGGCAAGTTTTTCTCGGTAATGCTTGCGACATCCGGCTGATACACGTTGGAGGGCTGGATGGGCGTGAGATCGTCGGAAGGTTCGATCCGATGGTTGTGTTCCTCCGAACCGATCTCGGCGAACCCAGGCTCATCGGCATCCATCTTCAAGTAGCCGGTCTTGATGATCCTGACCTTGCTCGTACGGCCGAGCCTTCTGTTGAACATCTCGCGCCAGTCACCCTGGAGATCGAGGTAGGTATTCACCTTCCCGCCCTCGATGGGTGCCGCATAGGTAGCAGGGAGTGGCTCTCCGGTTCGGCGGGGGTCGTAGAGAGCTACCCGACGGATGTTCTCATAGATGTTTTTCAAGGTAGAGATCGCCGTGAGGATGCCGAAAGGAGACGGAATGATCGACCACAGACTTAAATCCGTTGCCAAGTTGTTGTAGCTCGAGGGGTAGGTCTTGTACGGGCCTATCGGATCTGCGCTGGACCCCGACTCGTACGCGACGAAGTCAGGAGCGATCCGCAGCCCCACGATGAGACAACTGAGCAAACCCTCCGGGTCGTCGGGCTTGAAGGGGATGAACTTCGAGCTGTCCGCGTTCGGAATGATCTGCAAAAACATCCCGGGGTAGATGGCGGGCTTGAGCAGGCCGATGTTGACGTAGTCGAACCGAGGGGGTCGGGGCGGCGGGCTAGGTAACGTGGTGTCAAGCAGCGTGATCCTAATCCCGTCGATACGGATCCGAATCCGATACCTGGGAGGTGAAGGCGGGTCTCTCTTGACGATCTCGGAGAGAACGCGTGTGCTCGACCATGGGTAGGAGGAGAACGAGTCCTGCGAAGCCACGCTCAGAGGAAAGTCTTCGTCCCGAAGGACTATGGTAGTGACGTCCTTGGATGCGTCGTAGGTGACCCTGTCGAAGTTGTGCAGCTCGTCCGTCTCCCAGATCACATTGGACGGAGATTCAGCATCACCAGGGTAGCCCACGACCTCGCTGAAGCCCGGGGGACAGTTCGTTCCTCCCGTGAAAGCGACGATAGTCCCCTTCGGGATCATGCCGCCATCGGGCGATGTCGTGAACTCGAGCTGCTCGAACTCCCCGACCGGCAGAGGTTCGGCATCATCGGCTTGGCCCGTGAAGTCCCCTCGGTACATGACGATGTGGCTCATCTGCAGCCCACCCATCCTGTACTCGAATCGAAGGCGAGGAAGGCCCCCCACGGGCAGAGGGCGGTCAGCCTGCAGCTTGTAGATGTAGCGTGTGAAGGATGAGCCGTCGCTGACCGGGAAACTGCGGACTTGCTCGAACTCCATACTGTCGATGACCGTGGCCAGACCCTGAGACGCGCCCTTCTCCGTGATGAACTGGAGCGAGATGCCCCACGTGCCGAACTCATCGGCCGTGAAGGCCAGCGTGAGCTCGTAGCGACAACCCGGGATAGGCACCTCGAGGTCGCCACTGATAGCCGGAGCGAAAGCCCAGTTCGTGACCGCCCGGCTCGCTGTGACGCCCGTGACCGGCAGAGGGCGATCAGAGGCGCTCACCGAGATGACCTGGACGCCGTTGGTGACCTGGACACTGTTGACACGGCCGTAGGCCCACGCAGGCGCCAGGGCCACGAAGTAGTCCCCAGGGGACACACTCAGAGTGCCTCCCAGCACTCTCAGCGTATATGAGGCATCCCCCTCGACCCTCGTGTAGACGAGACCGTCCACATCGCCGTTCTGGGCGATGAGGGCCAGGTTCTGGTCTTCCGGAACGGCCACGATCTCGGTATCGGTCGCACTGCTGATGACGTAGTGACCGGAGTACGTGTCGTCCTGCGCCCAGAGCGTCAGCGTGCTTCCTGGCTGCGGTCGGGCCCGGACCACGAAGTGGAGCACGCTGTCGCCGAACGGTTCTTCCGTGGTAGCCCCCGTCTCAGCTGACGTGAACGGCGTGCTGTCCTTCTTGGCCACCACGAAGGCGCGGTAGTCGACGCCACGGGCGGAACGATCCTCGGACTGGACGACGACAGTAATCTCCTCACCGTCCGTGGGGCTGATCCAAACGAGTTCGGTCCCCCGCCGAATGACCGTCTCCCGGTCGATGATGATGTGCAGATCGCCGGCGTTGTTGAGCACAGCAGTATACGGCGTTGCCCAGTCCACGTCCTCGACCCAGAAGTCGCCCTCGTCCGTCTGCGTGATGAGGATGGCGTTCTTCTTGATGGGGACGGCAGTCACGCCGGGGAGGTAGCGGAGGATGGGGTACATGAAGAGGTCGTTGCGGTTGAGACGGCAACTGATGCTTCGGTCTGCCTTGATCCCGTATTTGGGCTCACCCTTCTTGGGGTTGGCGTTCTCATGGTCGAGGAAAAACTTGTAGTGCTCGTACCCGATGCCCTCGGTCCGGACGTCGCCCGCCCAGTAGGACACACCCTGGACGAAGTTCCCGTTGGGGATGAGGGAGTCGGCGCTCGAGATGTCTTGAATAGTGCTCATACGCGCTTGCAGAAAAGAAAGCTCCGGTAGTTGGGCTCCGTGTTGTTCTCGCCGCCCCCGCTCGATACAGGGTGCGTGTGTTCTTCAGCCGGATCAGCCTTGGAGTTGGGATCGACCTCTACATCCTTGATGGGCTGGTCGACCTCACCCAGGAGAGATCGTTTCGGCCACCCCGTCGTGGGGCTCATTTTTTGCTCGATCTCGTGCGTGTGGTTGAGCGTACCGCCCGACTCACCCGGAACTCCCTCTCTAGGATAGACGTCATCCTGAGCAACGGGTACAAATCCAGGAGGGGGGACGGTCCCCATGCACATGACGATCGCCCCTCTGGGGAAGACGGCTGCTGCGGGGTCTCCAGTGTACGGAAGGTCATCGTAGGCTCCTACTGCCAGCATCATGTTGCCGATGTGAACCTCGACTGCCTGCGCTGAGCCCTTGCGCTGGAACTGTGCAGCTACGACGCCGAGGCGCACGTTGGCAGCATCGAAACTGCCCGTGAACCGCCTCCACGTCTTGCTGGAGAAAGACGGGTCAAGCTCTGTGTACTGGTCAGCGGGGTCCTCGACGTTGTAGTTGTGGGTGAACCCGACGCTCACACCACCCTGAACTACTCTCATAGAGAATGATAGCGTCACAGGCCCCTGGTATACCAAATTTCCCTCAGTGGACAGGTAGCCACGATAGGACATGGTGTTGCCCGGGTCGATGGGAACGACGTGGTCGAAGACCGCCCCGAAGGACAGTGTGAGGTCCTGACCCACAATGACGGGATCGCTCTTGGGAAGAAGAAAGCGAAGGTAGTTGAAGGGCGCACCCGCCTTGTCGGGGGTTTCGCCGAAGACCTGGGACCAGGTGTTGACGACTCCCTCGCCAGACCCCGAGCGGACCGACCCACCCAGCGAATAGAACGGCGGGATGGCGCCTTCAGGGTCCTGAAAGTCCAACCCGCCGTTTCTGAACAGATTAGGGACGCTCAGGACATCTCCGTAGTGTCGGCTGATGCCCATAGGAGTTCCTTACGCGTTCTCCATCGCCTGATCGAATCCGGCGAAGAACAGGTCCTCGACGGTGGCCTTCTTCTTCATGGCCTTGAAGCGGGGGTCCTGCGTGCCGGAACCCTTGGGGCCTGTGTCCTTGGGGTTGGCCTTCGTGGACGGGTCACGGCGCGCGGCCTCGATCTTGGCGAGAATGCCCGCGCCGCGGCCGCCGCCTCCGGGGCCTCCGGGTACGCCCATCGGGCCACGACCCCTGCCCCTGGCCAGTCCTCGGCCCTTCCCCTTGCTGCGAATCTTCTCGCCCGGGGTCGCGCACGCCATGTCGTCGGCCTCGGCCTTCTTGGGGATGCCCATCGGGCCCTTGCCCCTTCCACGGGCCAGGCCCTTGCCTTTTCCTTTGCTTTTCTTTTTCTTCCCCGGCGTGTCACACGTCATGTCTTCAGCGCTCTTCTGGAGCTCGTCGGTCAGGCCGGCGAAGAAAGCTCTGGTCATCGCGTTCATGTTCTCCTCCTATGCTTTGGCAGTGGCCGCTTCCAGGTCCTTGACCAGGCGCTTGGCCTTCTTGGGTTCACGTCCGAATGAGGGGCCGAGCCCGGCGCTCACCCCACCGTATCTCATGGCCTTGCGAAGCTTCCCTTCGTCCATGGCCTTCGAGCTCTTGTGCTCAGCCATGATGCGTCGGATGGGGGCGGCCAGTCTCTTCAAGAGGTACTTGGCTCGACCGGACACGGTCGCTGCCTTCGGGAAGGTGGGGAGCGCCCGGGCCGCCGCGGTCGGATCAGCCACCTTGGGGTTCTTCACCGTGACCTTCGGTCGCCCTTTCGGGTAGGCCTTGCGGAGCTTGGCCAGCGTGGGCGGTCCGGCGATCTTCTTCAGGCCTTTGGGCAGCCCCGTCTTGGGGCTGAGCGCAGGCCGCGTGGGGCTGTCACCCATCTTGCCGCCCGTGATGGTCTTGGTGCCCGTGCCCGTGGTGGTTCGCACAGCGCCGCCACGCAGCTTGTCCTTCTTGGGATAGGCGAAACCGCCGGCAGCGATCGCGCCCCCTCCCAGGGACTGGTACGCAGCCTTGCCGATCTCGTCCAAGAACCCATGCATGAACGCCTTCTTCTCCAACCTTCTCTCCATCTTCTTGAGCGCGGGGTAGTACTCCTTGTGCTCCGTCTGGTGGTCCAGTGTGATCTTTCGAGCGATGAGCGGATTGGGCGTATGTTCCTTCTCCACCTTCACCCCCTCGGCCACCATCTTGGGCGTCACGCCGGAGGGTACCTTCCCCTTCGATTCCCCTTTGTTGATGATGTCCGAGAGAATCCGGTACGCCACCTGCTCCGCCTTGTGCGTGTTGTAGCCCTGACTCTCGGCCCACTCGTGGAACTGATCGTCGGTGGGGTTGGGATGCCTGTCGAGGAACTTGATGACGGCGTCCTGGCTGGGAGCCTTGCCGCCCGTCTCTTCCTCGTCGTTGGCCTTCTTCCCCATGCCCTTGCTCAGGACGTTGCGGCCGAAGCGTTCCAAATATTTATCGCTCAAGATGGACATCGATCACTCCTTATCCAGGAAGTTTAGCTTTCCGGCGAATCTTTCCCAAGAGCTCTTGGCTCCTCTTCTTCTCTTTCCTCGCATGGGCGATGTTGGCCGCTGCCGCACGAGAACCACCCAGGTACTCCTCGGGCTTGCGCTTCATCTTGCCCGTATCCGCTCCGAGCTGCCGGATACGTGTCCGGACGTGTGCGTACTGTTTCCTCGGAGAGCGCATCCCCATGTTCGACGCAGCCTCGGCCATCCTCGCCTTGACGTTCTTGGACGTGGCCTGCTTGTCCAGCTCGTCGACGAGACCGTGAAGGAATGCTTCGTTGTTCATGATTTCCTCTGAATACAGTTGTGACCGTCGAACCACGCACGAAGGTCCTCACCGTCCGCCACGACGGGGGAACGCTCGTCACACGACGTGCAACGATAGATACGTCCGTGCGCACCCTGCTCGACAGCCTCGACCTTGTCTTGGATGTCTGTGTTCATGTGACCCTCTGTTGAACTATGCAAAACGTGTTGCCGGCTACGCCGCGCCCCCGCGCGGGTGGGTTATCGCGGAAGCACGGTCAGCTTGAGGTTGTTGTCCATACGCAGCAGTCCCCGCCTGCCATTGGGTGCCACGAAGAGAACGCCGTCACCTTCGCCGAGCATCTCCACCGCCACTTGGTCGCCTTGGCGCAACACGATCACCTTCTGGCTGGTCTCTGCCGGCGTGGAGGTGTGCGGTACGCGGAAGCGAATGATCTGACTGCTGTTCACGTGGTAGACGCGGACGACGTCCGTATCCACCTCGTCGAAGTAGAGGAGAGCGGTTTCACTCGGATCGAAGGTTGACGGGAAATTCGCGCCGCTGCGCGTAAGGGCGGTGTTGATACTGGCCAGACTCGGTATAGCCACCATCTCTCCCGTGACGGGATCGACGACGGTCACCTCGAGCTGCTTCACGCCCATGAGATAGTTGAAGTCCAGGATCACATCGACGTAGTCGGTGCCCCAGGTGAGGTTGCCGGAGGTGTCTGCGAGGCCGACGATCTGCTCTTTGCCTGTCTCAGCGCTGGCGAACCGGTGGATGTCACCCTCGGTGGGGATCTTTTCGTAGAGACCGTTGACCGGCTCGCCGTCGACCGTGACCTGTCTTGCAAAGGGCATGTGTCAGCCTCACTCGATGATCGGATAGAGGGGGAAAACTTCCCACTCAAGGTCAAGTTTAACGAAACCCGACGAAATGGCACGTCCGGTCACCACCAAACCTTGCGGCGTGGCCGTCAGGGTGATCTGATCCACGTTCTGGGAACGATTCGCTTCGGTTCCCGAGACCTGTCGGGCGATGAGGACGTTGTCCTTGCTCAACCCGACGTGCTTGATCGCACCGAACTGGGCCGCAGCACTCACATCGTCGCCCTCGAGGACCCTGGCCGACGAGATGACCCGTCCCCGCTCGTAGTAGGGGAGCAGCTTGGTGCGTGCGTAGGGGTCGTAGGTGTACGGCAGACGCGAGTACGAGCCCGTGGCCCCCCTTGCATTGCGTACGAAGACCTCGGAGTCACCCGTGGACTGCCGCAGGATGACGATGAGCCCCACGGCGTACACGTTCTCCGTGATGCCGATACTCGATTCGATCAGAAGCGTGCCTTCGGAGGTCGTGGCGCCCTTCTCGTCTCTCTGAATGAGCGTGAAGACGCCCGTTTCGTCCCTGGAGTAGAACCCGATGCCCACGCCGATGGCGTCACGGGAGCTGGCCTTGTAGTCGATGGCGAACGTGATCCTCTGCCCCTGCATCTCAGCGGCCACAGGCACGCGGTACTCGAGATGGTTGACGAATCCAGGGTCACCACCAGCTCCGGACCAGTACAAACAGGTGTCAATGGCATCAGTGATGCCCGCCGAGAGCGCTGCTTCACTGTAGATCGTCCTCCTGATCTGTCTCGAGGCGCCTTCGAACTGGATTTTGGTGAACTGCCATCCGTCCGCAGCGAAGACGTCAGTGCCGGCGTCAATGTCAGCCTCGTCCACGCTCACCGGATAGATGATGTCGGCCGGATTGTCCGAATCGGGCTCGATGTCGTTCTCGTCGTTCCTGCTCCACCACCTGAAGTTGCCGTTGGAGATGAGGTTCGGGATGGAATGGAGCAGATTGGTCACGCCCAGCTCTGCGATCACGCGCTGGTTGAGCGTCTCGGGGTCCAGATTGAGGTACGCACCGTAGCTGAAGATCTTCTGGATGCTGCTCAGCACGAAAGCGTCCTTGGGGATGGTGAACTTGACGTAGAGACGGTTGCCGCCCCCCGCAGGGATGGTGACGATGGTGTTCGGCTGAAAGCCTTGGTTCGTGAACCCCGAATACTTGCTCACCGTCGAGTAGTCGAAGGAGATGTTGGTGACGTCCGTGTCGACGATCATCATGAAGTGCGTGAGCGTGGAGATGGGCGTGTCGCCCAGGAGGTTCTCCGTCACGATGGTCACGTCGGCGTCAGGGTCAGTGGTGCCTGTCCACTCGAAGGTCAGGCTGGTGTCCGCACGGTCGATGTAGGTCCGCAGGAGCGTCTCGTAGCCCGTGGGGCCGTCCACCGTGTCCAAGTCGATGAGGTCGTCGTTCTCGAGCACATCCACGCGCAGGTTCTGGAACACGCTGGTGACGAGCTCCATGTTGTAGCTGGTGCGCTCGAACTGCGGCGTGAGCTGCCTGGCGAAGGGGAATCGCACGTCCTCGAGGCTCGTCAGCTTGGCCGAGCCGCTGACCTTGGTGGCCGTCCCGATGCACAGAGGGAGGGTGTCCGACCCGTAGCCGCCCAGGGTGTCCGGATCGGAGGAGGAGGACACCACGCTGACCTCGCGGTCGTCGGTGATGCCGAAGAGGAAGTACTTGGTCTCCCCCTCGTCCATCGTAGTGTCGTCGAGCTCCTCCGAGTAGCCGCCAAGCCACCGGATGATGGAGGACTTGTCGGCGTTGGGGAAGATGCCCGGGTAGACGAAGATGCGCTTCGTGTTGGCGAAGTCGATCTCGGGCTTGAGAGCCGCCATGTCCACCGGCTGCACGAAGTCAGCCTCCGGGGCCTGGATGACGTCCTCCGGGTCCACACGCACCTGCGCCTGGCCTCCTGTGGCCTGCTGCGGGCGCACGTACACCCATCCGAGCACCACCTGGTACTGGTTCTCGACGGAGGGAATGACCGGGTCCTCGGAGATGCTCTCCTGGTTCTTGCCCTTGATGACCTTGTACTCGGCCGGAACGCTCGTGTCGGGCGTGAACATGTACTCGCACACCACCAGGTCGATCCGGGTCCGCACAGAGTCCGCGGGAAGGATCTTCACCTCGTTGGGCAGGTCCGTGGTCTCTTCGATGATCACGCCCTCGGACGTGACCAAGACGGAACGAGACGACGTGCCTCTGACGATGTCAAGCCTGTCGGGGTAGCCCGCGTTCACCCGGATCTTGAATCCGGAGTACACGCCGGCATGAACCGTCTCGATGAAACGACGGTTGTGAAGCCTCGCCGTGTCCAGGCCGTGATACTTGTGAAGGATGTTCTGCGTCATTTGGATCTCCTTTTGAGCAGGCGCATGAGCCCGTACGCCGCTGCGCTGCCCAAGGCCGCCTTGCCCGCCAGGTCAGCCCGTCTACGGTGGAATCCGCGATGGTAGGTGCCCAGGGCTCGCTCTTTGACGCCCTCGCGCCCCCGAACGTACTTCCAGGCCCTCTCCTCGGGCTCGATGACCTTCTTCTCGTACTCAGGCTTCCAGGCGATCTGCAGGAGGCGGCTGAGGACCCCACCCTGACCTGTGTCCTTCCCCGCCTCGATGTCACGAAGATGGCCAACCTCGTGCTCCACCGTGGCCTTGGCCGCCCTCTCGGGGAGGACCAGGATGTCCGTGGTCCCGACCCGTACGGCCAGCGCGTTGAGGCTGTGCTTGATGATGCCTCGAGCGATCCGCAGGAACTTCTGCTTGCTCTCCGGTGGAATCTTCACTCTCGTCAGGAGTTTCTTCAGGTCCTGCTCGGTGGTCACGATGATGGGCGGCTTGCGCAGCGGCTTCTTCTTGAGCGCCTGAAGCACCCAAGCACGGGACTTCACACGCTCCTTGCCCTTCCCGGCGATGTCATCGAGCGTCATGGTCGGGAAGAGCTTGCCGCGGATCAGGTCGTACGCGGCCAGACCGGCAGCCGCCCCGCCCAAGATGAGCGGGATGGTGCTCGCCTGCAGTGCTGTCTTCTCGATGCTCATCGCTTCTTTTTCTTCTTCCTACGGGGCGACATGGCCCTCGCCGTGAGATAGGTGGCCAAGGGCAGCACTGCCGACCTCGCCGCCGTGGAGAGGAATGCAGGAACCATCTCCGTCAGCCCCGTAGCAAGCATCTGACCTCTCGTCGCACCGAGCCTCTTGAGGTTTCGGAGTCCGCGAATGTGGGCGCCGGCTTCACGGCCCATGTTGGCTATACTGGGTATAGCCGCCAGGCCGGTGCCGATGAGCGCAGCTCGCTGCGCCTCCTCCGGACTGGATGCCTTGGCCGCGCCGTAGATGCCCCCTAGCGCACCGGCCCCGCCCAGGGCGGGAAGCAGCTTCTGTGCGAACCCGCTCTGAGGCCTCTGCTCGGTGTGACCCAGTTCGTGGGCGGTCAGTCCCGGACTCTCACCTGACGGGGGCCATATGATCGTCTTTCCCGAGAGTTGTCCGGCCGTCATATCCTCGACGCCGGTGGGGCGGATGTTGTACGCCGGGTCCTTGGGGTCTCCCGGCTTGAACGTGTGGGACAGGTCAGGCGTTGTGATCTGCGCCCCTTCGGCGAAGTTGCGGCTCCGAATCTTCTTCCACAGGGACTTCTTGGGCCACTTGCGAACGGTTATGCCCCGTCGCTTGGCTTCTTCGATCACCTTCCGGTAGAGACCCTTGTTCTTCGCCGTAGAGGCACGATGAGCGACGATGTCGGCGGCCGTGGCCATGGGCAGCGGCAAGGAAGAGAAGATGACGGCCTTGAGCACGTCGGCCTCGAGCTTTCGGTCGGGGCGCTTCTTCTTCTTCTTTTTCGTGGCGACCTTGATGATCGCGTCGCTGACCTCCAGTCGGAACATCAGCTTCTCCTGATTGCTGGAATGAGACGCCAGCGAACCACCATGTAGAGCAGATTCGTCTTCTCGTACTTCGTGGCCCGACCGGAAACCGGATCGGCGGGCGTGATGAAGTGGGACAGCATGGTGCCGTCCTCGGAGAGAAGCCCCAGCTCGTTGATGGAGTCGCTGTTGCCGTTCTCGGTCTTGAGAACCGCCGTGTAGGTGATCCTCTTGTTGATGGAGTCCGTCTCGACGTGGGCGATGGGGGCGTCGAAGATCGCCTGGCGCATTTGCACCTCATCGTCCTGGGGTGCGAAACGAGCACCCGTGTCGAGACCCGTAGCGGGATTGAGATCACCCCCGGTCCCAACGGAGATCGTGGAGACGATCTTGTCGTCGATGTCTCGAGCGAGCAGGCCCAGGAGGATGTCGATGGCGCTGTCACTGATGTGGTTCGACATGTGAAGCCGCTGGATCACATCCCCGCTCTGGGATGTGAACTCCATCGTCACCTCACCGGCAAGGCTGAGACACATCTTGTCCTGCAGATTCAGATTCATCCCCGCACTCCTACGACCTTGATGAAGAGCTCGCCATTCCGCGGTGTGTTGCCGTCGCCCGTGGCCGAGTCCCACGTCACCGCCCCGCTCGTGAACCTGTCCGTGATGAACACACGGAGTGCGTCCTGGAGGTTTGTGAGCCCCACGTTCCCGATCTCGAGGCGAATCTCGTTGCCCGTGACCAGGTGCGCTCGCACACCCACGTACTGGTTGGAGCCCGTCCGGACCCAACTGCAGGAGATACCGGGCTTGGCTTGCAGGAACCCGGGCGGTGCCCAGAAGATCTCGACAGAGACGATCTCAGACATGCTCTCGAAGGGGGCCAGTTCGATGAGGGAGCCGAGCTGATTGAGGTCATCGATGGAGATCTTGGTGCGGCTGACCGTGATCGGGCTCTCATCGATGGGGTGGGTGTGTGTGCGTCGTGCGGCGATCTCGCCGTCACCGTCGTAGGGACCGGTGCCGAAGCGCACACCGAGCTGCTGCTGGCCCGCCACCTCCCTCACCTCGAGGCTCTGGTGATGTCGGAGCTGGAGTGTCACCTTCTTGGGGTCGGTCAGAGAGTTGTCCCCGGACACAACAGGCACCAGGTAGGGCGAGAGGGCGGAAGCGATCACATTCTGGATGGCCTCCTGCACCACCGCCAGCTTGCCCTCGGGCATGAGGCCGGCACTGCTGCCGGCAGAACCGCCCAGCACCGCGAGGGGGATGGGGTCTGAGCCGGTGGGCATGTGCGTCAGCGCATGGAGACCCACAGCGAGGCCGCCGCCCGGGAAGTTCCAGAGGGCTGCCGTGTTGTAGTTGGTCGTGGCCACACCGCCGCTGCTGATGACCGTGGCGTAGTGGACGTAGCCCACGTCGTCCGGGCCCAGCGTCGGCGGGGGAGGGTCGATCGTCGGGCCGCCCGACTCCGTGATCTCGACTCGGTTGGTTTCGTCCAGGCGCACCACAGGGTTGAACGTCTCGCGCACCACGGTCGAGCCAGTGTCTCGAAGACGATCCCGCGCCTCCACGACATTGACTTGGCGTAGGACGAAGTAGACGCCGATCTGCTTGTCAGCCACGGCCGTGGTGGGCTGCGTGCTCTCCACCTTGAAGACTCGGCCGTTCACCGCAGCGTACTGCTCGGGAACGGAGATCTGCCAGTTCACCCCCACTTCGGTCACCGTAGGAGCGGCATTGGTGAGGAGAACGTCGGAAAGTCCTCCCGTCATGGCCACAGCCAGATCACCGAACGCCTCCTCGGTGAGGAGGTGCTGGGCGTTCATATCCCCTACGGTGGGGATCTGGCCGACCTCGTAGTTCTTCTTTCTCATTGAGAACCCCTACTGTTACGGAGGACCGCCCGCAAACATGACCGAGTACCACGCCTGGGCCGCTTTGTAGTACGTACCCTGCGAGTCCTTCTCCCAGACGATGAATTGAGCCATCCCCGGAGGCATCCCCGGAGGCATGGGAGCGTCCCACCCCACGAAAGTGGCCGCGGGAACGGAGAACTCTGGTGCCGTCGCGATATGCAGGAAGCCAGGTGCGCGAACCCCAACAGGAGCGTGCGGGATGTTCACGGTCCCTGGTGTGAAGAGCGGAGCCATCCCAAGGGAGAACTGGGCCTCATCACCTGGAGGACCACCGACGATCTCTCGGTTGGTCACCACGAATAGGTTGGCTGCACCGAAGCCAGTCAGGTCGAGGGCTAGGCCACCGCCATCCGTGGCGATGAGCATGATCTCGAGATCGTCCAGCTTCTGCTGGTTCTCAGCGCCCTCTTGGTCCCAAGGCTCCCCCACATTGGGGCGATACAGCTTCTTGAACCCATCTGTCACATGGTCGTAAGCCACGAGATTCTCCTATGTTCCCCAGGCCGAACCCCAGCCGATACCCCAACCACCTGTGGTCGATGCCAACTGGATTGACGCCCCCACGGGATTTCCTGCGTCGAGAGCGCCGAGCCCGATTGCCCAGATGTTGGGGAGCATCTCGATCTCGGCCTCGTCCTCGATGAACTCGAAGTCGGCCTCGTCCGAGATCCCCTCGTCCTCGTTCACTTGCGTGAAAGCGATGTACCTGGATGAGGCCGGCTTGGCCGTGTCCAGGAAGTGCTTCACGTCCGTGAGAAAGCCTTCCTGAAGTCCCTCCCAGTGAAACCGCATCAAGATGGTGAACGGCCGAAAGATGGGGAGAAGAACGCCAGAAACGTAGGAGAAGTCCTCCGAATCCAACTGGTCTAGGAACCGGTGTGTGTCGATCCTCCTGGTCTTCCGGGCCGCGATTTCGTACGAGTCGATGGTGGCCGAGGGATAGACGCCGCCCCATCCGTGGATGGTTCCAGGAGCCGCGCCGCCCCATCCGCCAGCACCCCACCCGAGGGCACCCTCGGGCACTTGTAGTGTCACCCGCAGTATAGTCTTATCAACGATTTCCTGTACACGGCCGAAAGAGCGCGATCCGTCGGACCAGCGAACCGTGATGAGGTCGTTACGCCACACCTCGCCCTCGTCTCCCGAGACGAAGTCCTTGGTGGGGTCCACGAATTCCTGGGTTCGGCTGTCGTAGGTAGGGTCCACACCAGAGATTGTGGCGTTGCTCTTGACATCGAACCGCTTGGCGAAGGAGAAGTCCTCGGCGAAGTCCTCGGCCACCACAGGCAGCCAGGGGAAGGTCTCCTCTGACAGCTCGAGGTCCTCGACGTAGGCCGTGAGTGCATGCAGTCGGGGCATCTCCTTGCTCTCACGCAGCCTGTCCGGCACCACGAGGGAGAGATCGTACTCCTGCTCGCCCTCCTTGTCCTGGATGACGGCGTACCTCCGGTCGGATGTGCTCACCGTCCGAACGAGCCGCCCCTGGAGGTCGAGGAACGAGGAGCCCATGATGAGGCACACGAAGTTCTCGAGGGTGTAGCCCTGGCTCCCGCGGTAGTAGGCCGCGAACAGCGCCTGCAAGACACGACTGTACTGTGGGCTGCTGTCCCGCTTGATGTCGAGGATCGATCCGAAGTTGCGCCACGCCGTCTGTTCATCCACCAGGCCGCCGGCAAACCAGGCGTCCTCGATGATAGAGCTGGACATAAGCCGGAATGCGGCGGTCGTGTCGTAGTCCGGTGTGATGGAGAAGCCCACCTCGGGCGCATCCACGGTCGTCTGCCGCGGAATCTGGACGATGCCCGTCTCCGTGTTCGGGTCGACGCCATTCTGCAGATACTGCGCCCCCACCACACGAGACACAGGCATGTCCAGCTCGGTGAAGTCTCCCTCTGACACATCCTGATCTACCCAGGCCTGATAGGGGAGTTCGAGGCGTTCGCCCCACACCTTGACGATGCTGCCGTCCGTGATGGCTGGGTAGACCTGGACGAAGTCTCTCAGCGGCGTGTAGGAGTAGTTGTCCGGATCGTTCTGCAGCACGCCGTCGATGGACAGGTGCAACGGGTACTTCTCGCTGTGGGCCGCGTTGAGCTGGTAGGCGATCTGCCCGTCAGCCGTTTCGTATCGGTCATTCACGTGACGGTGGAGGCGGTTGTCCTCCTCGTCTACGTAGAAGAAGTCGATCTTGGTGCCGGGCGGGAGGTAGTTCGGAACCGGACCGTGCATGAATCGGATGGTGTAGGATTCCTCTCCGGCAAGGAACATATACTGGTCGGGGTGGGCCAGCATCCCGTCAATGTACACCTCGAGCGGGAAATCGGGTAGCTCGAAACCACCGGGATCGATGACCCACGGGCGTGTCCGTGGGACGCTGGCACGATCGGATACGGCGTCAAGTTCAACGTGATACGAGGCGTGGTCATGGTCCTCATGGAACGCCCCCTTGATGAACAGGCGCACGCCGAGCTGGTAGCTGCGGTCGAGCGTCAAGCCCGACGTGGTGATCTCGACCCCCTCGTACACCGAGCCGCTCATGTAGGTGACTCGAGCCGTCTCGGGGTTGACCGCCGTGGAGAGTTCAATCACGTCCGTGAGTCGAGTGAGATCGAAGGTCTGGACCGTCTCGCCGTCCAGCACCCGAACACGAGTATTGGGCGGGAACGACTGGCCTTCGAGGTAGACCCGGTTGGCCTCGAGATGGACCTTCCCGGGCGAAACGTCCACGTTGATCACTCGATGGACCGTTGCAGCGGGCCCCACAGGAACGGGGATGGTGAGCTCGGTCACATCCTGTGTAACCACAATCCGCTGGATGAGTGCCCCGTCCACGACACGGATGACCTCACCCGTGTAGAACTTGCGGGTATCGGCCGTGGAGGCCGACGTGGCTGTGCTAGTGGCGTAGGAGAGCGTCGTCCCTGCTCCGTCGATCTGCGTCTCGTTCGTGATGTCGAGAGAGTCGATCAGGATCTGTACGGAGAGCGGGTTCGTGTACATGTCGAACGAGAACTGCGTCTGAGGCGCCACGAACGTGTGATCGATCCAGAATCGCTGCCGCTGCGCGAAGATCTGGACCGAGGCATCGTCAGGCACAGGCATCGTCAGGACGATGCGACTCCCCCTGGGGTTGACACCCGGCTGCGTGGAGTCCTGCTCTTCCAGAACGGCGAAGTCGCCGGCCTGGCCGTCGAGCTCCTTGCCCTCCACGTAGACCCGGGCCGACGACCCCTCGATGAAGACCCCGGGGTAGAACGTCTTCTGGTTGGTGGTGGCCCGAAAGGAGGTCTTGTAGTGCCTATGGAAGACGCCTGTGTCCTCCCAGTCCTCGATGCGGCGGTAGAGGTGCTCGTGAAAGATGTAGGCTGGAACGGATGCCAAGAACCTGGACGCCTTCAACTGATCGAGCTGCAGCCACTCGTTGTTGCTCGCTCGGAGCAGTCCTTCCCAGAACGTCTGAATCTGGGGGAGATTCTTGTGCTGCTCCCAGAACTTGCCGAGCACCCGCAGAAGCGGTCTGAAGTCGATCTGAACAGGCATTATCCGATCTTCTCCACGGACAGGTCGTCAACCGGGAAGAACGTCTGGTACTTCTCCAACTCGATCCTGTCCTCGCTGGTCGTGGTTTCGAGTTGTCCGGTACCGGTGTCCCTCGTCGCCGTGAGACGCATGGGGTGTTCGATGTCCGTGATGCCGATCACGCCCAGGATGACACTGATCTCCTGAGCACTGATAGACGCGCCTACGCTCTTGGACTGAATGAACCGCTCGAGCACGTCCTTGACCACCGACTCGTCGAGATCCCCTCGGTACTTGAGAGAGATGTCGAGCAGGATCTGGTCGGGAGGGTAAATCTGAATGTCCGCGTTCTTGGTCTCGATCTCCGAGCCGTCCACGAACTCCTGCATGAGCGGGATGTCCCGATTGGAGAGGTAGGTGATCTTGAGGCGCTTGCCGATGAAGAGCGGGTTGCCGTTCTCGTCGTTGCCGAAGATGCGGATGACATCGTTGTCCTGGGTGGTGAACTGGCGTCGGAACTCGGCATCGATCACCACGTACTGCGCGCCGGCCACCAGGGTTCTCTCGACCGCGTCGGCGTTGTCGCCGGCGACCTGCTCGATCTTCAAAACGCCCATGAAGGGGAAGAAGAACGCCTTGTTGTCCTCGAAGAGGGGGAGCCCCGTGGACGGGTCGGCAGGTACGTCCTCCACGATGGGCACCTCGGCAATGCCTGACCCTGTCGTCGTCTCGGACAGGGCCGACACGATCACCGTCTCCTCGATGTTGGCAGAACTGTCCACGTATACGTCGATCTTGCCGCCCACGTGAAAGCGATTGGTGGAGACGGGGCCCAGGATGGTGTAGCTGTACTTCTCGGCGTCGGCAACAGGGTCGAACGAGCCGAGGTTGGGGTCGCGGAAGGGGCGGTCAAGCCGGCACACCTTCACAGGAACTCCGTTGGGCTCCACGGGGACGGACTCGACCCGGGTGACGAAGTAGTCGCCCTCATCAGGATCGTTGGGGACGCCCTCGGCCTGGAACATGCGGACACGGTAGTTCGGCTGCACGGAGATGATCTGCTCGACCTGACCGTCGAGGGTCACCTGCATGGCGTTGTAGTCGATCCCCGTGAGGTCTCGAACTGCAGCCACCGTCCCGCCCACAGGGGAGACGACTACGTTGCCGAACTCGTCGAACCAGTTCACGTCGCCGTTCTCGTCCAGGGGAAGATTGTACTTCTGCGAGTAAGAGAAGGGGATCATCTCCTGGATGGAGACGACGGCATCGATCACATCCCGGCTCATGTCCACATCGCCTGCGCCTATCACCTGGACCGACCGCACCGAATCGAAGTTCGCTCGGAGCTCCTTGCTGATGGCGCGGGACTTCACCAGGTCGTTGTTGGTGATGGAGTCCTTGATGGAAATGACCACGTCCGTATTGGTGTCGTCGGCCTTGGCCGTGGAGAAGGCGAGCTGGTTGAGGCAGCGGGTGGCGCCCTGGATGTTGGCGAACTGGTTCACCTGCTCAGCAGAGGCGCTGTACTGTTCACCCACGTCCTGGGCCACCACGGCCACATCGGCGTAGTATTCACCGGTGTCCGGAATCTCGTTGAGCTGGAGCTCCTCAGCTGTCAGCGTGACGGAGGAGATTGGATTGTACCTGTGGTTGTCGTCGTCGAAGAAAACCGCGCTCTGATCGATGCTGACCGGCTGCACGTCGTCGAAGAAGACGCGCACCGTGCCGAACGCGCGCTCGCCCTCCCGACGCTCCACAAAGAAGTTGGCCGCCAGCCGGTCCATCTCCTCTTCCAGCATCGTCTGATAGTTGAGGATCGACATGTTCCGCTTGAGCACGTTGAGCTCGTCACGGAACTGCTGAAAGATGAAACTCGCCGGCATGACGAGGACGTCGCCGAAGGCGCTGCCCTGACCAGCCGGGAACTGCGGGTATCTCTCCTTCAGAAGCTGCCGAAGGAAAGAGGCCACAGGAAGGGCATATCTGTCCGGATCACGGAGTAGGGACACGCGATTCCTCCTACCAGAAACTACTCTGAAGTATGGGTCTCCATGTGTTTCTATCAAACATTAAGATTTTTCTACTTGTCTTTATTACTTTATAACTTTACGATTTCCTGTGTCCAACAAAGAATTAAGGAGACGTCGAAGATGGAAGATCCAATGAAGGAGGAGAAGCAGGCCCTGAAGGGTAACAGGGCGACCACCATCCGGAATTGCGCCCGGTGCGGCCAGGAACACGAACTCGAGTTCACCGTGCTCGAGGGCGACCCCATCGAAACCGTCGAGGGCGACTACACCCACTGGGCAATGTGCCCCGTCACCAACCAGCCCCTCATGATGATTCGGAATGCGATGCTGGTGGACCGGGGTCTCCTGGACCTCTTCAAGGAGGTGGCACGGGGAGACATCGAGGTGTCGCGGCTCCTGTCCAAGGTGATGAAGAGACGAGTACGCACCGTGGAGATCCCCGAGCAGATCGGCGATCTTGACCAACCCATGCAGGTAGTGGGCTACGAGACTATGGGCGAGCGCCTGGCATTCATTCTCATGGGGAACGGCGACAGCCTGAAGCTCTTCCTCGACACCAAGACGTTCAAGGACGTGCTGGTGAGGGCCAAGGCGAGCTCCGACGAGGGCATGCGTGAGCTCCTGGCCGTGCTCCCCGACGACGAGCAGGAGCACCTCGAGGCGCCCAAGACCGTGCGCGAGATCCTTCTCGACTTGGTCGACGCCACGTCCAGCGTCCTCTACAAGCTGGACGACATGAAGAATCCTATCGTGGTGGGAACGATGGACGAGCCTGTCGAGGCCACCAGTTTCGCCAAGTGCGAGAAAGATTCGGTCCTGGAGTTCAGAGTCGGCGGCCACTTCCTGACCATCACGGTCGACAACGACTCGCTCACGAAGGTCGTCCTGGACCACATCAAAAGATAGTCGAGTGTCCAGCTTTTAGGAGAGACGTATGGACGCCAATGAGATCCGAAAGATCGTAAACGAGGTGAATCCTCCGACAAAGGGAAAGACCGGGAGCCTGACGCTCACGGCAGATTTGTCCGGAGAGATCGCCCAGGTGACGCCGTTCTGGTCGGCGCTCCTGCGAAACAGGGACATCAGAGACTCGGAAGGAGGGGACGAGTACATCACCGGCCTCATCGAGGCTTTCGCCCGCATCTACGTGGCCCTCAAGACCAGGAACCTCCACGGCATGCTAGCCCCGCTCGACCTCGACACCCTCTACAGCCTGGACACCAATCTTCAACAAAACGACATGGGTCTCGCAGACGAATACCCGGCCCTGGAGATGGTGAACGTGAAAGAAATGGGCGCATACGGGGCAGGAGTCCTCATGGCCTACGCCCTGTTCGAGACGGCACTAGCCGTGAAAGACTCGACCGCCCCGGGCACAGCTCCCGACGCACAGAGCCTGGCCGACGACCTCCTGGCCGGCCTTCCCGAAGATGAGACATCGAATGAGAAAACCGTTTCCTCCGCAAACACCGACCCCAACATCGGACAGAGAATCGAGATCGGCTCGACCCCGCTCGTGCAACTCCAGCCCGGCAGTGCGAGCCGCACTGACGGCTTCTCCCAAGCCACATCTTCGGACTGGTCTCCTCACGCGAAGTTGACCCCGGCAAAAGCGCCCCTGGTAACCATCGGAATCTTCAGAACGCAAGACGGCCTCGAACTTCGCGGGAGTCTCCCGCAGACCATGTTGGAAATGTCTGAGGCCTACAGCGCGATCCGGTCGATCTTCGGAGCCGTCAATCCTGGCATCCGCCTGGGCGACAACGGCCTGGAGTTCTACGTCGAGTTCGTCCAGTCGCAGAGGGGAGGCCGCCCGTGAAAAAACCGGAACACACGCAGCTGAACGCGCTCATCCCCACACCCATGCACAAGGAACTCAAGAAGCAGGCCGCAGAGGAGGGGCGCACGATGGCTGACATCCTCAAGGA
>Ga0180433_10000873_pt1 | contig 51146 bp, 38 predicted proteins | sample SS_ome_8_FD_132980 | JGI IMG/M metagenome (GOLD analysis project Ga0180433, IMG submission 132980) | Hypersaline lake sediment archaeal communities from the Salton Sea, California, USA - SS_1_D_1 metaG | ecosystem: Environmental > Aquatic > Non-marine Saline and Alkaline > Hypersaline >...
CCACCATGGAGGATCTCTCGGAAATCATCGAGGGAATGGGAACCGGCATACGGGAGGCCATGAAGACGACGGAGGGCATTTCGGTGAGAATAAAAGACGGAGAGGAATCTCTGAACAACATGAACAGCAGCATGTCAAAAATCATTGAAAGCTCAAACGAGATGACCACTATTGTCGGAATCATCAACGACATCTCCGATCGGATAAACCTCCTCTCGCTGAATGCGGCTATCGAGGCTGCCCGTGCCGGCGATGCGGGGCGGGGCTTTGCCGTCGTGGCAGACGAGATATCGAAGCTCGCCGATCAGACGGCGGCGAGCATCAAGGAGATTGACGGGCTCATCAAGGTGAACAATGACGAGAGCAATACCGGCATGTTAAATGTCAGGAAAACAGTTGAATCCATACAGACGATAATCGAGGGAGTCAACACTATACAGGATATGATGAATGAGATATCATCAAACATGCAGCAGCAGCTCGGAAAAAATGAGGAGGTGAACCGGAGTACCGGTGATGTGAAAGTGCGTTCCGACGAGATTAAAACGGCCACTGACGAGCTGAAAACGGTCATCGATGAGATATCAAAATCGGTCTTCAATATCAACGAGCTGATTCAATCCAATGCCAGCGGTGCCGAAAAGATGGCGGAGAATTCCGAGGCGGTAGAGAATGTTTCGATTCTGATGAGGAATAAAGTCGAATCATTTGGCACGAACAGAAAAGAGCAATGAGATGCCTTGTGAGAAGTCTATCTTCCTGTCATCTCCTTTTATTCAGACAGCACTTCTTATACTTTTTCCCGCTTCCACAGGGACAGGGATCATTTCGCCCCACTTTTCCTCCCTTTGGTTTGATCATGCTTCTCACAGCGGTTCGAAATTTTGTTCTGGTATCCTGCTTGAATATCCTGCTCAGGATATGATATAATTTGGGGTGTTTTTCTGCCAGGGATGAGGGGTTCTCGAAAAAATATTCGCTTACGACGGCAAAGAATTCTGCGCTGTTCGTGCCGGCATAGGGATTTATTCCCGATTTTCCCCGAATAATTCTATTGGTTTCCTCTTCAACGATTCGCAGCCATTCAGCAGCGGTTTTTTTATCCATGAGAAGTGCGGGAGTGCCGTCAATACTGCCGTCAGCTCCGTCGATTTTATGAGCAAATTCATGTATTCCCACATTGGTGCTGTCCCTGCTGTTTTCAAATCCGTAATACAGAGCGGGTTTCGAGATGATCATTGTTCCGCCGTAGTGGGTGACCAGTCCGAGGAGATTCCCGTTTTTACTGGAAAATCCATATTCATCGTCGAAGTTTGTCGGATAAACGAGAATCTCCCCAAGCGTATCGTATTCCCATTCAGGGTAATTGAATACGGGGATGATTGCACTGGCGGCAACCAGAACCCTGCTTCTGTCATCAATCTCTGTATCAATCCCGGTAATCCGTTTCTCCCCGAGGAAAATTTGAATTTCACGCCTGAAACGCTCTTTCTCCTCTTCATTCAGGGTGTTATAGTAGGAAACTTCCGAGTTCAGAATAGAGTGCCATTCCACCGGAAAAGGGGTTTGCAGTATTCTCCTTCTCCGCCGGTATTTTCTCATAAAGAAGAGATGGAGCGTGAGAAAGAGTGCTATTGAGAAGAGGGATAGTGAAATCATATGGATGATATTCTCGCTCTCAAAGCTCGAGAGTGAAGATATGAGTACGGCCGTTATGGTCGTCAGGAGAAAAGAGGAGATAAGTGATAGTTTATACGCCAGTTTGTAAATTTTTGTTGTCAGTGTCATGATGTTGGTCCTTCCCCCCTGTCGAATCGAAAATCAGGATTGATACTTTTGCTTTCCGTAATAGCGGCCTTTCCTATTCTTCCACTGTTGAAGCAGAGTATGCGGTTCGGTTTGAAATACGAGCATCCGTGCACAGCATATCACACTCCCTGACGTTAAACAGAGAAGGTTGTCGTGAAGCAGTTTATGAATTTTATATAATCGCGTGCAATGCTCTCCTGCGTGATAATCTTCTGAAAAGGTGCCGTTTTGCCGGAGACCCCGTGAGAAATTATATCCCCCGTGATACCGGCCTCCATGATTTCGAAGAGTGCATACTCGCCGAGGAAGAGCTGATTGGCCGCAATATAACCGGCAGTGTTGAGTACATCTCGCATTTTCCCTCGGTGGACGATGAAGATAGGAATAGCACCTTCATCAGCCGTGATTCCCTGTTCCTGTATCAGGGGAACGCTCTCAACATCTGTGATGTAATAATATTTCTTCTTCCCGGCATTCATGATTATTCCCTCCGCCGAAGGATTCGGGGTGATTTTTCCCGCCTCCGTGACTGCATATATCATGCGGGTTTCAATTGCAAGCGGTTTCGTCTCCACAGGGCAGGTAATCTGAGTTCGGGATTATTTTAGTGCTGTTACCTTTTAAGCCAAATTTTTCTTGAAGATTTATTATTATCTGATAGGATTCCCCTAACTCAATAGAAAATCTTATTTCTTTTTGTGAGGTTTCTATATTGAACTAAATGTCGAAATGGAGTTATCAACATGGGGAAGAAGGATAAGGGAACCGTAAAAACGAAGAAGTCTGCGGAAAAGACCCTAAAGGAAAAACGTCAGGATAAGAAAGACAAGAAGTCGAAAAGGGAAAAGTAGCAACTGCCCTTTCGTTTTAAGATATATCTGGCTGTGGTGGTATCCCCCAGTATATCTGCCAGCATATTACGTTATCTATGATTTTTCGCACGAGAATATAATTACAAAACCAATAGTTATCGGTACTTTTTTCCTTGTTAATAATCTCATTCAGATATCTTGATACAGCATATGCAAGAATCAGAGAAACAGACATCTTAAAGAGCTTCCGCAGATCCTGGCAGTATTCGTATTCGTATTCATTGAAAACAACATTAACTCTCCGCCAGTTCTCTTTCAGATCTCTCTTTTGATATTTGATCCTTGCATACGTCTTGATCATTCTTTTATTATCATACATTATTCTCTGTATAAGATATTTTATGATGAAATTTCTTGATTCACCAAGTAACGATACAACTCTATCCAGCTCATGCAGTATATTTTTGTGTACGTGTAAAGTGGTTTCAATAAGCATAATATCCTCCCATCGTATGCAGTCTATATCCAATACGATTTGCAATGGAGTAATATAAAAAAATTCAGTTTTACATATTGCGGGCCTTATTTTGGGGATCTCATTAAATTCAGCCTCTCCTTAACTGAAACCATATTGTACTATACAAACGTATAGGACACTATCTGTCGCACCTCCTGTGGTATATTAATATCACAGGTGCATGTATCCCCTGGATCGGCGGTTCCCGATGCGGCAGCAATTCAATGAGTCCGGGTTCATCGGGGAAACCCTCGAAAAGTCCCTTGCTCGAAAAGGGAAGTTCGGTGACAATGGGGACACACAGGCACTGCATTGATAATACTCCCTTCACGGTGCGGAGGTACGGATGCATACGTGGTCAAGGAGAGATGCGGATTGATGATGAGTAAAAGGAAAACAGAATGGGGGCGCATTCTCAGCAAGTCAACCTTTCTCAGGGGGCTTCAGTGCCGGAAATCGCTCTACCTCAATGCGTATCGTCACGAGCTCCGTGATGAGACAGGTGAAGATCTCCTGGCGATATTCAAAAGGGGAAACGAGGTTGGCGAGCTGGCGCAGAGCCTCTTTCCCGGCGGAATAAACGCGAGCCCCGAGAAGCCCCTGAAGATTAAGGAATCGGTTGCGTATACCAGAAAGCTGATGTCGGAGGGGGCCGGGACGATATACGAGGCGGCCTTTCTGCACAAGGGGCTCCTCTGTTATGTGGATATACTGGTCAACGATAACGGGAAGTGGAAGGTGTACGAGGTGAAGAGCTCGACCTCCATATCCGATGTGAACCTCATGGACGCCGCCTTCCAGTACTATCTTATAACCGAATCGGGAATTCCCATCGATGGTATTTTTCTGGTGCATATAAACAATCGGTACGTGCGTTACGGAGCGCTCGACATACAATCCCTCTTTACCGTTGAGTCGGTTCTCGAAGAGGTTCGTTCCAGGCAGAAGCTCGTGGCGGAACAGGTGCGGGTATTGCAGAAGGTTTTGCGGAACGGGAGCATCCCCGATATCGATATCGGGGAGCACTGCACGGACCCCTACGAGTGTGACTTCAGGGGATACTGCTGGCAGCATGTGCCGGAGCACTCGGTTTTCGAGATTCATAGATTGAAGAAGAGCGAGGCCTTCGAGCTCTATCGCCGGGGCATCGTGCGGATCGAGGACATCCCCCGTGACTATCCGCTGAATCCCTCTCAGCGGCTGCAGGTCGAGTGCCATACAACCGGCAGCACCTTCGTCGATTATGAGCATCTCGCGTCCTTCCTCGATCAAATTCGCTATCCCCTCTCTTTCATGGACTTCGAGACTTTTATGCCCGCCGTGCCGCTCTTCGACAACGCCCGTCCCTATCAGCAGATACCCTTTCAGTACTCGCTGCACTATCGGGAGGAGAAGGGGGCGGAGCCGGAGCACCGTGAATTCCTCGCAGAGGCGGGGGCCGACCCCCGAAAGCGGTTTATCGAGCGGCTCCTTGAGGATACGGAGCGTCCCGGCGACATCCTCGTGTACAGCCCCTTCGAGCGAGCGCGATTGAAGGAGATCGCGCGGGACATTCCCGCCTATGCCGAAAGGATAGAAGCGCTCATCTCGAGGATACAGGATCTCATGATACCCTTTCAGAAGAGGTACTATTATGTGCCTGCAATGCGGGGGAGCTATTCGATCAAGGCGGTGCTCCCGGCGCTCGTGCCCGATATGTCCTATGATGATATGCCCATTGCCGATGGCGGTGCCGCCATGCGTGCCTTCGAAGAGCTGTGGTATGAGACCGACGAGGAACGGCGCGAAGAGATACGGCGGGATCTCCTGGCATACTGCGAGCTGGATACCCTGGCAATGGTGAGAATAGTGGAGCGTCTCGAGGAGCTCGCGTGAAAAGATATTGACAGTGCGTTCTATGCTGCTATGCAGAAGGGAGAGAGAAACGAGATTTTACGAAAATCGGAAAGCAAAACGCGCGGAACAGCGGTATAGCTCAATCCTGACTGAAGATAGCCGGTATGCGGACGAGATGTCTTTTCACGGTGCCCTGTTTTTCAGTTTAATAGTTTTTGTAAGTGTTTTTATCCTGCAATACGTATATATTATTGATGTGATATGAAAATTGCAATAACCGCTGATGTCCATTTACGACCCGAATACCGGGAGCGCTTTGATGCCCTGGAGTCGATACTGGCCGATCTCATCGGAGAGGGTATCACAACACTCGTTGTTGCCGGTGATCTCTTCGATGCGGGATATGAGGGGTATATCGAGCTCGATGCCCTGTTGAAGCGGCATGCCGATATCAACCTGCTGATAATTCCGGGAAATCACGATCCCGATATCGATCAGGCGAAATTCGGCGCAGGGAATATAACGGTTGTCTCATCGCCGGCAGTTGAGGAGATCGCGGGCAAGCAGTTTCTCCTGCTGCCCTATCGGGACGGAGAGACCATCGGCGGTGTCATCGAAAAATCTGCTCTTGTCAATGGGCTGAAACGGGGACAGTGGTATCTCATATCGCATGGCGACTACGGAAGGATTAACCGGAGCGAGAGCGGCAATGAGGGGGGATACTTTCCCCTTACCAGGGGCGACATGCTCAGGTATCAGCCGGGGAGGGTGATACTCGGCCATATTCATGCACCGAATTCGCTGGATGCCGAAGTTGTCTATCCGGGATCTCCCTATCCGCTGGACATCAATGAAACCGGCCAGCGGCGGATTCTCGTCCTCGACGTCTCGTCCGGGGAACTCGAGAGCAGACCGCTCACCCGAACGCCGGTTTACCTGCACAAAAAGCTCTTTATCATTCCCGATACAAAAGAGAAGGAGCAGATAGGGGAGCAGCTGGATGATTTTTTCAACGAGTCGGCGGCGAGCTATGATGGGGACAATCTTTTTGAGAAGCTGACCGTCCGGTTGTTTCTCTCCGGCTATACCACCTCGCGGGAGGGGATTGAAGCGTATACAAGCGACTTCTGCACGAAGCGGGGAGTCGCCGTGGACGCGATCGACATCGATTCGCTGCGAATAGCCGAGGATGAGAGTCTGAACCGTATCGCCCTCAGGACAAAGGAGAGGATACGGGAGCTGGAGCTCGATTATGACAATGCGGAGGATCTGCGCGCTTTAATTCTACAAAGAGCATATGATATCATCTATGAAGGATAGCGAATCGAAAATGCCCATCCGGATAACCGACATAGAGATTAAAAACTGCGGGCCCATTGTGCACTTCAACGAGCCGATGTCACCCCTCACGCTGATCTATGCCGGCAACGAGAAGGGGAAGACGACCATTGTCGAGAATATCATCGCCTCACTGTTCAGGAAGCAGAAGAACGATCTCCTGCCCCCGCTGCGGGATGCCTTTGTCGGTTCCGCCCGGATCGCCGTTTCGGGAATTGCCGAGAAGCCGGTTATATTCAATCCCGACAGGAAGGATAAAATCGACAGCATTCTCGAAAAGAGTGAAGCGGTGTCGCCGCTGCCGAGGAGCCTCTTCAATCTCCTCTTCGTGAAGGGGGCCGAGACCGAGATCATACAGGATCACGGCGGCATCTCAAAAACCGTGCTGAAGAGTCTGCTCTCGCGGCAGCAGATATACGACACGATTGAGGCACGTCTCCCCCCCGAGATCGGCTATACCGATATGGTTGATGGAAAAGTCATTCCCAAGATGGAGAAAGGAAAATACTACAAGCAGTACAAAGCTGCCGGGAGCGCTCTGCGCAGGCTGCGGGAGCTCTCCGGAAGGTTTCATGATGCACTCTCGCGAACCGCTTTCATCAAGCTGCAGAAGGAAAAGGGTGAGCTCGAGGCTCGACTGCAGGAGCTCGAGCGGGCAAAGCGGTACCATGCCTTTCGGGTCAGCCGGGAGATTGATGAAATTCGGAGAAAGCTCGCGGAGATTGATGACGAAACGGTTGGGCGGATCGATGGCGATATCAATGAGTATTTTAGATTGCAGGGTGACTATGCCGACCGAAAAAACAGGCGGGAACAGTACGAAGATGTCAATGAAAAGTTCATCTGGATCGAGCAGGCTGCTGAACAGTACAAAAACAGTGCGGGAAAGATCGGCAATCCTCTTCAGAAGATATCACTTGTTGCTGCGGGGATTGCCACTGTCGCTTCAGTCCTGTCTTATTGTTATAAACCGGAGATCCTGCTGTACCTCCTGGGCGCAGCGGCCCTCTCCCTGGCCGGAGCGCTGATAGGGACCTTTTTCACCGGTCTCTTCGGAACCGATACCTCGAGCACGGTTATCATCAACGAGATACGGGCGGATTTCGAGGAGCGGTTCAATCGGGCGTGCAGGTCGGTGGCCGATTTCGAAACGGCGAGGAGAGAGATTGAGCGGAAGAAGTGGGAACAGGATGAGCTTGACAGGGAGATGAACGCCATCGATGCCACCCTCAGGGAGCTCAGATCCAGAATCGAGCTGTCGCCGGTTATGTCAGAGAGGGGCGCTGCGGAGAGCGAATGGAAGGGCATCATCGATACGATCAAAGCGGAGCGTGCCAGGGATAATGCGAACCTCAGGGCGTACCGGGAACGGTTGAACGCTCTGCATGTTGATGAGAGCGATTATATACATGAGCCGGCTTCCCTTGAGTACTCCAGAGCAGCGGAACGGGAGGTCGAGGAGCGGATACGCGCCCTTGAAAGAGAGCTTGAGGCGGAGCGGAGCGGCTTCGATGAGATACGAAACAGGCTGAGAGAGCATATCGGTTCTGATATCGTCTCTTCGGATAACCTTGAAGCGATATCCATCGCGCTTGATGAGAAGATTCGGGAGCATCGGGAAGCCGCAAACGACAGTCTCGCCACGATTATCGCCGGGCATGTCGTCTCCGGCATCGTTTCGGAATTCAAAGCCAGGGAGGATGAGCAGCTCGAGGAGTATATCAACACTCCTGAAATACGCAGCCTGCTGAAGCGGTTCACCGGATTGTACGACCGGCTCTCCATCGACGGGGAGGATATCATCGTTGCGGGCGAGGAGGGGGCCTACCCCCTGCGGGACATGAGCACGGGAGCACAGGAGCAGATACTCCTCGCCCTGCGCATCGGTATCGCCAGAGCGCTCACCGGGGAAGAGAGCCTCTTCCTGATTCTCGACGATGCTTTTCAGTACTCGGACTGGAAGCGGAGACAGCAGCTCATAGAGCGGGTCATCGAGCTGGTGAGCGACGGCTGGCAGGTTCTGTACTTCTCCATGGATGATGATGTTTCCAGGCGCTTCGAGGAGGCCGGGAAGAAGATGGGAAAGGGGATGTTCAGGAAGATAACGCTCTGAGCGGCTTTCACCTTCCGGAGGCAGGAGATGTTCTGCCTCCGGATATATGAGTGAATCGATGAATCACGCCGAGGAGTGATTGAGCTGAGGTGGTCTTCTTCTCCCCTTCTTGCGGTGAGATGGGCTTTTCCCTTTAACGTCCCGATACATGCTCCTGTCCTTCTCGAAGAGGTCGTCATCCGCCCATTTGACCGGTATTTTCGTTTCAATGAAGCTCTCAATGGCGTCGAGACCGTATACGAATTTTTCACACACCAGGGAGATGGCCTTTCCGCGTTTTCCCACCCGTGCAGTTCGTCCAATCCGGTGCACGTAGTTTTCGCAGTCCTCGGGCAGATCGTAGTTTATTACCATCTCGAGATCGTCGATGTGCAGGCCCCGTGAGGCGACATCGGAGGCGACCAGGAATTGCGTTTTACCGGACTTGATATCTTCGATTATCTGGAGCCGCTTCTTCTGCGGGAGATCCCCGATAATGTACTGACTGTTGTAGCCGTTGTTTTTCAGGCGCTTTGATATCTCAATGGCAATCCGTTTCGTGTTGGTAAAGATGAGTGCATTCTTCGGATTCTCCCTTTTCAGAATGCCGAGCAGAAGATTTTTCTTCTCGGCTGCTCCTACATGATAGAGCTCCTGGGTGACATTTTTCACCGTTACCTGTTCCGGATTTATCTCAATATCGGCGGGATCATTCATGTGCTTCCACCCGATATTCCTGACCCGCATGCTCAGCGTTGCGCTGAACAGCATGGTACGGCGTTCTGAGCGGGGAGGCATCTTTTTAATGATCTTCGTTATGTCCGGCAGAAAACCCATATCGAAGAGACGATCTGCCTCATCAATGATGAGAATACCCATATCCTTGAAATGGAGCTTTCCCGATTGATCCAGATCGATGAGCCTCCCCGGCGTTCCGATGATGAGCTGCACGCCCGCGCGGAGCATTTTTTCCTGCTTGGCATATCCCACACCGCCGTACAAACTCCCGGTGGAGATGTTGAGATGGCTGCCTATCAGGTTCGCCTCCTTCTCTATCTGGACGGCAAGCTCCCTGGTGGGAACGATGACCAGTGCTCTCTTCTTCTTGAGCTCGGTATCGGTAAGGAAGAGCTGGAAAATCGTTATGAGAAATGCTGCAGTCTTGCCCGTTCCCGTCTGGGACTGAACAAGAACGTCTCTGCCCTTAAGCGTATGCGAAAGTGTTTTTTCCTGAACCGGCATGCACTCTGAGAAGCCGGCATCGTGAATTCCTTTCAAGAGATTTTCGTGGAGATTCAATTCTGTAAATTTCATAAACTGCTTTTTCACCTGCTTTTTTGTATATTTGTGTCATTTTTGTTTATATCGTGTTTTTTGTAAAGAAAACTTTATAATAAAGGAACCTTTATTTAAACGGAAGTTCCTCTATAGGCACAATATCTGATAAAATAAGTTATCATCTATACTATAGTATCATATCTTTATATAAGAAGAGATAAAATTTTTATCAAAAGTATCAATATTTTGTAAAATTCTTTTCAATGTCAACGCATGCACATCCTTCTCTTCAACAGTGATGTTGCCGGATCATAAGGGAACACGGTTTTATTTCGTGATGCGGAATCCGTTTTTCAGATCATAGATGCGACGAGCGATAATCAGCGGGCTCCCGTTGTTCAGATGCCGTCAGGATTTCGTGAGCGAGCGGAGACGGTTTATCTTCCGTTCGCTACCTGTCTGAAAGGGAAGGTTCATCCGGAATTGTATCATAATGAGAGAGTGCTTGCCTTTGAAGAAACAGATGGGGAGGCTCGGTTATTACCGGGAATGAGCGGATAATCAGTTTGAAGGCGATTTATCGAAAAATATCGGGGAAAAAGCAATAAAAATTGGAATGGGCGATTGCAGAGAAGCGCAGAACAAAAAACTTATTTCTCTTCTTGACATGTTCTCTGAGATTATATATGATACGGTATCTTTATAATAATGGAGTTATACGATGAAGAAATTAGCTGTTATTTCGATAGTGTGCTTTGCCGTTGCTTTCGGGTGCTCTTATCTCAACAAGTATGCACCGTATAAGCTTGCGCTCAAGGGATTAAGCAAGGCATATGAGACGGCGATTGCGGCTGCTGAGAAAGCGGATGAGCCGAAAGAGGTTGCCGGCATATTGAATACCCTCGCCGCGGCCCATGAAAAATCGAACCCGGCTTTCGAAGAGATGTGGCGACAGTTCCCCGAGCTGATGGATTCGAAGTCCGATCAATATCCGGAAACTCTCAAAGTGGATCAGAAATCACTGCAAGAGAACATGCAGAAGTTTGTCGAGACCTTTAAGAAAACGCCACGGCTCAACAATATGCGTGACAAAGAGGCAGTACAGGCTGCGAATCGCTGGTCTCAATCGCTTCTGGATCTCCAGAAGAGAAAAGACAAAGTCAAAGCAGAGCAGAAAAAGTAACGAGCAGACAGTCACATAAAATATAAGAGCGGCATTGCTTCACCGGTTTAGTGCCGCTCTATTTTGTATTGTGCTCAAGATGTGCGGAGCGATTTTCTGTGTGGCAGTTTCATTGGAAGGAGCATGATCTATTAGCACCACGAGGCAGTTGCAGTGAGGAGTGATGAGGTATTATCAAACATGTTGATACCTCCGCGTTGTTTATACTCTGCAGTTTCACAATCACCGAAAAGAAAATCGGGCACTCTAACCGAGGAATGCTCTGTCGGTCAGCGATACTTGGGGAGCGCCCTTCCGCAGTCAGTGAAAGGTGCTTCGATCCGTATATCCTTGAGGGGAAAGATCTCTTCTCCGATGTTGTCCGGTGAAAGGGGCATGGGTGCGCGATGTGTTCCAGTGGAGAGGAGATTCCCGTTGGGAAAGAAAGGGGTTGACGTATAGCGAAATATCCCTCAATGCTATAAGGGGACTTCTAAAAACTATTAATATGATGTCCCCTTGGCCGGCGTTGTTTCGCACATCCTGTGCACGCTGGCGTGCGCGACGTCGTGTCGCTGTGGGCTTAGTGTCTGATAAAACCAGTATTTTTAATAAGGAATCAATGTAAATACTGTTTTTTAGATGTACCCATAAAAAAACAGCTGGAGTTTTATATGCGTAATACAAAATATCTGATAATACTTGTGCTCATCTCTGCCTTCATGTACACGGATGTAATCGCGCAGCGTCACGTCTATCGACGGGGGAAAATGACACGGCATTACAATCCGGAGACAGTCAGGACCATACAGGGCGTAATAGAAAATATAGAGAGAATAACACGAAGCGGCTGGTATGCCAATCGGGAGGGTATACACCTCACGGTAAAGACAGATCAGGAGAAGGTAACGGTCCATCTCGGCCCTTCCTGGTTTATCAATGGGAAAATCGCTCTGGAAAAGGGTGATACCGTTGAAATTGAAGGTTCCGTTATCACCTATGCCCTCAAGGAGATAATGATTGCCAGAAGGATAAAAAAGGGTGATTCCGAACTGGTATTGCGAGATGAAACCGGAACGCCTGCCTGGTCCGGTATGGGAATACAGAGACAGAGATAGCGTCCTCCGGCAGGATTTGATTGCAGGGAAGAGGGCGGCTGTATACCCCCGATTTTCCCTTAATTTTTGGTCATTAAAAAACTGTATGTACAGAAACATACAGCCTCCATGTCATTACAAAGGTAATATCGTCAGCCACCACCAATATCTTACCTTAAATCCAAAACCCCCTCTGTGCTCTCTGTGTCTCTGTGGCAGATCCCTTGTTTAGTTTTGTGTTCAGCCGTTTTATCCAAATCAGTAAAAGTTTTATCCCACAGACCCTTCACCCTTCACCTGTCACTCGTTACTTGTCTTCAATGAGCCAGCTGCCGGAATCGAACCGGCGACATCTTCATCGCGAGGGAGATGCTCTTAACAAAATCCGCATATGTTGCTATTCGTTGAAAATCTTGGTCAATATATGGTCAACGGGTTTTGTTTGCCTGGGGTCAATGATTGAGTGACCTGCCAGTTGCGACATGCCTCAATTACTGCCGATAAAGGCCTATACTCTCGTAAAAAATTGCAAAACTCATTTTTAAGATTTAAAACCTTCTTGCTTATTTTTTTGTTACCTTCATCATCAATTATTGTTGCAAATGAATACCTTTTGTGATAATCAAGTCCCGGGTAGAATATAGTTTACCTCCTTAAAATAGATTTCCCGTTTCTCCTTTGCATCATATGGAGAAATGGATGTTCACTATTTTTTCATGCCATCATACCTAGATAGAAAATATACGTATACCTTTACTCGCATTTTTATGGGACAGCAGTGATATATTTTATATACAATTGGGGAAAGAATATTTTTCCCCAATTAAAAGGGGAGAACCATTAAAAAAATAAAGATTGCCTGTATCGGTAATTATGTTCCCCGGCAATGTGGTATAGCTACATTTACCAGGGATTTAGTGGAGTCGCTGATTTACAACAACAGTGAAAGAAGTATTGAAGCCGAGGCTTATGTGGTTGCTATGAACGACCACAACAATACCTATGATTACCCCGAGATAGTGAAGTATCAGATCAGAGATGCCCAGCAGAAAGATTATTTGGAAACAGTAGAATTAATCAATTTAAGCGACGCCGATGTCTGTATCTTGCAGCACGAGTATGGCATCTTTGGCGGTGAAAACGGGATCTACCTTCTCCCCTTGATCAGCAGACTGACGAAACCACTTATCGTTACTCTCCACACAGTATTAAAGAATCCTTCTTACAGTGAAAAGGCAATTGTCCAGGAAATCGGCAAGAGGGCGGAAAAATTAGTGGTGATGAGCAAACGTGCAGTCGATTTCTTAACCGATAGTTATGGCATAGAACCGGAAAAAATCGCGATTATCGAGCATGGTGTTCCTGTTTTTAATTTTACCGATAGAGAGAGTTTTAAAAAGAAACTAAACCTGGCAGGTAAAAAATCCCTGTTTACCTTCGGCCTGTTAAGCAGGGACAAAGGGATTGAAACCGTTATCAATGCCCTGCCAGAGGTTGTTCGCCGGCACCCGGAAATACTTTATATCGTATTGGGGAAGACCCATCCGGGAGTAGTAAAGGCATCGGGAGAGGAATACCGGAATTATTTAATATCCCTGGTTGAAAAGAATAACCTCAGGAACCACGTCTACTTTTTTAACCGTTTCGCCACCAATGAAGAACTTTTTAGCTATTTAGCGGCAACAGATATTTATATTATTCCCAATCTTAATAAAGCGCAGATTACCAGCGGAACTTTAGCCTATGCTATCGGAGCAGGATCAGCGGTGGTTTCAACGGCTTTCTGGCATGCCCAGGAGCTTTTGGCCAAAGGAAGAGGAAGGCTGTTTAATCCCGGTGATTCCAATGAATTGGCTAAGATTTTGAACGAACTGCTGAGCAAACCTGCCTTGCTGGATAAAATAAGAATTAAGGCTTATAAATACGGTCGAATGATGAGATGGCCTGAGATTGGGCGTCAATATCTTGAGCTTATTTCTGAAGCTCTTGCAAACTGGAACGGGCCTCCACCGGAAGTAGAGGCGATTATTAATCCGCTGGCTATGCCGGATTTTCACATGTCTCATATTAAAAAATTTACTGATGATACGGGAATTCTTCAACATGCCAAATACACTGTTCCCGATTTTAATGAGGGTTACTGCCTGGATGATAATGCGCGCGCATTATTGCTATGCGTTATGGCTTATCGGCAAAAAAAGCTGGATGAAGCCCTTGATCTCATGCCCGGTTACCTGAGTTTTATCCAATATATGCAAAATGAAAATGGAACATTTAGAAATTTTTTGAGTTTCAACAGGGGATTTCTTGATGAGATGGGATCGGACGATTGTTTTGGCAGAACCATCTGGGCATTGGGTTACCTCATTCGATTTGCACCCAATGATGCATATTTTAAACTGGCCAGGGATATATTTTTTAAAGCTCATCCCCACTTCAAAGAAATAAAGGCTCTCCGCGGCATAGCCTATACAATAACCGGTATCTCTCATTATCTTCATCATGCCCCGGCAGATGCGGGTATGATTCAGGTACTTGAAGAGCTTACTGGTAAGATCATAGAGATGTATGACAATGCAAAAGATGAAGATTGGCTATGGTTCGAGTCAAATATCACCTACGCAAACGGTATAATTCCACTGGCCCTTTTGCACTCCTATGAGATAAAAGAAAATAAAAAGGTGCTGGAGGTTGCCATTGAGGCAATGGAGTTCCTGGGAAAAATATCTTTTAAGCAGGGCTATCTAACACCGGTGGGCAGTGATTACTGGTATGAAAGAGGTGGGGAGCCTTCACAATTCGCCCAGCAGCCCATCGAAGCTATGGCTATGGTACTGATGTATTATCAGGCCTATTATGTTACAGGGAATGCCCAATATGCCCGTTTAATGTCATCTTCATTCATGTGGTTCCTGGGTGAAAATGTGTTGGGTATGCCGCTATACGATTTTGAAAACCATGGATGCTGCGACGGCCTTGAAAGCCATGGAGTAAGCAATAATCAGGGGGCTGAGAGTACCCTGGCATACCATATTGCTCATTTGACAGTTCTCCTTGCACATGAGTAGTATTAATACCGAACGACCCGGCTTCTCTATGTTATGAGAATAAGGACAAGTATTAAGCATGAAGGAGATTTCAGATGGCAATCGTAAAAAGATATAAAAAAAATCCAATCTTAACCAAAGAGGATATCCCTTACCCGGTAGCAACCGTACATAATGCCGGAGTATGCAAATGTGAGGGCAGGTACATCATGATATTCCGCTCTCATCTGGACAACGGTCGCTCGATATTGGGGATGGCAGAAAGTGAGGACGGTTTTAATTTCAAGGCTGCTGAAAAACCTTTCATGACACCGGCACAGGAAGGCATTTTTAAAGAGTACGAGGAGTACGGGATCGAAGACCCGCGCATTACTCTTATTGACGGTGAATATCTGATCACCTACAGCGCCTATTCCAGGCACGGCGTACGCATAGGCCTGGCCAGGACGAAAGATTTTAAAAAGGTTGAAAGGTTCTCTCTTATCACAGAAGCGGATTATCGCAATGTTGTTATATTCCCTGAAAAATTTAATAACCTCTACGCGCGCCTTGACAGACCCCATTCGGAAATCAGTCCCTGGTCTATATGGATTTCCTATTCCCCGGATCTGAAATTCTGGGGGGAATCCCGGTTGATAATGAAACCGGTTCAATATCACTGGGACGAGATGAAGATCGGGCCGGGCGCGCCTCCCTTTAGGACCGATAAAGGTTGGCTGAGTATCTATCACGGCGTTTTTGCAACTATGGACGGCTCTATTTACAGGCTGGGTGTGGCGCTGCACGATCTTAAAGATCCCGCCAGGATTCTCGGTGTTTGTGACAGCTGGATATTACAACCTGAAGAGGAATACGAGGTTGCCGGTTATGTTCATAATGTCGTGTTTTCCTGCGGTGCGGTTCCCGAGGATGATGGTACCGTAAAAATCTTCTGGGGAGGCGCTGACACAGTAATGTGCGTCGGCATTGCCGAGATAAAAGACCTGGTGGAACTCTGTTTGAAAAATGCAAGGCCGGCTTTTTAAAATGAAGGTTGCAATATTAGCCCCGATTTGCTGGAGAACTCCTCCCCGTCACTACGGCCCCTGGGAGCAGGTTGCCTCAAACATAGCTGAGGGGCTTGTTCAACGGGGAATCGATGTAACGCTCTTTGCTACAGGAGATTCCCTTACTGAGGGGAAACTGGAATATATTTGTGAGCAACCCTATGAAGAGAATAAAAACCTGGAACCCAAGGCATGGGAATGCCTGCACATCGGCCATATGATGGAACAGGCAGACAGGTTTGATATTATTCACAACAATTACGATTTTTTGCCCCTCACCTATTCCCGTTTGATTAGCACACCCATGCTAACAACGATTCACGGATTTTCTTCGCCAAAAATCATCCCGGTTTTTAAAGAATACAATGATATAGGTTATTATGTATCCATAAGTAACGCCGACCGCTCTCCGGAGCTACAATATATTGCTACGGTCTATAATGGCATTAAGACTGGAGAATTCACGTTAAATGAGCAGACAGGTGATTATCTGATTTTTTTTGGGAGGATTCATCATGACAAGGGTACCTTCGAAGCCATAAAAATTGCCAAAAAGGCGGGCAAGAAACTTATTATTTCAGGAATTATACAGGACCAAAATTATTTCGCTGAGAAGGTGGAGCCTTTTATAAATGATGATGACATAGTTTTCGTGGGGCCGTCAGGGCCAAAAGAGAGAGATAAATTGCTTGGTGGAGCCTATGCGTTACTGCATCCCATCAATTTTGAAGAACCCTTTGGCTTGAGTGTGGCAGAATCCATGCTTTGCGGTACCCCGGTTATTGCCTTTAATAAAGGCTCCATGACTGAATTGATAATCCACAGGAAAACCGGCTTCCTGGTTAAGAGCATTGATGAGGCTGTGGATGCTCTGGAGGATGTAAAAAATATCCACCGCAGGTATTGCCGGGAGTGGTCTGAAAGCAAATTCAGCCAGGGGAAAATGATAGATGATTATCTGGAGATATATAAAAAAATTCTGCAAACTTCTTAAGCAACATTGGACAAGCTGCAGACCTTTCCCTCCATCTGCCTGATGTTAAATAACTTGTTATCAATCTTTAATATTCAAATTTTTCAATAGATTTTTTACCCTTAAAAGCAGTATGTCTCTTGATATTGGTTTCTTTATATATTCCACTGCCCCGAGTTCCAATCCCTTTATTTCTTCTTCCTCACTCTCTTTTTCATTCAAAAAGATCACCGGCGTATCGATACTCTCTTTCTTCATCTTCTCAATCAGCTGGAAACCATCCATTTGGGGCAAATTGATATCAAGGATTATTAAATCGAATTTTCCCCTGCCGAGAGGGATAAGCGCATCGATCCCATCTACAGCAATCTCAACGCGGTAGCCTGCGTCTTGTAATATTTCAGCAACTATCTTTCGCATAAGCGAATCGTCATCGACAAAGAGGATTGAAGCTTGCTTTTTTTCTCTGTGTGTTGATTCCAATAATTCACTTAATAACTCTTCCATGGGTATTGTGGCAAAAGTGGATGCCGTATCTGATATCCCATAGGGAAGAATCAATTCATTGTTGTGCATGATTGAACCGCATGAATAAACAACATTGGGCACATAACCTTCCCGTTCCTCTTCATTGGGAACCAATAAGGGCTCTTTTAAATAGCCTAATACTTTTGTTGGGTCTTCTAAATCAAGCAGAACTGCTCCTATGCAATACTTTCTCATAGGTCCCACACCATGTGTGAGTACAAACCAGCCTTCATCCGTCTCAATAGGTGATCCGCAATTACCGGTTTGAATATATTCCCAGGGATGCATTGGGCTCTCTATTTTTTGAGAGTGCTGCCATAGGTTGATATTATCTGAATACATGATATAGTTATTAACGCCGTCATAGCGGGAGAGCATAACATATTTTCCCTTTATCCTGCGCGGGAAGAGCGCCATTCCCTTGTTTTGTGCATATATCCCATTCAGAGGTTTCACTGTAAAATGATAAAAATCCTTTGTCTGGATAAATTTTGGCAGTATTGTATAACCGTCATATGCTGTATATGTGGCACAGTAGGTTACGCTGCCGTCATCTTCTGTAAACCTGACAAATCTGGCATCCTCAATGCCGTTTCTTTCGGTATAAGAAATGGGAAAGATTACCCGTTCGGAAATTGCGGTGTCCATGGAAAACTCAATCTCATAATGGGAATCAGCCAGCCAATTTATGGCTTCGATTACCCTTTTTTCGTAAACTGTCAGGTCTGGATTTTTCATAGCTTCTTCGATGCTGGTCCGCAACTTGTCGTAGATAAACTTATCTTCAAGTTTATCCATTATCAATTTAATTGTCTCTTCTATAAATTTTAGAGCAGGTTCTTTTCCCTTGACATTATTATATTGATAAATACTCATTTCATGAAGCTTTTGGAAGAAGGCCTTTTTATCATAGACATGGCGTTTGACAACTTCTGGCATATCAACCAGCTTGCTTATAGATTGTAAATGTATATTATTATCTTTATCGATTACGCCCTCCCTGAAAACTATCGATGAAATGTGACCCTCACCGGTGGCGCGGAAACTCATGATCACTCTTTTTTGATCCTTTTCCCGCAAATCTGTTTGGTCAGGATGCTCAACAATAGAGGGATTAAAAAAGGCTGCAGATTCGATGGAGTATTCCATTGTGAAGTATGCACCGATAAGTAATTTTCTCCTTTTTAACTCTGGTTCAGGATCTGTAGCCAGTTTTTGAAGTAAAATCTTTAACTTTTGGATTTTATTTTTCAAAGGGGGAATAATGGATGCAGAATCTATGTCGTTAATTACCAGCTTCACCTGTTCGAAGTTATTTTCAAATATTTTTGAGATATTGCGGTGGCGTTTTGAAAAATTTCTCAATACATTGTTGAGAATGAGATTGACTTCCTCATCGGACAGTCCCAGAACTCTGTCAATAATGGACCAGATCCTTTCACTCCCTGTTGGTAAATGGAACCGAGAAATTATCCTTGTGGGATCCGGATTAAAACGGATATCTTTTCTTCTAACAGTTATAGGCATGCTCTAAAATCTCCAAAAAATATAATAAAATTTAAAGAACTCAACCTATTGTACATTTAAAATGTTTTTTTATCCAACCTTTTTCTACTTTTTATCATGTTAAATCCGGGATGATGCAATTGATGATCCGTCCCGGGAGTACAACTCGGGATCAGGAAGAGAGGATGCTCTTCATACAATTTACGGTCCCGATAGCGGGTCCGAACCGATTCTCACCGGTGACAGCAAAGGTGTGGTTTATTATTACTTCTCACAATAAATTTTTATATTAATAGATTCTGATTCAGTGGCGGGTATTGATTCCCCGCCACTTTTTCCTTTAAGTAAAATTTTGTAATATAAATTTTATGATACATCGCAGTGGTTATACTTTCCATTATCGGCAATAAAATCAGCAAAGGTTCTCTCCCACAACCCCATCACTCATAACACGTAACTCATACCTTTCCTTCAGTGAGCCAGCTGCCGGAGTCGAGCCGGCGACAACTTCATTATGCGGGAGAGCGTCTGGCTCGCATTCGTTTAGTTCGGCAAATCATTCAGTATCACCCGGACTATTGCGGCTTATCGCCCTCTGTTGCGCGGTGTTTCAGTACATTCACAACCAGCCTGTATATAAAATAACCCTTAAACGAGACGGACTGTTGGTTTATGTTGCTCTTTGTTGTGATGTGTTGCAATGGTTATGTCAACTATATGTCAACTTTTTTAGAGCGGCCTATGATCAACCGGCAGCGAGAATAACACTATAGCCACTGATGATTATCCTTTCGTTAAGAGCATCCTTGAAACAAAGTTATTCAGGTCTCTTGAATGAGAAGAATGATATTCCCGATGAGGTAAAGATTAAGCTTATTAAAGGTACTGAGAGTTGGTAGAGATGGGGATAATAATGATTATCTCGATGGGAATATTCTCAAATATTAAAAAACATAAGTTCCCTTAACAGGACAAGATACAAATTTTCAGAAATGAAAACGGTTTGACGTCCTTGCAAAAAGTTGCTATAAACTGAAGGAGCTTAAAATTTTTTTCATAAACGTTCCGAATCCGGTGGTTGAGAACCTGCATGCACCTGTCATGCGGGGGCGTAATTACCTGCCTCTTTTTAAAGCAATTGCACTTTATGAATAATGCTCAATAATATAATGATTGAGAACATGCTGGGCCTCCTCCGAAATATCGTTAAACATAAAGGAGTAATAGTAGATCTGGTTCTCATTTATGGTCTTGGTGCCGATTGGAACGGCCGTGATAACAATCTTAAAGTTCTCGATTGAGAATTCAACCGTATAATTATCATGATAGAGGATAATAGTGTTACATTTGATAATAGCTTCAGACTGGTTGAGCTTTACTATGATCCCCTGGATTTTTCGGGTCTTTAATTTCTCGTCCTCCTCGATGATCAAACAGGGAATAATAGTATCGACGTACGGGTGACTGACTTCTTTGCCCCGAACAATTTTATCCGGCAGAATGATATCAATTTTGTCCCTATCGATTTTTAATACCTTGGAATCGAACGTATACTCGGCGTCGCCTATGCGGAAAAGATAAGCCTTTATGTTATTGTTGATGAGAGTTGTGAATTGCCTGGTCTTGCGGAACAATCGCAATTCAATTTTATCAGTGTCAATAGCCAGCATCCGGCCGATATAGATATTATTTTTCTCGTTAAAAAACGACAGGAGCAAATTGATCTCGATTTCACTAATCCTCTCAATCGGTTTTTTATATATGGTCGGATGGTATAATTTTTCGTGTATTTTAATCAATGTCTTACTAATCTCGTATAATGTGTCGGACTGTTCCCTTTGGTTCTGCAGAAAGGACATAAATTTTCCGAGTGATTTTTCAAAAATATTATAGTCCTGAAAGATTTCAGATTTGTTTTTCAAATCGATGTATTCAATTAAATTGTTGAGAATCCTGGTCTGGGAATCGGTCAGTCCCAATTGCTTGGCCTTGAAGAAGAACAATTGATAAATAAGGTATTCTTTTCGCTTTAACACATCCCTGATTTTCAGAACAACCAGAATAAGAAAGACCAGAGAAACAATTAAAACTAATAGAGCCACATGGGGGGAAGTTATCACTGGCCATTTTACGCCCAATACTGTTTCCATAAGAAACCTTCGAATATTTTAATTGAAACCAGGGAAGCACGAGAAACAACCTGGCCTCGGGATTTAATACCTAAGAAACCATCATGACGGTTACGCCGTCACAAATTATCATGCGAATAAGCCCCCTTATTATTGTTAATCAATAATACAGCAATAGTTATATAATTGCCATTTGAATATGTAAAGAATAATTCAAGCTCCTCAATAAATTAAAAAATTATGGAGGAGAATTATGGAAACAATAATTAACAGGGGATGCTGGCTTGTCCTTCCAGGAACTTGCGCGCAGATTAGTCAAACAAAAAGTCTCTTCAAGAGACGGAATGCGAGGTGTGACCCATTGTCACTAAATTACGTCTTCACGATTTACGGCACGTTTATGCACAGCTCCTCCTTGATTCCGGTATTCAGCTTGAAGACATTCAGAATCTCTTAGGTCATTCGTCTTTAACAACAACGCAGGACAGATATGCTATGTTTGCGAGGAGGGACTTGGTGAAGAAAGTTGGTGTTCCGGATGATGTTTTTTCTATGTAGTTATTATACTGGCGGTTTTTCGGTCAATATATGATCAACGAAGTTTCAACTTTCAATTTTTTAAAATCGTAGTAAAACAAAACCCCCTTAACTTTCCAGGTGTTGCAATGAGCCAGCTGCCGGAATCGAACCGGCGACATCTTCATTACGAGTGAAGTGCTCTACCGACTGAGCTAAGCTGGCTTTGCGCTCAAAAGCTACCGATTGGCACGGTATTTGTCAAGATTTTTCGATCTCTGACGCTCTTTTCGCGAATTAATTTCTGTATTAATAAATCTTGACAGAAAAGAGTGTGATAATACCATGGCACACCGAGCGGATCTATTCACTTTAACAATAATGCATCGTAATAAATTTAATGCAAGGGGAGTGGAACGATGAATATAGTTGTCTGCATCAAAGAGGTTCCGGATATGGAATCAAAATTTAAGATTGTTGACGACAAAAAGATTGATGAATCCCAGATTGCCTTTAAAATGAATGATTTTGATGAATATGCGGTGGAAGCCGCATTACAGCTCAAGGAGAAGTACGGTGGTGAGGTCATTATAATCTCGTCCGGCCCGGATAGAATCACCAAAGAGATTCGACAGGCTTTCGCGATGGGTTCCGATTGGGGAATTCACATCAATGATCCCGAGATTACTGCAGGTGATAACTACGTGCTCGCTTCGGCGCTGCATAAGGCAATTGCTGAGCTGGGTGAAGTTGATCTCGTCCTCACCGGTGTGCAGGCTGAGGACGATCAGTCCGCCGTCACGGGCGTTATGCTCGCGAGCATGATGGGATTGCCGCACTGCACCAATGTCGTCAAGATCGAGGTCGCCGATGACAAGAAGTCCATGATCGTCAACCGGGAGCTCGAGGGAGGATTGAATGAGGTGATGGAGATGGCCCTTCCGGGGGTGCTGTCCATTCAGTCAGGCATCAACCAGCCGCGGTATCCAACCCTGCCGGGTATCATGAAGGCGAAAAAGAAGAGATTGGATCTTAAAAAAGCTGCCGATCTCGGCCTTTCCGAAGTTGGTGAAGCAGGCTCCAAAACCAGTTTCCTCAAGATGTTCTTTCCGGTTTCGGAGCATAAGGCAGAGATAATCGAGGGGGATCCGGCAACAGCGGCCAAGACTCTCGTTGATAAATTGAAGAACGAAGCAAAGGTGTTATAGGGGAGGTAAACCATGGCAAGAATACTCGCAGTTGTTGATCAGAGAGACGGTGTTGTCAGTGAGGCTACCCTGGAGCTCTGTAAGGCGGTGAAGGAGATAGCGTCCGGACTGGGTGCAACACCCGCTGCAGCCGCACTGTACAAGGATGATAGTGTTGCGAATGAAGTGGCGAAATATATCCCGGAAGTCCTCTCGGTGGTCGATCCGAACCTCGAGCAGTATACCGCAGAGGGATACGCGCAGGCCGTGAAGGCGCTGGTCGAGGGACAGGATGTAACGGGAGTGGTGATCGCCCACAGCTATGATGGCGTTGACTTTGCTGCCAAGCTGGCGATGGAAATCGGAGCCGGTATTGTCTCGAACTGCAATAAGGCGGAGGTCCGTGACGGAACCGTCGTCTTCACGAGAAACACCTATAACGGCAAGATTCAGGAAGAGCGTACGGTCAAGACCGATAAATTTGTTGTGACCTTCGAGAAGGGCGCCTACGACAAGGAGCCGGCCGGTGATGCTGGTACCGTAACCGCGGTTTCCGTATCAATAGGCGATCTCAAGCGAACCATCAAAGAGGTTGTCGAGACGATGGTCGGTGCCGTGGATATCTCCCAGGCGGCTATTATCGTGTCCGGCGGACGGGGAACCAAGGAGAAGGACAAGTATAACGATATTATCGTCAGCCTGGCGAAGAAGCTCGGCGGCGAATACGGTGCCTCACGTCCTGTTGTTGACTCGGGATGGACCGATGCGTCACGGCAGGTGGGACAGTCCGGTAAAACCGTTGCTCCCAAGCTGTACATCGCAGCGGGCATCTCCGGTGCCATTCAGCACGTGGCCGGTATGAAGAGCGCGCAGTGTATTGTCGCGATTAACAAAGACCCCGAGGCGCCCATTTTCAACGTGGCAACCTACGGTATCGTCGGTGATCTCTTCGAGGTGATACCGGCGATCATGGAAGCGCTCGGATAAGCAGAATCGTATAATCCATGAATCAGCGAGGGGGTGACGTCAGTCACCCCCTTTTTTATTGGAGAAATGATTTTATTATTAAGGAACCTCTGCAAATATCATGATTAATTTCGTTTTGTTATATTTTGGCAAAATATCGAGGGGACGTGTCTCCAATTTCATTGGAGCCACGTGGCACTCGCTCTCCTCTGTGTTTGATGATTCACGTATAATGCCTGTGCCATGCACTGACGCACTAATGTGCTGAACACGATGTTCGAATGCCGAAGCTGCGCAGGAGGCGCAAATAAGCTTCGGCCGGCGATGACACGGATGTCAAGGAGCCGCCTCATTGAGATATTTTTGCCTTTTACACGAGAGTAGTCAATAGTACGTTTTTTCATTTGGTTTCGATTCTCTCTCTATGAAAAATATAATAAATCTGAAGTGCTCATTTATCAAATCATAAATAAAATGAATGATATAGTACTGAAATAACGATTATAGGGCATTTCGATATCCTCAGCGAGCAGGCGGTCAGGATGACCGCCGGAGCCGCCAAGCACACGATGTGGTATTTGCGGCGGAGCGAGCGAGAATATCGAAATGCCCTATCACTATGCAATTTATTGAGAAGTATCTCAAAAATCATATTTTTCAGAGGTTCCTTAAATATCTGTTCATCGTAAAAATTTATAAAGCAGTTGGAACAGTATTGTAACATCGCCGGATTTCATAATCCACCCTTCTTATCCTGTAATCCTGTCGAATTCTTTCGCTGAGCGCTTGCTATTTCTTTTTGTGCTTGAGCGCCTCGGGATTGATGCAGTTGGGCGGCAGCTCCCCCCGCATCGCCGCGAGAATATTCTCCGCAGCCATGAGCGCCATCCTGGTGCGGGTCTCAACGGTGGCGCTGGCAATATGCGGAGCGAGCACGGCGTTCTCCAGCTCAATGAGGCCCGGCTCGATGCGGGGCTCATTTTCGTAGACGTCGAGCCCGGCTCCTCCTATCTGACGCTCCTTTAAGGCCTCGATGAGCGCTCCTTCATCGACAACCGGTCCCCGCGAGGTGTTTATAAGAATGGCTGTCTCCTTCATCATCGAGAGCTCCCGGGCGCCGATGAGGTGCTTCGTTGCGTGTGTCAGCGGCACATGGATCGAGATGAAATCCGATTCTTGCAGCACTGTCTCGAGATCCGCATAGGATGCGCCGGTATGCTTTTCGAAGTCGTTGTTCGGCTCGATGTCCGTGTAGAGCACCTTCATGTCGAATCCGGAGGCCTTCCGTGCGACGGAAAGACCGATGCGCCCCGCGCCGATGATGCCCAGCGTCCTGCCGGAAATATCCTGCCCGAGAAAGAGGAGGGGTCCCCAGCCGGTGAACTTTCCCTCACGGGTATAGCGATCCGCTTCGACTACCCTTCGCGCCGCGGCAAAGAGGAGCGCCCAGGCCATGTCGGCCGTCGCCTCGGTGAGCACACCGGGAGTATTGGAAACGAGAATTCCCGATCGGGTGGCGGCAGCGACATCTATGTTATCGAAACCGACGGCATAGTTGGCGTAAATCTGAGCAGACGGGGAGGCTGTCAGCACCGCCGCGTCTATGGTATCGGTGAGGAGGCAGAGAACCGCATCGCGTCCCCGTACCTGATCGATCAGCTCCTCCTTCGAGAGAACGCGATCATCGGGATTCACCGAGACATCGCACTGATCGGCAAGGAGGTCGATTGCCGGCTTCGGGAGCAGGCGGCTGATGTAGACATTCCAGCGCTTCATGATTTTCCCGTTTTCGGACGGTTCATTATATAATTCCTGCTGTAGAGATTCACCGCGAAAGTCCCTATGAGCTTAAACCGGGAGATTCCCGTTTCTCAACTCTTGTCTCTGTGCCCGGGTGCTGCACGATCGCAATTTTGATATTTTTACCGTATCACCACACCCGCATGAGAACGCCCGACTGAAGCTTGAAATTGAGGAGGGATCGCGGACTGTTTTCATCCTGCGAGACGTAGCTCGTCAGATAGCGCTCGCCGATGCCGGCGATGAAGATATCGATGAATCTCGTTATCCGGTATCGTAATCGTATGCCGCCCCCGACGCCGAACTGATAGGTATTGATAAAGGAGCGGGCATTTGTCGAGCGTCCCTCTCCCCGCGAGCCCTCGTAGAGATAGGTTTCACTGATATACGAGAAGTTAATGCCTGCCATGAGGTCCGCTCCGAAGCTCCTCCCGTTCAATCGAAGGAGGAGATAGAAGGGAAGGGTGAAGAGAACGCTCCGGGTTTCCATTGAGGAGGAGCCGTCTTCATCATCCGATGTGATCTTCATGGTAAACTGGCCGAACCATATACCCGAATGTATACCGAATCGGCGGGTGAGTATACGCTCGAAGATCAGGCCGCCGCCGTATCCATCGCCCCCCTCCCATTTCTCATCGGAGCTCTCTTCGGGAATCGCATAAGTCTGGCCGTAAAAGAATCCTGCTCCCATCATCACGAGATAGGATTTCTTCTCCTGCCCGGCATAGACCGGCAGCGTTACGAGCAGTAAAAAGAACAGAATTCCCCACTGCAAAACGACTCTTGCTTTCCCTGTTCCGGGGGGCAGATGGGCTGTTCTTATGAGGATTCCATTCATAGCAGTTCAAATCTTCGGAGCGGGTATCACCCGCTCTTCTTTCCGTCGCTCATGATGCAGGTTCCGTTGAATACCGAATTTTTCTCGATAGAGAGGTCAGGCGTTATAAGATCACCCATCGTTCTGCTCCTGCCGAAGAGCTCGATGAGCTCCCGTGCCTTTATCTTCCCGTTTATGGTGCCGTCAACTGAAACGACGTTCGCCGTGACATCGGCATTGACAACTGCTTCGCGACCGATAATGAGATGACCGTCAGTTTCGATTCTCCCCTCAAAGGAACCTTTTATCTTGAGGGATTCTTTAAAGGTGAGTTTCCCTTTGAATTCGATATCTTCCCCGATCACCGTTCCGATTTTATTCTCATCTTCGATGAATTCCTTGATGTCTGCCATCAGTTCCTCCGCGGTTATGATAGGTGACGTGTCTGCTTACTACATGAGCGTCATTGCGATACACGGAGGTATCGCTCTTCTGCGCAAAACTACGAGGGAAAGGGAGCGTTGCCTCTTTTCCCGATACCTGCGAAAACACACGGGGGAGTTTCTGCAGGTTCGTAACATTATAGAAACATATAATTGAATTGACAATCATGTCAAATAAAAAGCGGGGAAGGGATGATTAATTTATCCGGTTCTTTTATAATGGCGGAGCGCTCCCTCCGGGAGAGATAAGTTTATTTCCAGTCGGCAGACGAGGATATTTTCAGCGTGATGGTTCCCATTATAAAAAATCCTTGCAAAAGAGGCCGCGGGTTGCAAAATGAGCGTTCGAGCAGCATCGGAAAGATGTGCAGGCATCGGCATATCAGTGTATAAGGATGAAAGCGTACGTCTGATTTCCGAGAAGTTTTTGAGAGTATAGAGGAGCACGCTATGGAAGAGATATTGAAAATAGCCAATGAGCTTGGATTAATGCTACAGGGGACGGATATCTATAAACGGTATAGGGAGATATCGAAGAAGCTTGAGGAGGATGAGGAAGCGAAGAGTCTCCTCGAAGAGTATATACAGTTCAGTGACGAGATGTACCGGAAGGAGAAAGCGGGTACGGTCATCGAAGTTGACGAGAAGCAGAAACTCCAGGAGCTCAATGAAAAGATCTCAGAGAATCAGCTCATAAAGGAGTTTCTCGCGACGCAGACCTATTATTTAAATATGACGTTGCAGATTCAGAAGGCGATCAATGAGCCCGAAGGCGAACCGATTCAGCAGTCGCGGATCATCACGCCGGATGATTCGGGGAAGATTATTACTGATATTTAATACAGCATATCCTCAAGAGGTATATTCCCCTGACCGTCGCACCTTCATGCTAATATTATCTTGACGTTTGTAAAGAATTGATAGTATACTGCCGAGTCAAGCGTTATTCTGTTCCTGACAGGCGTGTTATCATCACATAAAAAACAGGGGGTCTCTATGGAGCCGGATATTGATGATATCAAAAAGAAGCTCGAGGGAGGTCGGGATTTTCTCGATAATCTGATGATGAAGATCCCCGGCTTCAGGGGATACGTCGAGCAGACCGAGCTGTACGATGCTGACAGTATCGTCAGGAGCTTTATGGCAGAGCGTTTCGTGAGATTCAAGAAGTCCGTTGATGCCGCGATGAGTGAAGCGCTCAAGCGGAGCGAACAGAAGGTGCTCCCCGACCTGGATTCTCTCAATCTCCTCCTCGAGCGGGTGATGAAGAAGTGCCGCTATGCCGATTACGGTTCCTCATCTTTTTCAGGCGTTCGAATTACCGCCGAGGACCAGGAGCGGTTGCTCGCATTCGACTGGAGCTTAACGCTGATGCTCGATGAGATAGAGACGCTCATGGAGCGGCTCTCATCCTTCGAGGAGCTGGTCGATGCTCTCGCTGCGGTGAAGAAGAAAATAGCTGATTTCGAGAGTTCCTTCGATAAGAGAAAATCGGTTATACTGGAGGTGATATAGATGGCGCTGATTGATGTAGTTCAGTGGGATAACAAACAGGGCGAGATCATCTATCGATTCCAGGAGGGAGCGGTTTCTCTGGGGGCACAGCTCATTGTTATGGAGCATCAGGAAGCGGTCTTCTTCCGTGAGGGACGGGCGCTCGACAGCTTCGGTCCGGGTCGATATACCCTGAAAACCGGCAACGTGCCGATCCTTGAGAAGATAGTGAATCTCCCCTTTGGCGGCTCGTCACCCTTCCCCGCAACGGTTTATTTCCTCAACAAGTCGGAGATTCCCAACCTCAAGTGGGGGACCAAGCAGCCGATTCAGCTCCTCGATCCCAAGTACGATATTGCCATTCCTGTTCGAGCCTGTGGCAACTACTCAATCAGGATTCAGGAATCAAAATCGCTCCTGATGATGGCCATTGGCACATGGAATGCGTACACAACCGAAGCTATCGGTACGGCGCTGCGCGATCAGATAATACTTCCCAAGCTGCAGGATCTCATCTCGGAGACCATGATCAAACAGAGCATTAACATCCTCGAGATAGCGACACAGCTCGATGAGATCGGACTGGCGGGACGGGCGAAGATAGCAGAGGATTTCGCCAGCTTCGGACTGGAGCTGGTGCGGTTTGCCATCGAATCCATCAATGTGCCGGAAGAGGATGAGTCGGTGCAGCGCCTGAAGAAGGTCCTCGCGGACAGGGCCGAAATCCACATCATGGGAAATGAAGACTATAAGATGAAGCGGACCTTCGACACCATGGAGAAGGCGGCTGATTCAGATGGTGCCGGGGGTATGATGGGCGCGGGAATGGGCTTCGGCATGGGGGCCCAGATGGGGAACATCATGCCCGGCATGATGAAGAGCGTCGAGCCCGGTGCTCAGGTGAAGTGTCCCCACTGCGGCGCGATGAATCAGGCGGATGCGAAATTCTGCTCGGAATGCGGCAAGGAGATCGTCCTGTCGAAGACCTGTCCCGGCTGTGGGGCGAAGGTTCCTGCAATTGCCAAGTTCTGCCCGGAGTGCGGCATGAATCTCCAGGAAATGGTGTGCCCGAAGTGCAAGGCGAAGATTCCTCCGGGGTCCAAATTCTGCCCTTCTTGCGGGAAGAAGCTGGCTTAAAATATACTTTGTGCTTTATTTAAACTTCTCCCGATAGGGACCTTAAAGAATTTTTTGACATGATTAACAGGATTTTTAAATCCCTGTTATCCTGTAAATCCTGTCAAATTTCTTTTTCACGAATAACCGAGTGTTAATTCGTTGGTGACATTCTTTTTATTGAATATTCTATTCTCAGGAAGTAATCAATGCCATCGTATAACTGCTCATCCTGCGGCGCCCCTGTCGAAATTACCAACAGATTCAGCAAGGTGCTCGTCTGTCCCTACTGCGGCACGCATCACCGGGTGACGGTTGATGGTCTCGATCCCTCGGGGAAGCATCCCGCTCTGGCGGAGTTCCCATCGCTCCTCAGCATCGGTTCTCGGGGAACCATTCAGGGGAAGCCCTTTGTCGCCCGCGGGAGATTGCGCTATCGGTACGAGGATGGATTCTATGACGAGTGGTTTCTCATCTGCGATAATGAACCGGCATGGTTTACCGAAGATGAGGGGAGCTATACCCTCTATACGGAGATGATAGAGAACCTGTCGGTGCCCGACAACCTCGATGCCGTTCGGGCCGGTCAGAATATTCTCATCGGTGAGAGAAAGATCATGGTCAAGGAGCGGGGAGCGGCGACCGTTGAGGGTGGCGAGGGCGAGCTCCTTCACTACGTCGAGCCGGGTGCTGCGATTACCTATATCGATGGCATATGGAGCGGGAAACGGGTATCGATCGAGCTCTCTGAAGAGGAGATCGAGTTTTTCATCGGGCAGCCCGTTCTGAGAAAGGATATTATCATAGAGGCATGATGCACCGAGGAGGAGTGAAAAGGGGAGTGGCATGAAAGCGCTGAAATGCTCGGCCTGCGGAGGTGATATCGTTAAAACCCATCGCGTTGAAGGGAGCGGCGAGGACGAGGAATACATTCCCATCGCGCGCTGCCTGAGCTGTGGCAAGGAATATGATCAGTACACCAGGGAGTACTATGAATACTTCTCTGATATATTTGTCGCCGATATGGAGAACACGGTCTTCAGGCTGGGGCTCAAGGGGGAGCTCCGGGGAGAGGAGTATGAGATAATCGGGAGAATACGATATCAGGAAGAGGAAGAGTATGAGGTTGCCACCTGGGATGAATGGCTCGCCGTAACCCCGGACGGCGTCAATCACTGGTTTGTCGAGGAGGAGGGGAGGATATACTCGTACGAGGAGTATCTTCCCGAATCGATAGATCTCGAGTCGGAGAGCGGTTACCTGGATTTTGAAGGCAAGCGGGTATCCAGAGAGGAGACGGGATACGTGGCGCGAATTGTCCATGCTGAGGGTGAGCTGCCCTGGAAGCCGGAGATCGGAGAGCCGGCACAGATATACGAGTTCAAGAAGGACGGGTATAATTTCTCTATCGAGCAGTATGAAGATGAGGTCTCCATCACCCGCGGCGAGCATATCTCGCATAAGGAGATCATCGAGGCATTCAGGTCTGAGGACTATCTTGAGTCCTATCAGAATACGGTTCGGATGCGAAAGCGGTATCGGTGGAAAGCGCTGATCTATATGTCAGGTATTCTCTTCTCTCTCGCATATATTATCTGGGCGATCAGCGCCGGTAAAATGGTACCGGATGTGCAGAAGGAAAAGAGGGTTGTAACTGACAACGTGCTCAAACAGGAGGAGGGTGGCCGGGCATATCTCAGCCGGGCGCTCTGCGGCCCTGTTGAGCTCGACAGAGCGGATGCGCTCTATACGATTCACGTCGGTGTCGATGAGCGTGTTCAGGACTTTCATCTGGAGTGGCAGTCCTATCGGATCATGCTTATCAAGGAGGAGCGGCTGAAGGCGGTTACGGGTACCGCGATTCCTCCGGCAAAGTTGCAGGAAACGCTTGTCGACATAGATGCGCTGGAAGATCCACTGGAGTCATTTGTGTTCAGTGGTGATTTCTGGGATGAGGAGGGGTATGACAGTGACGGGTACTGGCATGAGAGCGACACCGCTGATGAGAAGGATTTCGTTCTTGACGATACGGGGAGGTACTTCGTCTATCTCGAGCTGTACAGCCAGAACCGGAGAAACATCGATTCCGTCACGGTTGCCGTGGAAAAGGATGTTAAGAGTTACCGGTATTTTATCATAATCGTAATTATCTTCTTCATCCTCTATGCGCTGAACAGGAACAAGTCGAAAACCTATAATGAGCTGCCCTTTGAGATGAGCGCGTATTAGCGGCGTAATCGGTTTTTTTGCTGTTTACCGTTAGAAGTTCGAAGGATACGAACAGAATTAAGTGGTAACGGGTGACGGGTAACGGGTAATAGATAGCGAGTAACGATAGAGAAGCGGGTGATATGAGAGTATAAGATATGTTACGAACAGCAGTGATAACCCTTCTGCTTCTGGGAGGCGTCTCGGCGCTCTCCGTCTTCGCCATCGGATATGACAGGGCGGGAGAGTACTATATCGGGGAGCAACGGAAGAAGCGGAAGTCCATTCGGGTCGGCAGCCCCTACTTTTATCGGAGCACCGGCACGCGGGGATTCAGAGCAGGGAAGTGATACCGCGGCAGCAGTCAGCGTTCTTTTACACATCCCGCGCACGCCGGTATACGCGACATCGTGTCGCTTCGGGCGAATGATAATGGGGGAAAACTCTTTTACCTCTATCGGTTTGAGGAGGTTAAAAGAGTTTTTACGTGCACATGATTATTACTAATACTGGAGGCAACTATGTACTGGGAAAAATTGGCAATGGGCATATTCGAGACAGCGGTATATTCGCTGGTCGGCATTGTAATGATGGGACTTGGCTTTTTACTGGTTCGGCTGTTCACCCCCTTCTCCATCAAGAAGGAGATTGAAGATGATCAGAATACCTCCCTCGGGATAATCATCGGAGCGATAATCCTGGGCATATCAATTATTGTGGCGTCGGTAATCAACACGCCGAGCACCTACACCCAGGTATCGCCTCCTCCCGCGGAAAAAGAGGTCTCCGAAACCCAGAAGTGAAAAGGCATCTCCCCCTCTTCGAGCAGAGGATACTCCTCTTTTCAATCTGTGTCATATCTCTCTGTGGCATTATCTACGAGCTGGTTCTGGGCTCTCTCGCGACCTATCTCTTCGGGAATCCGGTACAGCAGTATTCGATAACCATCGGCGTTTTCCTGAGCTCGATGGGGCTCGGATCCTATTTCTCCCGATTTGTCGAGAAGAACCTTATCAGAAACTTTGTCACCATTGAGGTGCTGCTCAGCATGATCGGGGGTTTCTCGGTGCTGATTCTCCAGTATCTCTTTTCATTCGATTTTTCATTTTATCTCCTGCACCTCTTCTTCCTTCTCGTCATCGGCATGCTGGTGGGACTGGAGGTGCCGCTGATGATGAGAATTTTACGGAGGTACGGCTCCCTCCGGGAGATCGTTTCAAATGTTCTGACCCTGGATTATATCGGCGGTCTTGCCGGCTCGCTCCTCTTTCCGCTCCTCCTGTTTCCCTTCGTCGGGAGATTCCTGACGAGCATTCTCATCGGGATCATCAACGGGTGCGTTGCGCTCGGTATCGTGTGGGGCGTTGCCTATCCGGGAAAGCGGAAGGTCGATATCATCTCACCCATCGCGGTGATTCTGCTCCTCGTCAGCGCCGCCTTCTATTCGGAGGAGCTGCACCGGATGCTTCAGCGGCGGCTCTACTATGATGATATTGTCTTCTCGAAGCGGTCCCGGTTCCAGGAGATCGTTCTGACCAGAAGCGGGAGCGATTTCAGGCTCTATCTCGACGGCTCAATTCAGTTTTCAACCTCGGACGAGTACCGGTATCATGAGATGCTCGTGTTCCCCGCGATTGCTCTCAGCAGGCATGCTGATCTGTCGGCGCTGGTCCTCGGTGGCGGTGATGGCCTTGCCGTCAGGGAGCTCCTGAAATCGGAGCGGATACGTCGGGTCGTGCTCGTCGAGCTCGATCCCGAGATCGTCAGCCTGGCGACCGACAATCCGTCCCTTCGTAACATTAATGGCGACGCGCTGTCGCAGAAGCGGGTGACGGTCATTATTGACGATGCCTATCAGTTTCTCATCCGCAACCGGACGCGATACAACATCATCATTGCCGATTTCCCCGATCCGCACGACGAGACGATTTCAAAGCTCTACACCGTTGAGTTCTACCGGCTGATAGATCGATCCCTCTGTCGCGACGGCATCTTCGTTACGCAGTCAACCTCTCCGCTCTTCGCCCGTGAGGCCTTCTGGTGCGTTCATCACACCATGAAAAGGGTATTCCCCTCCGTGATCCCCTATCGGGTGTACGTCCCCTCATTCGGCGAATGGGGCTTTAACATGGCATCGCATCTGCGGATGGACGCCGGTGTCTGGAAGAAGATGCGGAGTGAGAATATTGACTTCCGGTTCTTTTCGCCGGAGACCTTCGCGAGCGCAGTGCATTTCCCCGATGACTGCACGAAGATCGATACGCGGATCAACACCTTCAACACGCCGGTGCTGTACACTTACTATTTGAGGGGCTGGCAGGATATGGACTTCTGATGAGCTTTCTACAGGAGCTTCTCGACGGCTCCGGCTATTCGTTTGATCCCCTCGGTTATGTTCTCGTCCGAGGTGGCGAAGGACAGCCGGATGTAATTGTCGCTGCCGAAGCCGATGCCCGGCACCACGGCAACATTCGCTTCCTCGAGAAGATAGGCGGCAAGGGTGCCGGATCTGTTTTCCGCTCCGTATTTCTTCTCAACGCTTTCCCAGCTCTTCGACCGGTAGAGATCCTGTACGTTCGGGAAAGCGTAGAATGATCCTTCCGGGTTGATGCATTGTATCCCCGGTATGGCATTGAGCCCGTCGACGATGAGCTTTCTCCTCCGTACGAATGCATCGATCATGTCATCGACAATCCGCTGATCGCCGGTTAATGCTGCAACCGAAGCCCACTGCGAAATTGAGCTTGGATTGGAGGTGGACTGGCTCTGCAGTATCTCCACCTTTTTGATTATCTCCTCGTCGCCGGCAATATAGCCGATCCGCCATCCGGTCATGGAATAGGTTTTTGATACGCCATTGAGCACCAGGGTTTTTCTCTTCAAACTGTCCGAGAGCATTGCCAGATTGTAGAAGGAACGGTTCTCGTAGAGGATGAATTCGTAAATATCGTCACTGATAATGAGGAGATCCTTTTTTTCCAGAATTTCGGCGAGCGCTTCGAGCTCCGCTCTCGTATAGGTCGCTCCGGTTGGATTCGAAGGCGAATTGATGAGAACCGCTCTCGTCCTTTCGGTGATGGCGCTGTTGAGCTGATCGGGAGTTATCTTGAACCCCTTCTCGTCGGTCGTATCGATGATGACAGGATTCCCTCCCGCCAGGAGCACCATGGGCGGATAGGAAACCCAGTACGGTGCGGGGATAATTACCTCGTCTCCCCCGTTGAGCAGCACCTGCATGAGATTATAGAAGGAGTGCTTTCCGCCGCAGTTGACCGTCACCTCCGAGTTGCTGTATTCGAGATTGTTGTCCCGCTTGAACTTCATCGCAATGGCTTCCTTGAGCTCCGGAATGCCTCCCGCGGGTGTGTACTTCGTCTTCCCGGATTCAATGGCTCGTATGGCGGCATCCTTGATGAACCGGGGAGTGTCAAAATCAGGCTCGCCCGAGCCGAATCCGATAACGTCGATGCCCTGTGCCTTCAGTGAATTCGCCAGCGCGGTGACCGCGAGGGTGGGCGATGGTTTAACCGAGAGAATACGTTCTGAGAACTTCATATGCATTACCGTCCTGAACCAATTTTGTTTTGCACACTATCCATTTGTGTTTTTCTGTCAATCACATTCATTCGGGACGCGCTTCGGTTCCTTCTGATACCGTTCGCAGGAGCGGAGAAGCGAAATTGCTATTTTTTTCTTTACGAAATAATATAGTTGATAAAATGTTTTATATAGTGTTTAGTAAAGTGCTGAAACACATCTCGGCGAGCTCGGAGCGGCACTGTGCAGCCGTAACGAGCTACCGATGAATTCTACACCGCGAGGGAGCATTAATGAAAGTAAAGCTGTGGGGGGTTCGGGGCTCCATACCAACGACGCTATCCGAGCAGGAGATTCGGCAAAAACTGAAAGGAGCGTTGAGCCTGGCGACGCCGGGTGATATCTCCTCAGAGGAGTCGATAGATCGCTTTATCGATTCACTCCCCCCTTCCATTCGGGGCACCTATGGCGGGAATACGACCTCCATCGAGGTGCGCACCAAGGATGACGAGCTTATCATAATAGACGCGGGAACCGGCATAAAGAATCTGGGCTACGAGTTGATGAAGGGTGATTTCGGAAAGGGGAAGGGTATTGCGACGGTTCTCTTCACCCATACGCACTGGGATCACATTCAGGGCATTCCCTTCTTCCTGCCCTTCTTTGTAGAGGGGAACCGCTTCAATATCTACTCTCCCCTGAACGATATACGCGAGCGCATCGAATATCAGCAGGTTTTCACGCACTTCCCCGTCAACCTCGATCAGATGCTGGCAACCAAGGAGTTTTTTATTCTGGAGAAAGAATCGGATTTTTATCTGAACGATATCAAGATTACGAACAAGCGGATGCGCCATCCGGGAGGGTCCTTTGGATATCGCTTTGAGGAGGACGGGAAGGCTTTTGTCTTCACCTGTGATTGCGAGTTCAATATCGACGAGATTGATAAGATAGATACCTATCGGGATTTCTTCATCGATGCCGATGTGGTCGTTTTCGATACACAGTATACCTTCGAGGAGTCGGTGAACAAAATTGACTGGGGGCACTCCTCCGCCTCAATTGCAATCGATATCGTTACGAAGTTCAATGTAAAGAAGCTCATTCTCTGGCATCATGAACCGAATTACAGCGATGAGAAGCTGGAGCGGGTTCTCTCCAATGCGAAAGCCTATCTGAATATGGGAGCCCGAAAAAATGTCGATCTTGAGATAAATATCGCGCGCGAGGGGATGGAGATATATCTGTGAGGAGGCCCCTGCGGGAGGGAGTGTGCCGATAACGTCTTATGGCATCGAGCGCACCCGCCTGACGGCGGCCGGCGGAGGTCCCGAGAACGGTTTGCTCGTCGATACGCCCGGGGAGGGGAAACAATCCTTTTCAATGCAATGACTGTATCCGCTCGATATCCTCATGTTTCCCGATGACAATCATGATTGAGTTTTTGACGATAACGTCGTTCGCCGTGGGGGCTATCTTGACGTTCAGGTTTTTGCCCGTAAGATCATCGAGCTCCCCGTTCGTCCCCTGATATTTAATACCGATAACCTGACAGCCGAAGCGGGTGCTGATCTCAAGCTCTTTCAGCGACTTGCCGATGAAGCTTTTCGGCGGCGTCACCTCCAGGATGCCGTAATCATCGCTGATGGGGAGGTAGTCGATGGCGTTCTTGAGCGCGAGCTTGTTGGCAACACGGATGGCGATATCCCGCTCGGGGAAAACGATATCGGAGACACCTATCATTTTCAGAATCTTGCCGTGATCCTCGGAGATTGACCGCACCACAATTCTCGGAATGCCGATTTCCCTCAGATAGAGCGATATGAGAATGCTCGACGACATGTCCTGTCCGATGCTGATGATTGCCCCGTCGAAATCCTTGAGCGAGAGCGATTCGAGCACCTCCTTGTCGGAACCGTCGCCCACAATTGCCTGGCTGATGAAATCCTTTGCTTTCTGAACAACATCCTTGTCGCTATCCATGCCGAGAACTTCACAGTTGTTCTCCTCCAGCATCGTGGCGATATTGAACCCGAAGTTGCCGAGTCCGATGACGATATATTTTTTCATGCGGTACCTTCTACGCGCCGCCGAGGCGCATGCTCACATCGTTTTATCATGAGGAGCTCTGTTCGATATACGTTTCGCTGTTATGGTGCTTTTTCTTGGTTTATGCCATTGAAATAAAAATCGAGTCGGTTATTCATTTTCCTGTAATATTTTATCTCTTTGCAGTTCTCTCCGTAATGTCTCCGTTGCAGGATAGCAACGTGCTATCCTGTCATGATATGCTCCTTCGGGTATTCGATATTCACCCTTTTCCTCCTGGCCGTGAGCGCCATGATGAGCGTCAGCGGTCCCAGTCTGCCGATGTACATAACGAGGCACATGAGAACGCGGCCGGGATCCGAGATGCTCGACGTGATACCCGTCGAAAGGCCCACCGTGCCGAATGCCGAGGTCACCTCGAAGAGGACAGCAAGAAAGGGATCTTTAACATGAAAAACGTCTATTGTCAATAGCAAAAAGGCGGAAAAGGTTATGAAGAAAATGGCAAGTATCATCAGGCTGGTGCTCCGCTCAATGGTATCGGAGTTCAGCGATCTCCCCCAGAAAACGATCTGCTGAGACCCCCTGAACTTTGAATAGATCAGGCTTGCGATGACGCCCATGGTCGTTGTCTTGATGCCGCCGGCAATGGAACCGGGCGATCCTCCGATGAACATCAGGAGCATCATCACGAAGAGAGTGGGGGATCGCAGAGAGCCGATGTCCACCGTGTTGAATCCCGCCGTTCGGCAGGTGACGGACTGAAAGAAAGCGGCGAAGAGCTTTTCACCGATGCTGAGATCGCGAATGCTGTAATGCCATTCCAGAACGAGGAAGACACCGATTCCCATGATGATGAGGATGCCGGTGATGAACAGGACGAATTTTGTATGCAGCGTGAACTGACCGAAGAAGAGCTTTATGCGCTTCCGTTTCGCCTGTGCCAGCTCCGTGAGAACGAGAAATCCCAGCCCCCCCAGGATGATGCCGATTCCGATTGCCAGTTGAACGATATAATTGCTCCGATAATCCATGAGGCTGTTTGAGAAGGTCGAAAAACCCGCATTACAGAATGCGGAAACGGCATGGAAAACGGAATGCCAGATGGCGCGGGGAAGGGTAAAGTGATCCGCGAATTGAGAGAAGAGCGCAATGGCGATGGAGGCTTCAATGATCAGCGTGTAGACGATGATCTTTTTGAGGAGGCTCTTTATCGGCAATTTCTTCATGGCATCGTAGAAGGAGTCGAAGGTGAAGCGCCATTTGATGGAGAGATCGGCGCCGATGAAGGAGAGTATGGCAATCGAGAAGGTCATGATGCCGAGCCCGCCGAGCTGAATGAGGAGGAGGATTATGAACTGGCCTGCCAGGGTGAAATCCTTCGCGGTATCGAGGACGATGAGACCGGTAACACAGACCGCCGAGGTGGACGTAAAGAGGGCGTCAACGAACGATATCCCGCTCCGGGTGGCGAAGGGGAGCTTCAGGAGCGCCGTTCCCGCGAGGATGAGCAGAATGAAGCTCAGGAGTATCTTCTGTATCGGGGAGAGGGTGTCGATAAATCCTTTTTTTATCATGTTCACTATAGTATGATAAGCATAGGTCGGCATGAATAAAATGCATTTTTCAGACAGGGTTACAGGATTACTTTTTTTAACAGTCGTCAAGACTTTTATTGTGGGGTGCTTCTATCATCTCTATAAATCGTTCAGCATAAAAATTTTTTTTTGACTGATAAAAATTATTATTATATTACATAATGATGTCATGTTGGAACATCATCTTTGGAGCCTGTCTGAAAGTGAGCGTATTCCTGTCGGGTCAGTTTTCAGGTTAAGGACTCTCATTCTCCCCGGATTCGCTGCGCTTGATAATAATAAGGGATAGATTATGCAAAAAGCACGAATAATCATTGTCGAAGACGACATCATTATCGCCGATACCATCAGGGATTATCTTCTGGAATACGGGTATGAGGTGCCCTGCATCATCGCCTCGGGTGAGGAAGCGATAGAAAAGGCTGAAGAGCTGCAGCCGGATATTATCCTCATGGACATACTCCTCTCCGGAGAGATGGACGGAATCGATGCCGCCGAGATGATACTCGGCAGGTATGGCATTCCGGTTATCTACATCACCGCTCATACCGACGATGGAACGATACTCCGGGCGCGGGATACGCTCCCCTACGGCTATCTGGTAAAGCCGGTTTCCGGCGAGGATATCTACATCGCCATAGAGATGGCATTGCACCGGAGCCATCTGGAAAAGAAGCTTCGGGAGAGCGAAGCGCGATACCGTGCCATCGTTGATGATCAGACAGAATTAATCTGCCGCTTTAAACCCGACGGAACCGTCACCTTCGTGAATGAAGCCTATCTGCGTTATTTCCAGAAGGCATATGATGAAATAGTTGGAAATACTTTCATGCCGCTTATTACTGATGAGGATCGTGACTATGTCAATGAAAACATCGCATCCCTAAATGCCGAGAATTCCATAATTACACACGAACATCGGATTATTTCACCTGATGGCGAGATCCGGTGGCAGCAGTGGACGAATCGCGCACTCTTCGATGAGAGCGGAGTGTTGAGTGAGTATCAGGCGGTGGGACGCGACGTCACCGATCGAAAACTTACCGAGTTGGCGCTTCGGGAGAGCGAGCACTCCTACCGGACACTGGCCGAGAACATCCCGGGCATCGTGTACCGGTCGTATCAGGAGGGGGGGAATAGGATGCTCTTCTTCAACGATATGGTCAGGGAGATAACCGGCTACGGCGAGGATGAGCTGACCTTCGGAGAGGTCTGCTCCATCGATCCGCTTATCGTTCCGGAGGATCGCCCGCAGGTCGTAGCGGCCGTTGATGATGCCGTTGAAAGGGGAGCGCCCTTCAGTTCGGAGTATCGGATCAGGAATAGAGATGGCGAGATCCGCCATCTGATATCCATCGGCAGGCCGGTGAGCGTTACCGGTGGAAAGCCTCGGTACATTGACGGGATTATTTTCGACATAACGGCGCAGAAGGAGGCGGAAGAGAAGCTGAAGGAGAGCGAGGCCCGCTGGCGAGCCATTTCCGAGAACTCGCCTGACTATGTTATGCTGCTCGACCGTGATGCCAACATCATCTTTATCAATCGCCCCCTGCCTTATATGAAGAGAGAGGAGGTCATCGGGACATCCTATCTTGATCACACGATGGAGGAGTACCGGGAGGTTGCGGGCGAGTGCTTCCGGGACGTTCTCAGCACCGGTGAGCAGGGCAGCTTCGACAGCGCCTATCGGAATCCCGATGACATGCTCCGATACTTTGCCACCTGTGTCGGTCCGGTGTACGACGGCACTGAGATCGTCGGGCTCACCGTGAGCAGCCGGGATATCACCGGCAGAAAGCTCATTGAGGAAGAGCTACAAGTAAAAGAGGAGAAATACCGCATGCTCGTTGAGAACGTCAATGACATCATCTACGAGCTGGACGAGCAGGGGAGAATAGCCTACGTGAGTCCCACAGTCGAGAGGTACGGCTATCAACGACATGATGTTCTCGGCAAATCCTTTGCCGATTTTACCTTTACGGAAGATGTACCGGTTATCGCCGGAGGCTTCGAGCGCATCATGAACGGCGGAGAACCGACGCCCACCGAGTTCCGCATGCTCAGCAACGAGGGGGGATTCATGTGGATGCGCGCCCTGGGGAGTCCTGTCATCAGGGATGGCAGGATTGCCGGGTCGCGGGGAGTGCTCTCGGATATCACCGAGCGGAAACGTGCGGAGGAGGCGCTCCGCGAGAGCGAGGAGCGCTTCAGGAAGTACTTCGAGCTCGGTTTGGTGGGAATAGCAATTGAGACGCCGGAGGGTGAGTGGATTGAGGTCAATGAGTATCTCTGCGATATGTTCGGCTATTCGAGGGAAGAGCTCATGGAGAAACACTGGAGGGATATCACCCATCCGGATGATCTCGAAAAAGATATTGATCTTTATAATAAGCTTAACAGCGGTGCCATAAACCATTACTCAATGGAGAAGCGATTTATACGAAAGGGCGGTTCCAGTATCTTTTGCATCATCTCTGTAACCTGCACCCGCGACAGAGCGGGGAATACTGACAGGATATACGCCTATGCGGTAGATATCACCGAGCGGAAGCGGGCCGAGGAGGCGCTTCGGGAGCGTGAGCGCTCATACCGGACACTGGCCGAGAACATCCCGGGAATTGTCTACCGAATCACCATTGATGGGCTGAAGTCCATGCAGTTCTACAATGACATGCTGCACGAGCTGACCGGCTACAGCGAAAGCGAGCTCTCCTTCGGAGATGTCTGCTCAATCGATCCCCTGATCGTTGACGATGACAGGCCTGCCGTCATAGAGGAGGTGAAGAGCGCCATGAAAGAGAGCAGGCCCTTTGAGATCGAGTATCGATTGAGAACGAAGTACGGTGAAATTCGATATTTCAGGGAGATCGGAAGGCCGGTGTCAGATAGTACCGGCAAATGCAAGTACATCGACGGCATAATCTTTGATATCACCGAGGGGAAAAAAGCCGAGGAGCGGCTTCGCATCAGCGAGGAGCGGCTCTCCCTCGCCATGGAGGCGACGAGCGACGGCCTGTGGGACCGGAATATTGCAAGCGGTGAGGTCTTCTACAGCCCCCGCTGGTACAGCATGCTCGGCTACGAGCCCTATGAGTTTCCGGCGACCTTTGCGGTGTTCAGCGATCTCATCCATCCCGATGACCGTAAACGGGTAATTCGGGAGCTGCATAATTCCGTTGAACGGGGTATCGGCACCTACGAGATTGAGTTTCGCCTGCGCGCAAAGAACGGTGATTACCGGTGGATACTGAGCAGGGGGAAGGTGGTTGAGAAGGATGAGGAGGGGAATCCTCTCCGCTTTATCGGAACACATATCGACATCACCGATCGCATCCGTTACGAGGAGAGGCTCCGCGAGAGTGAGGAGAAGGCCCGCTCTATCATGAACGCTATCCCCGACGCGATATTCCAGATTGACCGGCATGGCGATTTCGTCGACCTGAACAGAGCGATGGCGGAGAGATTCGGCAGGGAGGCGGACGAGCTCATCGGCGCAAAGAGCTACGATATCCTCCCTGAGGAGGTCGCCCGATTCAGGCGGGAGAAGGTGGAGCACGTCTTCGCTACCGGCGAGCCGGTTCAGTTCGAGGATCTGCGTGAGGGGATGTGGAACGAGACCCACATCTATCCCGTCAGGGATTCCGACGGCAGGGTAATAAGGGTTACCGTTATCGGCCGGGATATCACCGATCGCATGCAGTATGAGAAGAAGCTGCGGGAAAGCGAGCATCGCTTCCGCGAGCTCTTCGAGAATATGAAAAGCGGCGTTATCATCTATCAGCCGGTCAACGGGGGTGAGGATTTTACCGTTATCGATTTCAACCGCACGGCGGAGCAGATGAACAAGATCTCGAGGGAGGAAGCAATCGGCAAAAGCGTGCTTGAAATTCTCCCCGGGGTGATGGAGTCGGGTATCTTCGAGACGCTGCAGCGCGTCTGCCGGAGCGGCACGAGCGAGCTGCATCCCGTCTCGCTTTATCGGGATCGAAGGACATACAACTGGCGGGAATGCTCCGTGTTCCCCCTCCCCACCGGAGAGATTGTTGAGATATGCGATGACGTGGATGATCGCGTTTTCATGGAGAATCAGCGGGATCAGGCATACGCCGAGCTGGACCAGATATTCAACACCACGCCCATCGGGATGTGGCTCATAGACAGGGATTATACCGTGGTAAGGCTGAACGATGCCTTTCGCAGGATGTTCGGCGTTGCCGGGGATGCGGTACAGGGGAGAAAATGCCATCAGATATGGGAGATACGGCCCTGTGAAGCTGAGCAGTGCCCCTTGAAGGCCATAGTTAATGGTGATACCACATGGGAGCACGAGATAAAGCGCCGGAGCATCGAGGGAGGCGAATCCCGTATCTGCGCGGTAAAGGCGGTTCCCTTTGTATCGAGCAGCGGCGAGATGCTGGGCATGCTCGAGAGTTTTGTGGATATCACCGATCTCCGCGAGCTACAGCGGGAGATTGTGAATATCAGCGAGAATGAGCGCCGCAGGATAGCGCAGGATCTGCACGACGATCTCGGCCAGAAGCTCTCTTACGTCGGCTTCCTCGCCGAAGCGCTGAAGCGAAAGTTGAGGGATGAAGGCTGCCCCGCCTTTCCCGAGGTTGATGAGCTGATTGAGGTTGTGGGCGACTCGGTTGAGCATACCAGAACCGTCGCCCGGGGGCTCTATCCCGTCGGCATGGAACCCTACGGCTTTTTGACCGCCATTGAGGAGCTTGTGGAGAGCACCGCACGTTTTCTCGATGTGAAGATAAAGATACGGAAGCGGGGGGATATATTCATTGATGATAAAGGAGTGGCAACGCATCTCTACCACATCGTTCAGGAATCGCTGAATAACGCCATCCGGCACGGCGGTGCAAAGCATATAACAGTGCGACTTCGCAGTGATTCGAAAAAATTTAGTGTGAGAATAGAGGATGACGGCACAATGCCTTACGGGGAAGACGCTGCGGGGGAAGGAATGGGTCTGAAGATCATGAAATACCGCGCCGACCTCATCGGCGCGGAGTTCGGTGTCAGCCGGGAGAAGAGGGGATTCGTGGTTGAGGTGCTGCTACGGCGAGATTCATAAATCGATTGAGCGGTGGTGCTTTCATCCGGTTTGGTGAGTTTTTGAGATTTTTGTAATATATAACCGAAGGTGTGGAATTTCATTAATTAATGTAAAGAAAATAACTGGATTCCGCTATTGACCGGAAAATACTCAAATGGTATAATGGTGCGCAGTTATAACGGCTGCTCGTTATACACTTATAAAAAATTATTACTTCCAATTATGCAATTTAACTCTGAATTTCGCTCAAAATAGCTGGAATCAATTATTGACCGGAGAGGCCAGGGGTGGTATTTTATTACGGTAGTGTTATTTTCATTCTGTCGTGTGAATTATGACGCATTAACGATGCGTTTTAAACAGTAGCATGCTTCATATTAAAAGGACTAACAAATAATGCAGCGAAATAGTCATCACGGTGGGGTAACTATACCGTTCGACAAGGGAGGGGGAAAAGTGACGAAGGTGCTGATTGTGGACGATCACCCGCTCATCAGGCAGGGTATACAGCGGATTATCGATCTCGAGAAGGATATGAAGGTCGCCGGGGAGGCTTCCAGCGCCAATGAGGCGATTGGCATGCTGTCGAAGGAGGACTTCGACATCGCCATCGTTGATATCTCCCTCGATGGTGAGGTCAACGGCATCGATCTCATAAAGGCGATTCACAAGCGCTTCAATGAGGTTAAAACCATCGTTCTCTCCATGCACGTCGAAACCATCTACGCCGTGCGTGCCATCCGCTTCGGAGCCAGCGGATACGTCACCAAGAAGGAGGCGCCGCAGTGCATCGTCGAGGCGGTGCGAGCGGCGCTGCGGGGCGAGCTCTACGTGAGCGGCTCCCTCTCGGGCAGGGTAATAAATCGGCTCATACACGGTGAAAACGTTGATAGCGGGGTGCCGATAGACAATCTGAGCAATCGGGAATTCGAGATCTTCGAGCTGATAGGAAACGGCTACAGCTCGGGTGATATCGCCAAAAAGCTGAATATCAGTGTCAACACCATCGAAAGCCATCGGAAGAAGATCAAGGATAAACTGGGAGTGCGGACGGCATCAGATCTGACGAGATTCGCCGTGAAATGGGTGCTCGGCCAGAATAAGTAGCCCGGTGCAATCATGAGCGGCTTCCCGTGCAGGAAAGCCTGTGCTCCCGTTTCATCTGGCAATCCGTGTCGGGCACAGGCACTGTATGTGTACCATGAAACACAGTGGAGAGCGAATGCGACGTGTTGCCAATGCGATGAAGGGGGTAAATCCCCCGATGTTTTATCATAATAGAACGAAAGGGAAGCAACCCATAATTTTTCAGAGTTTCCTCTGCGATTTCACTCTGCTCCGGTGAGGATTTATAACCATTTTCCGGGATGGGAAGACGCATTCCATCACCCGATTCACCTCTCAAAAATAGCCGTTTTCAGGTAACCGAAATAGCATCCTTCGGGTATTTACACTATTGCCCGTGCATATAATAATAATTATGTGAAGATTGATGATCCTTCCATCTTTCGAGAGCACGTGCTGTTTGGAGCAGGAGAGAGCTGTAATCCAATTTCCACCAGGAGAAGCCAATGAAAAGCGGAGCGAGTGTGATTCAGATTGAAGATGTTGTCAGAGCTGCTCGTGACAGAGGGTTTATCCCGGATATTCCGGACGATCTCGAGCTTCCCCTTCCGGCCGTGAACAAGGTCGAATTCTATCTCTCATTCCATGGAAATGACAGATGCGCTCACTGCATCTCCTGTTCCGGGCCGCATAAACAGGAGACCATCAGTCCCGCCGATGCGATGGAAATCGTCAAGAATGTCGAATCCTTTTCCATTCTGAACCGGCTCAAAACGGTTCTCGGCGAAGGGAGCTTTAAGTTCGACAGGCCCGAGAAGTGTAAGAAGCTGGACGCGATGAAAAAACCTCCTAGAGTATTAACCGGGGAGTTCAAACAGGATTATGCAGACTGCCTCATGGGGAAGGGATTTACCTCGCAATGGATCGGCAGCGATGAAATTACCCATCTCAACTTCGGCCGTCCGTCAATCCGCCTCAGCGGCGGTGAATTCTCGACCTGGCCGCATCAGATAGATGGCAGGCGAGTTCCCGAAAAGGAGCGCTTCCGGTATCAGCGAGAGCTCCTGGAGCATATACGGAAACTGCTCCCGGAGTACGATATCTTCATTCTCACCAACGGACGCTTTGCGGAAAAAGCAGAAATGACGGATCGTGTTATTCGACAGTGGCTTGACACGGGACAGCGGGGCGGCGGGAGGACCCGTATCTGTATTTCGGTGGATGTTTTTCACAGCCCGCCGCCAGGGAATACGGTGCAGGGGATGCTCAGGCAGATATGGAGTGCTTGCAGGCATTACGGCATCAGTGCGCCCTATCTGTACGGTATCACCAACAACAGGGTCATGCTGCTGGGAAGAGCGCTCGAAACCTTCGGATGCTGCAAAATGAATATCGTGAAGCCGGAGAATATCTCGAGGAGTTCCATCAACCCGGTCGAGGAGATACACCTCGATCCGGTTGATCTCATCTCAACCGGCGGCTGCAATGAGTTGAAGGGGTTTTTCTGTGCAACGAAGCGTGGGACAATTCTCGTCAACAATATAGTAATATTGCCCACCGGCAACCTGGCGTACTGCTGTGCCTGCGTCGGCGATTTCGGAAATTTCAAAGATGATCCGGAGCGATCGCTTGAGAATATTGTTCGCGATCCCGTTGCGCTGATGCTCAGGCGCGAGCAGACGGCGGTCAACCTCCTCAATATTGCGGTTGAGATGGATCCCTCGATAAAGCTTTTCGGAAGTGAGAAGAACGCAGCGGTGACTGGTTCAACCTGTTATCAGCTGCTGAGCGGAAAGCGATTGGCAGGGGGGAGAGAGCCATCGTCTTCATCATCCCCATAGCGGTTTCTGCTATCGCATCTCACCGAATTGGTTAGAGTCGGTTATTGCTGATAACCATCCTGCGCGATGCCTGATAACCGTCATCACTTCCCGTTTATAAATATCAATTCGCAAACAAATTAACCACAACCGGCGATTTACAAAAGAGCCGCTCACTGATATCTTAACATCTTACGATAGCAACTGAGAAGCTGCACTCTTAAAAAATTACATGGAGGCATGCAATGGGTGTATTCGGGAGTAAAAGCAAAATCAGATCAGTCATAAAATCAGGAAGGGCTTTTATCGATGGTATTACGGATCCGCTCTTTATAGTGGATAAGAATCTCATCGTTCACTATATCAACGATGCGGCACTGAAGGCGCTGGGCTATTCGCGCGAGGAGGTGGTGGGGAAGATGACCTGCGCCGATCTGTGCAAGAGCCCCCTCTGTAATACGGACAGATGCACGATCAAGGGATGCATGAAGAGCAAGACATCCATTACCGGTCAGACGATTGCTCAGACCAAGGAGGGAACCATGGTTCCCATCCGCGCGGCCTGCAACGCAATTTATGACGAGGGGGGGAAGCCGATTGGCGGTTATGAGCTTATCGCCGATATCAGGGTGCTCGATGAAGGCTTTCTGAACAACATGGCCGACGCCGCCTTCCGGACGGACAGGGAACTGGTGGTGCAGAATATCAACGATGCGGCGCTGAAGGCGCTGGGCTATTCGCGCGAGGAGGTGGTGGGGAAGATGACCTGCGCGGATCTCTGCAGAACGCCCCTCTGCAACTCGGCGAACTGCACCATCAAGAAGTGCATGGAGACGAAGGGGACCGTGGTGGGCACCACCGTTGCCCAGAAGAAGGACGACACCATGTTTCCCATTCGCGCGAGCTGCGGCGTTCTGCTGGATGCCGAGGGTAATCCCACAGGGGGCTTCGAGGTCATCTCTGATGTTACGCAGGTTGACGAGGGCTTTTTGAACAACATGGCCGACGCCGCCTTCCGGACGGACAGGGATCTGCTGGTGCAGAATATCAACGATGCGGCGCTGAAGATATTGGGTTTCACGCGCGAGGAGGTGGTGGGGAAGATGACCTGCGCGGATCTCTGCAGGACGCCCCTCTGCAACTCGGCGAACTGCACCATCAAGAAGTGCATGGAGACGAAGGGGACCGTGGTGGGCACCACCGTTGCCCAGAAGAAGGACGGGACCAGGATACCCATTCGCGCGAGCTGCGGTGTTCTTCTGGATGCCGAGGGCAATCCCTCGGGAGGCTTTGAGGTCATCTCCGACATCACGCAGGTTGACGAGGGCTTTCTGAACAACATGGCCGACGCCGCCTTCCGGACGGACAGGGATCTGCTGGTGCAGAACATCAACGATGCGGCGCTGAAGGCGCTGGGCTATTCGCGCGAGGAGGTGGTGGGGAAGATGACCTGCGCCGACTTGTGCAGAACGCCACTCTGCAACTCGGAAAACTGCACCATCAAGAAGTGCATGGAGACGAAGGGGACCGTGGTGGGCACCACCGTTGCCCAGAAGAAGGATGGGACCCTCATACCGATTCGCGCAGCCTGCGGTGTTCTTCTGGATGCCGAGGGCAACCCCTCGGGAGGCTTTGAGGTCATCTCGGATGTTACCCAGCTCGATGAAGGCTTTCTGAACAACATGGCCGACGCCGCCTTCCGGACGGACAGGGACCTGCTGGTGCAGAACGTCAACGATGCGGCGCTGAAGGCGCTGGGCTATTCGCGCGAGGAGGTGGTGGGGAAGATGACCTGCGCCGATCTCTGCAAAACACCGGTTTGCAAAACAGCCGACTGTACTATCAAGAAGTGCATGGAGACGAAGGGAACGGTGGTGGCGGAGACGGTCGCAACGGCCCGGGATGGGAGAAAGATACCGGTTCGCGCGTCGTGCGGCGTTCTGCTGGATGTCAACGGCAATCCCACCGGAGGATTCGAGGTCATTTCCGACAACACCGCACTGATGTCTATGATTGAGAATGTGAAAATCGTTTCCCGGGGCGATCTCACCGTTCAGATAGACGACGAGTACAAGGAGCGGGATGATACGGTCGGGCAGCTTGCGAAATCTATCGGCGACATGATAGAACAGCTTACCGAGCTGATCGGGAATGTTTTAATAGGCGCGCAGAGCCTCACGCAGGCCGTTGAGCAGATTTCAGCGGGGAATCAGAATCTCTCGCAGCGATCCTCCGAGCAGGCTTCATCGCTCGAGGAGATTGCATCGACGGTCGAACAGGCAACCGCCACAATCAAGCAAAATGCGGAGAACGCCAACGATGCCAATAGCCTGACGAACAACACCTCACAGCTCGCACAGGAAGGGAGCAAGGTTGTTCTGGAAGCGGTTGAATCGATTAACGATATGAGTGAATCGAGCAAGAAGATCGGAGATATCATTTCGGTCATCAACGAGATAGCCTTTCAGACGAATCTCCTGGCGCTGAACGCGGCGGTTGAGGCGGCACGTGCCGGTGAGCAGGGACGCGGCTTCGCCGTCGTTGCAGGCGAGGTGCGGAATCTCGCACAGCGTTCAGCCTCTGCGGCAAAGGAGATCGGCGAGTTGATAAAGAACTCGATCTCCAAGATAGATGAGAGCACAAGCCTGGCCAATAAGAGCGGAGAGTCCCTGAAGGAGATAGTCAATGCGATTGACAAGGTCGCGCAGATAGTCTCCGAGATAGCCGCGGCCAGTGAAGAGCAGCGGCAGGGCATCGATCAGATCAACATCGGCATCAGCGAGATGGATTCCATGACGCAGCAGAATGCCGCGCTGGTTGAGGAGACCGCTTCCGCCAGCGAGGAGATGAGCAATCAGGCGCAGGACCTCCTCTCACAGGTTGGAGTTTTTCAGATCGATGACGATAGGAAAGGTGAAATATACACCAGGAAGCGCAAGGAGATCCACCTCAAGGCAGCCGAGCGGGAGAAAGCTGAAGGTGAGGAGAAGCTGAAGAGAATAGCGTCGGCAAAGGGTGCTAACGGAGATGGCGATGGAAGAGGAAGAGAACGGGCACAGCATTCCGTACAGCACGGCGCGGTTCCGCCTCAGCGGGATAAAAAGAAGGATTTCAATGTGGAGAAGGACCTCTTAGAAGAGGGGTTTGAGGAGTTTTAACGTCCGATTTCAGGCAGCGATTGAAAAGCTGTGAATCTGATCCGCACCGAAAACCTATCAAGGAGGAGAGGAGATTCAAAATGAGAGGATATTCCCTGGAAGAAATTCTCGTTCTTGCAGAGAGGATTAATGCGCTCTCCAAGAAACTGGAATCGATTTACGGCGAGATGCTGGGCGATGACGAGATAGTGAATTTGTTAACCGATCAGGAGCTTGGGGAAGACGAGATGAAGGAGGATCTGCAGCGGCTGAGCGATGAGTTTATGAATATATCGAACAACTTCTTTTGTCTGGCGGATTTCATACGAAGCAGAATCACCGACGGGATAAAAGCAGTGAAGATTTCGTAAGCTCGTGCTCGTGAAGCGGTAATGCTCTTCTGCACAGGGTTTTGCATGTTAACCTGTTCTTTTTCCAGAGCATACAAGGGAGGGTTAAAATGAATGATAACAGATTAAATGAAGTTTTCCTGGAGGAGTTCAGGGAGCTCGCAGGACACCTGGAAACGGATATTCTTAAGCTTGAAGATGGTTTCGAAAAGGAGCTCGTCAACGACATTTTCCGGTACGTGCACACCATAAAGGGAAGCTCGGGAATAATGGGGTACACGGAGCTTTCCGAGTTTGCCCATCAGCTGGAGAATCTGCTTGATATGGTGCGAGCCGGCGAGCTCAAGCCCGATCAGGAGATGATCGATCTTCTCCTGGAGAGCCTCGACTGGATGAAGATCGCCGTATATGGCTGCGAAAATATCGATGAAGCCAATCGATTACGAGAATCCCTTTTTGAGCGCATCGGGAAATATCAGGGCGTGAATCAGGGTGAAGATAATGCTTCGGAGCAGGAGCAATCGGATGCGCTGAACGACTACCGCACCTATTGTATAAAGATTGATTTCGATGAATCGATATTTTCAAACGGCATTGACCCGCTGCGGATAATGGCGGACCTGCTCTCGAAGGGAGAGGCGGAGCAACTGCGGGTGAACCGGGAGCGGCTCCCCGCCTTCGAAAAGCTCGATCCCGAGAAATGTTATATCGGCTGGGAAGTGATTCTCAAGACGGCGTGCAGTATCGATGCAATCAACGATGTCTTCCTCTTCGTGAAGGATGACAACAGGGTCGACATCGA